>PVMK01172882.1_pt1 | contig 14429 bp, 12 predicted proteins | sample 1853481 | NCBI WGS metagenome assembly PVMK01 (sample SAMN08533507, study PRJNA380276) | Marine sediment metagenome, whole genome shotgun sequencing project. | reverse complement strand
TCTTTCTCCCTTGCTGAGTTAACCAATTCTTTTAATTCGCTTATCATTCCCATGTTAATTACCTGCTAGATTATTGATTTAATCATTATCCAAATATTTTAATGTTTGCTCAAGTCTTTGTATATAGTTTTAATCATAATATTAACACAATCAAAATAAAATCAGTTTTTGAAATTGATTTTTTGATAAAGCTCGGTGAAAAATGATACCTGAAATTGACAATCATATATTAATTGATAATTTCTGCCAGATAACTTAAGAAGACGCAATAATACAATGGGCATAATAACCTGAGTTATTATTTCAGAAGGGTAATTGCCTGGGCGGCGATGCCTTCTCCCCTGCCGCAAAAACCGAGGTGTTCTGTTGTTGTGGCTTTTAGATTTATTTGGGAAATATCAATCTTAAGAATATCTGCAATATTATTCCGCATAGCTTCCAAAATATTTAGAGACTTTTGGTTCCTGGAGGATAAGTACGGTATCAATATTCTCAATCTCAAAACCCTCTGCCTCCATCTTTTCCCTGACCTCCCCAAGAAGGGTAAGACTTGATATATCCCTATATTCCATATCACTATCCGGAAAATGGATTCCGATATCACCCAGTCCGCAGGCACCAAGTATCGCATCCATAATGGCATGGACCAGCACATCTGCATCTGAATGACCCTCAAGCCCTTTCTCATGATCTATTTCTACGCCACCAAGGATAAGCTTCCTCCCTGAGGCATATGCATGAACATCAAATCCGGTTCCAACTCTCATCAGCTAAACACTTTCCTTAAAAAGATATTTTTACTTTTTTTTAAATCCCTGAAATATAATAATAAATAAATTGTATAATTAACTATGGTTTCCCATTTTTATTTATAAAAAGCTCTGCAAGGAAAAGGTCCACCGGGGTAGTTATCTTTATATTCTCATGCCTTCCCCTGGTTACATTTACCTTCCAGCCCATTCTTTCAATAAGGCTCGCATCATCGGTTCCTATAAATTCTTCCTCTGCAGCTTTACGGTGTGCCTCTATTATCTCCTTATAAAAGAAAGTCTGCGGAGTCTGCGCATGCCAGACAGTATCCCTTGGAATAGTTGCATCAATTGTGCTGCCGCTTACTCTCTTTATTGTCTCTTTTGCGGGTGCTGCAAGAATGACTCCTTTTACTTTGGAATCCTTTTTATTGTCGTTTACCAGTCTCCTTATGGTAGTATTTATCTCCTCAGGCGTTACCAGGGGCCTGACACCATCATGGATGAGGACAATATTTGTGTCTTCCGGAATACTTGAAATAGCATTAAAGACAGATTCCTGCCTGTGGCTTCCACCGATCACCAGTTTTCTGACCTTGGAAAATTTGTATTTTTCTACAATATTTTTCCTGCATGAATCCAGGTAATCCTCAGGAACAGATACATAGATTGCATCTACCTTTGGAGTCTTCTCAAAAATAGACAGGGTATGAGCCAGAATAGGTTTATTGTATATATTTAAAAACTGTTTACTGATATTGCTTTTTAATCTGGTGCCCTTGCCTGCTGCTGTAATAATCGCTACATTCATATTTTTCTAACTTTCAAGATCACTGTAACCCCGGAGACTACGCTCCGGCATATCTAAGGTTTTATTTATTTACACTTTGATCTTGGGTGATATTCCTCCCCTATTATACGGCTCATTATAGAGATAATATTCAGAATATTTCTTCAAGCGGTCATAAAGTGAATTTGCCCTTACCTTACCCATCCCGGCGACTTCGGATAATTCATCGATACTTGCATCAAGTATGCTTTTCAGGTCACCGAATTTATCAATTAAATTGATTATTATAGATTGGGGCAGCCTGCGGACATCGGAAAGTATGCGGACTCCCCTGGGTTGAAGGGTTGACTCCTTAAGGTTTCCCACTGTCTTATAACCCAGGATATGAGCTATCCTGTTAAGATCAAGAAGTTCATCCGCTGAAAGGGCATTTATCTTCTCCTTGATCCGGGAGGGTTCTGATTTATTATCAGGATGATTGTAGTCAGTCACAATATTTGTAGAATCACTTGCGACATTAGCCATAAGTTCTTCAATCTGCATACTTAGAAGCCTTCCATCAACACCGAGCTCATAAATATACTTTTTGACTTCCTTTTCTGTCTTCTCGACTATGCTTGATCTTTGTAGTACGCTGCATACATCGAATAAAGTGACAAGGTCTTCAAGCTCTCTTACAGTCAGATTGAAAGTAAGGGCATCAAGTCCTTCCTTGTATTTTTCCAGCGTCTGAAGTGCCTGGTTGGCTTTTGTCAAAACTACTCTTGGCTCCTCCAGCATATACCTGATATTGCCCTTATAGATGGTGATTACATCCCTCTTCTGGGAAATAGAGATAACAAGTGTGTCTGTTTGCTTTGCGACTCTCTCAGCGGTCCTGTGCCTTGTGCCGGTCTCAGTTGTCTTTATTTCAGGATTGGGAAAAAGATGGGTATTAGCATACAGTATCCTTCTGCCGTCAGAACTTAGTATTATGGCGCCATCCATCTTCGCAAGTTCATAGAATTTTGTGGGAGAAAAGCCGCAACCGATATAAAATCCACCATTAACCAGCTTCAAAACTTCTTCTGAATCGCCTATTACTATCAGGCCGCCGGTTTTTCCCTGGAGGATATATTCAATACCCAGGCCGAGTTCAGTGCCGGGAGCGATCTTGCGGAGGCTTTCCAGCAATAGTTCTTCTTGATTCTTATTATTCATAGTCTTAAAAGTAAATCATCTAATATTATACTTATTATAACAATTTTATTTGAAAACTGTTAAACAACATATTTGAAAAAACTATACTTTTAAGACGCTGGTGGAGCTACTAAGTTTCTTAATTTCAAATTGCATTTTGCCGTCTTTTGATTTCACGACTACTTTTTGTCCTGATTTTACTTCACCTGCAATGATCTTCTCGGATATCGGGTCCTCGATAAAGTTCTGAATAGCTCTCCTCATAGGTCTTGCACCCATCGTAGAATCATAGCCTTTATTAAGAAGCAGGTCCTTTGCGCTTTTTTTAATATCGATTAAGATACCCTGCAGTTCAAGTGTCTGTCCGAGCCTGGACATCATAAGATCCATTATATTAAAGACCTGTTTCTCAGTAAGTTTATGGAATACGATGACTTCGTCTAAACGGTTTAAAAATTCCGGCCTGAATACTCTTTTTAACTCACTCATAACCTTATCTTTTATCTCGTCATAAGAGAGATCTTCAGTATCTATCTTTTTAAATCCCATAGGTGTGTTCTTCTGTATTTCCCTTGCTCCGAGATTTGAAGTCATGATTATTACAGTATTTTTAAAATCAACTCTTTTACCCTGTGAATCAGTAAGATGTCCATCTTCAAAAATTTGTAGAAGAATATTAAAAACATCAGGATGAGCTTTTTCGATCTCATCAAGCAGTATTACACTATAGGGTTTTCTTCTTACCATCTCAGTCAGCTGTCCGCCCTCGTCATAACCAACGTAGCCGGGTGGTGAACCTACAAGCTTCGAAACAGAATGTTTTTCCATATATTCAGACATATCTACCTGTATGAGTGTCTCTTCCTTTTCAAAAAGGAATTCTGCAATGGTCTTTGCAAGCTCTGTTTTGCCTACTCCTGAAGGTCCCAGGAACATAAATGAACCAATAGGCCTTTTGGGGTCCTTTAGTCCTGAACGCGATCTTCTGATCGCCTTGGATATTGTCATTATTGCCTGGTCCTGTCCTATGACTCTTTTGTGGAGGTCATCTTCCATTTTCATAAGCCTTGATGATTCTGTTGAAGTAAGCTTATAAACAGGAACACCTGTCCAATTTGAAAGGACCTCGGCTATTTCATTTTCATCAACAATCTCTTTATTTGTCTTTTTTGAACGGCTCTTTTGCTCTTCTATTTCCTTCTTTTCCTTTAGGAGTTGTTTTTCTTTATCACGTAATTGAGCAGCTTTTTCAAAATCCTGATCCTTTATAGCCTGTTGTTTTTGCTCTACAATGCTTGTGATGCTTGCTTCCAGTTCTTTAAGGTCAGGTGGAGTTGTAAGTGTACGGACCCTTACCCTTGAGCTTGCTTCATCTATCAGGTCGATTGCCTTATCGGGAAGAAACCTGTCGCTGATATATCGTTGTGACAATTTTGCAGCTGAATTTATTGCTTCATCAGTTATCGTCAGACTGTGGAATGTCTCATACCTTGCTTTTAGGCCCTTTAGTATCTCGATAGTCTCAAATACAGAGGGCTCATCAACAAAGATAGGTTGAAACCTACGCTCCAGGGCTTTATCTTTTTCAACATATTTACGGTATTCAGTGACAGTTGTGGCACCGATTGTCTGTATCTCGCCTCTTGCAAGCATGGGTTTTAAGATACTGGCTGCATCTATGGCTCCTTCGGCAGCCCCGGCCCCTACAAGCGTATGGACTTCATCAATAAATAAAATAATATTTCCACTATCTTTTATCTCTGCAAGTACCTTCTTTAGTCTTTCCTCAAAATCTCCTCTGTACCTGGAACCTGCGACAAGCGCGCCCAGGTCGAGCGTAAATATCTTTTTACCCGAAAGATTGGATGGTATTTTCTTTGTTATAATATGTTGGGCAAGTCCTTCTACTATAGCAGTCTTCCCCACACCGGATTCACCTATCAGTATTGGATTATTTTTGGTCCTTCTTGAAAGGATCTGTATTATCCTGTCGATCTCCTTTTTCCTGCCGATAACAGGATCCAGCTTCCCGTCTTTTGCAAGCTTTGTAAGTTCCCTGCCAAACTGGTTTAACATCTTCAGTGTCCTCTTCGGCATGCTGCTTGCCTGGCTGGTCTTTGGATCTGAGTCAGCATAAAGTGACTGCCTGTTCAGGATCTCCTTTACCTTTTCTTTTACATTACTCAGGGTGATCCCAAGACTATTCAATACTCTTGCCGCTACTCCTTCCCCCTCGCGGAGAAGTCCCAGCAATATATGTTCTGTACCAATATAATTATGCCCCATCTGTAGAGCCTCCCTCAGGGAAAGCTCAAGAACTTTCTTTGCCCTGGGTGTAAAAGGTATGTGTTCATATGACTCAGAACTTCCTTCGGTGACTACATCTTTTATCGCAGCCCTTATATTATTAAAATCCATATCAAGTTCCTGGAATACTTTTGCCGCAATTCCTTCCTTCTCGTCGATCAGTCCCAGTAGAATATGCTCGGTACCAATATAATTCTGTTTCAGGAACCGCGCTTCATCCTGGGCCTTTACAACTACTTTTCTTGCTCTTTCTGTAAATCTTTCAAACATAATTTATTTCTATTCCTCCAATACTTTCTCTCTTATCAGGTCCGCTCTCTTTAAATCGATATCATCATCAGAAACCGGTCCCTCTATCTCAAAATTAGAGATTATATGAGAATCACTAATTATATTAATAAGTTCAAATAAATCAAAGTCCCTGGTTTTTTCGATAATTCCCAGATCAAGGCCAAGCCTTAAAATAGAGAGAAGCTCCAGAGCTTCATCAAAAGATAATATTTTAGCATATTTTAGAAGCCCATATGACCGGTATACATTATCTTTTGCTCCAAGAAGGTCCTTTTTAACCAGTTTATTCCTGGAATTTTCTTCCTCCTCAATTATATTTAAGCAAATTGCCTGCATTTCTTCAACTATCTCTTCTTCGCTCTTACCCAATGTCTTCGAACTTGATATCCTGAATATATTGCCAATGATCTCAGAATTTATCCCCGAAAAACCACTTATAGAGCATCCTACCTTTGTGAGATTCTTGATAAAGTCTGCTATCTCCGGACTGATCGCAATTGCCGGAAGATGAGCTATTATCGATACTTCCAGCGCTGTGCCCAGATTGGCGGGATTTGCGGTAAGGTATCCCCATTCCTTGTCAAAAGAAAATGAAAGTCTTGATTCAAGTAATTTTTCCATTTTTCCTGTTTTGGCATATCCTTCTTTTATACATGAACCCTGGGATGATACCTGTATCCTTATATGGTCATCCCAGCACAATAATATGGAAATGGCACTATCCTTTAAGGAAAGGTGGGGGGATAAGAGTATTGCCCTGCCTGACAGTTTTGATACAAAGTCTTCATCAATCTGATAATCATCAAGGATCATTTGCCTCTGTACTCTCGTAAGCCTTGAGAGCCTGTGGAAATGAAACTCGGGAAGCTGCTCTATACCTTCCATGCAATCATGGATTGTTCTTATTATCTGGTTTCTTTCATCAAGGGTGCTGGAAGAGGGAAACTTATGATTCGCAAGATTCCGGGCAATGGCTATTCTTGTGCTGAGAATAGTGGAGTTTCCGTCCAGGTTTCCTATTTCGGATTCATTCCCTGAAAGAAAGTTCCTTGAATCATTCATATATATTTTTCTCCAATTGCTTTATCTCATCCCGTATCCTGGCAGCTTCTTCGAAATTCTCAACAAAGATCTCTCTTTTTAACCTGTTCCGGAGATCCCTTATACTTTTCTCAAGCTTGATCTGCCTGGTAGTATTTTCCGGGATCTTTCCCTTGTGTTCGATATTTTTATGTATGGCTTTAATGATCGGAAGTAATATATTTTTAAATTCGCTATAACAGTTAGGACAACCCATCTTGCCAAGTTTTTTTATATTCTTAAGATCCATATTGCAAAAAGAACAGGATCTATTCTTTCTAACTTCAAGATTTTTAAGGTTTTTTAATTCCCTAATGCCATTTGCTTGACCTTCATCAGCTTTAAAGATCTTATAAAGGATCTTTGTAAGGTCCTTATGGAAATCCTCCTCTGAAAAAAAGGAAAAATCCCCGGCACATCCTGCACAGATATTCACTTTTTCAACATTATCATTCTGTACCCTGATAAGGTGGATCGTAGCTTTATTCTTTTTACAAAAATCGCATATCATTTATTATCACCATCTAATGGTACTCATCTTATTTAATATTTAAATTCTTAAGAAGCGGGAACAGAATCACATCCCTGATAGAATCGCTTCCGGTCAGGAGCATAACCAGCCTGTCTATACCTATGCCTTCTCCGCCTGTCGGCGGCATCCCGTATTCAAGAGCTTTGAGAAAATCAATATCTATTTTTCCAGTTATTCTTTCTTCTTCGTCCTTACTATTTGCCTGGTTTTTGAATCTATCCAGCTGGTCACGTGGGTCAATAAGCTCCGAAAATGCATTCGCCATCTCTTCTCCCCCTATAAAGAGCTCAAATCTTTCAGTCAAGTTTTCATTATCCGGGTGCCTCTTTGCAAGCGGGGATATCTCTATTGGATAATCCTTTATAAAAGTAGGCTGGATGAGTTTCGGCTCGACTACTGTTTCAAATATTTCATTTATGATCTTTCCGGTACCCCAATCCTTGCTGACTTCAATATCAAGATCTTTACATATTTTTTCCAGATCGATACGTTTAGTTGAAAAATCTATATTTATTTTTCCATAATGTTCTATGGATCCCAGCATTGTGAACTTTTGCCACGAGGGACCAAGGTCAATATCTTCACCCCTGTATTTAAAATCCAGTTTGCCGGTGGATTCTTTTGCAATATATTTTATTAGTTCTTCAGTTAGGTTCATCAGATCATTATAGTCACAAAAAGCCTGATAAAACTCTACCATTGTAAATTCAGGATTATGTTTATAAGATATTCCTTCATTCCTGAAATTACGGTTTATCTCATATACTTTTTCAAATCCTCCGATTATCAATCTTTTAAGATAAAGCTCCGGAGCTATCCTGAGGTAAAGATCCATATCAAGTGCATTATGATGTGTGACAAACGGACGAGCTGCTGCACCACCAGGTATAGACTGCAGCATAGGGGTCTCCATTTCTAAAAATCCCCTGTTGTTTAGAAACTGCCTTAATGCATTTATCGCCTTTATCCTGGTAATAAAAACTTCCCTGACATCCGGATTGACCATAAAATCCAGGTATCTCTGTCTATAGCGAAGTTCCTTATCCTTTAGTCCATGCCACTTCTCAGGAAGGATCCTGATGGATTTACTGAGAAGTTCAAAACTTTTCACGCCAAGTGACAGCTCTCCAGTCCTTGTAACAAATATGCTGCCTTCTATCCCGATCCAATCACCTATATCAAGTTGCTCCGAGAAGGAAGCATATTTTTCCTCACCAAGGCTGTTAAGGCTGAGAAAAAGCTGTATTTTCCCGGTAGAATCTTTGATATCACAAAAAGTAGCTTTACCATGTCTCCTGAATATCATGATCCGTCCGGCTATCCTGAATAGGCCCTCAGCCTTCTCTCCTGACGAGAGTCCTGAATATTTTTCCCTCAGGTCGGAAATATCAATATTTTTTTCAAATTTAGCGCTATAAAGCCTGACTCCCTTGCTCCTGAGGGATTTTACTTTATCAAGCTTTGCCTTAAGTGTCTCAGCAAGAGGCTCCTCAGTCTCCAGTAAATACTCATATCTGTCATCTGTTAACCTGGTTTGCTCATTTTTATTTTTAGAGCTACTATCATTCATTCTGTGGATTTCCTTTTAGATATTTTTTTGAATAGATGTCATTATAATTATTATAGCTTAAAGGCAGGGAAATAAAATTACCATTATTAAAAATACTTATTTTATTTTAAGCACTTTAAGCTTGATCATGCTTTGGGGTGTCTTTACCTGTATGTTGTCTCCGACTTTTTTACCCAGAAGCGCCATACCCATAGGGGACTCATCGGATATTTTATGATTTTCTGGATCAGACTCAACTGAACTTACAAGCATATATTTTCTCTTCTTATTTGAATCAAGATCCTTAACTTCAATATTGGAACCAATATCTATGATTTCATTATGATTATTTCCTTCAATGATCACATGATTGTTCAGGATCGCATTGATCTGTTCTATCCTGCCCTCAATGAACGCCTGCTCGTTTTTTGCATATTCATATTCATTATTTTCTGCAAGATCACCGGCATTATCCTTTGCATCCTTTAGTCTCTCGGCTATTTCTTTTCGCTTATTAGTGACAAGATCTTCTCTTTCCTCGATCAGCTTATCATGTCCTTCTTTGGTCAAACGGTATTCTTTCATTGGTTACTGCCCCCAGTACTTTCAAGCTTACTTTATTTCTACCGTAAATAAATACATAGCAAATAGTTTTAATATTTAATTGAGGTATTATATTGTATGAAAATAAAGATGTCAAAATAAATAAAATAACTTATAGACAAATATGCCTTATCCAGGATAAGTTCCTAGCCAAATCTACCCGTAATATAATCTTCAGTTCTCTTATCACCCGGATTGGTAAATATCTTATTGGTATCATCATATTCTATAAGTGTGGAAGGTTTTCCGAAGCTCTCCATGAGCAGGAATGCTGTCTTTTGGGATACCCTGGCTGCCTGCTGCATATTATGTGTAACGATGATTATTGTATAATTTTTCCTGAGGTCATCTATCAGATCCTCAATCTTCTGTGTCGAGATAGGATCAAGCGCGGACGCAGGTTCATCCATCAGGATTATTTCAGAGTCTACAGCCAGTACCCTTGCTATACATAATCTTTGCTGCTGGCCTCCTGAGAGATCCAGCGCACTTGTATTTAATTTATTCTTTACTTCATCCCATAGGGCAGCTTTTGTAAGGCTTGTCTCAATGATCTCATCCAGCTCCTGTTTTGAATGTTTTCTATGCAGTTTCGGCCCATAGGCAATATTTTCATATATGGTCTTTGGAAAAGGATTGGGTCTTTGAAAGACCATCCCTATTTTCTTGCGCAGCTCGACTACATCTATCGTATCTTTATATATATCTTTTTCATCAATTAATATATCTCCTTCCATTTTTGTATTGGGAAGAAGATCATTCATCCTGTTAAATGTCCGGAGATATGTAGATTTTCCGCATCCGGAGGGGCCGATCAATGCTGTAATGGTATTTTTTGGTATCTCCATCGAAATACCACCAAGAACTTTATTGGTCCCATAATAGAAACCATAATCTTTCACTTTTATTTTTGTGCCATTTACACTCAAAATAGCTGTACCTCATATTTATTTGATATTTTCATTAACGATCATATATAAAAAGCTAGATAAATTAAAAAATAATAATTCTTAAAGATCAATTGGAATGCCAGCAAAAATATTAATAAAACAACAATCAAGGCAACTATTTATTTTAATATTCCATATCGTGCTTGAATTTCTTTATTTTATCAGCCATATCTTCATCTGAAAGGGCGATGATCTCAATTGCCAGAAGTGCCGCATTCTTTGCGCCATTTATTGCCACGCAGGCAACAGGCACGCCTGAAGGCATCTGGACTATAGAAAGAAGTGAATCCATCCCGCCAAGGTCAGAAGTCTTTATCGGTACGCCTATTACCGGGAGTTCAGTATATGAAGCTATGACTCCTGGAAGATGTGCTGCTTTTCCTGCCCCTGCTATAACAATTCCTATACCGGATTTATTTAAGTTTTCCGCAAATTCTCTTGTCTTGTTTGGCATCCTGTGTGCTGAAAGTATATGAGTCTCACATTTGATCCCGAAACTTTTAAGGGTATCTGAAGCATTCTTCATTATGGGCTCATCTGATATGCTTCCCATCACAATAGCTACTTTCATTATATCTTTTTTCATTGAAGTCTCTCCTCTGCTTTATGGGCTATATCTTTTCTATACTGCATTCCATCAAATTTTATTTTACTCATAGCATCATATGCTTTTTTTCTCACTTCCCTGAATCCGGGAGCTAATGCGGAAAGGCCGAGTACCCTTCCCCCATCTGTAGCAATATCTCCATCCTGATTCCTGGTCCCGGAATGAAATACTATAATATCATCACCACTTTTAAAATTATCAAGTCCTGTGATTATATCACCTTTTGACGATGTGTCCGGATATCCGCGTGAAGCAGCAACCACACATATGCATTTATCACTGTTCCATGAAAGCGAGTCGACTCCAATATTTCCTTCCGCACATCCCATAAGAAGCGGGACCAGGTCATCATCAAGCCTGGGGAGGACCGCCTGGGTTTCAGGATCACCGAACCTGCAATTATATTCAAGGAGATAAGGTTCATCTCCGCTTACCATTATTCCTGCATAAAGGATGCCGCGGTAATCAATATTTTCTCTTCTAAGCGCTTCTGCAGTAGGGTAAATAATATTATCGAGAGCTTTTTTGTAAATGCTGCTGCTTATCATAGGGACCGGGCTATAGCTGCCCATACCTCCGGTATTCTTACCTTCATCACCATCAAAGATCCTTTTATAATCCTGTGCAAGATCCATGGGGATTATCTTTTTTCCATCTGAAAGGCACAGTATTGATGTCTCGTATCCGGTAAGGAAATCCTCGACTATTACCCTTTCTCCCGAATCCCCGAATACCTGGCTTACCATACAATCATCCAGTGCCTTAATGGCCTCACTGGTATTCTGTACTATAAGCACTCCCTTTCCTGCGGCAAGACCGTCAGCTTTTATAACTAATGGAAACTTGTCCTGCTTTTTAATATATTCAACAGCTTCCATATATTGTGATCTCTCAAAAACAAAACCATCGGGAGTCGGAATGCCATACCTGGATGAGAGGTCCCTGGTGAATACTTTGCTTCCTTCAAGCATTGCAGCATCCTTTTTAGGACCAAAGGTCAGTATCCCCAGATTCTCCAGGTGATCAGCGATCCCATCGACAAGGGGAGCTTCGGGCCCAACTACAACAAGATCAATACCATTAGCTTCAATAAAATCAGTGATCCGTTCGAAACCACTTATGCTAATATCCAGGTCCACACATTCAGCTATTGAACTGATCCCGGCATTTCCCGGGACAGCATATACTTTGTCAACCAGATCACTTTGCGCAATTTTCCATACCAGGCAATGTTCCCTGCCACCACTGCCGATTACTAATACCTTCAATTTGCTCCTTAAACCTATTATGAAAAAGAAAAACGAATATACTGATATTTTCATACCAGAAATATATTTATAATCTAAATAATAAGGGTCGATCGGTTATTTGATTCAAAAAGTCTCTTTTTTAGATTATCATCCCTGATGATTATCTGGTTCCTTTCGGGTCCTACACTTACCATGGACACCGGCACCTTAATTATCTCTTCAATACTCTCTATATATTTCCTTGCAGCCGCAGGCAGATCTTCATAATTCTTGATCCCTGTGATATCTTCTGTCCATCCTTCAAATTCTTCATATACCGGGGTACATTTATGGAGTATAGTCTGGTGGCATGGAAGATTCTTATAGACTTCCTTTTTATATTTATATGCTGTACATATCTTTATTTTTTCAAACCCTGAAAGTACATCGATCTTAGTAAGTGCAATACTGTCAAGATAATTCAGCATAACAGAGTATTTAAGGACTACGGCATCAAACCAGCCGCATCTTCTAGGTCTTCCCGTAGTGGTCCCGTATTCATAGCCCTTCTCCCTCAGCAGGTCTCCTATGCCCCCTTCGATCTCGGTTGGAAAAGGTCCTGATCCAACTCTGGTAGAATAAGATTTCGCAATTCCGAGAACTTCATCCAGTCTTCCCGGACCCACTCCTGAACCAGTGCAAACTCCCCCGGCTGTAGTTGAAGAAGATGTCACATATGGATATGTTCCATGGTCAATATCAAGCATGGTAGCCTGAGCCCCTTCAAATAATACGCTCTTGTTCTGGTCAAGGAATTCATTTATCAAAAAAGCCGTATCAATAATATATTTGCCTATTCTCTCGGCATAAAGCATATAATCTTCATATATTTCCTCCGGGTCCAGAGGCTGCATACCGTATACTTTCTCTATGATAGCATTCTTCAGGGAGAGCTCTTCCTCCAGTTTTGCTTTAAATATCTTATGGTCCAGAAGGTCCTGTGTCCGGATACCGGACCTGGAAGCTTTATCAGAATAGACCGGCCCTATACCCTTATGGGTCGTACCTATTTTTGATTTTCCGAGACGGTGTTCCCTGGCCTTATCCAGGACTACATGATAAGGCATCACCATGTGCGCCTTGCAGCTTATCTTCAAGTTTTCAATATTGATATTTTTTTTCTTCAGATTATCAAGTTCCTCTATTAATACTGCAGGATTTAAAACTACTCCATCCCCTATAACGCAAGTTGCTTCAGGATATAGTATTCCTGAGGGGATCAAGTGCAATTTAAACACATCTTTACCTCTTACAACAGTATGACCGGCATTGTTCCCACCCTGGAATCTCACGACCATATCCACCTGGCTGGAAAGCAGGTCCACTATTCTTCCCTTTCCTTCATCTCCCCACTGTGATCCTAGAATGGCTAAACTAGACATTTCCTTCACCTCGTTTTTCTACCTGATGTGATAATTTGAAAATAATGCATATTTCTCATTGAATTGCAGTCTTACCTTTCCTGTGGGTCCATTCCTGTGCTTTGCTATTATCAACTCTGCCTTACCCTTTTTCTCTGGATTTTCATCATAATATTCGTCCCTGTAAACAAAAACTACAAGGTCGGCATCCTGCTCTATTGAACCTGACTCCCTCAGGTCCGCAAGCTGTGGTCTTTTATTCTCCCGCTTTTCTACTTCTCTTGAAAGCTGCGAGACAGCGATTACGGGTATATTGAGTTCTTTGGCGATACCTTTCAGGTTCTGGGATATTTCAGTTATCTCCTGAACTTTATTGCCCCTGTAATTTGAAGTCGACTGCATCAGCTGAAGATAATCGACTATTATCATCTTAATACCATAAGTTGATACCATCATCCTTGCCCTGGATCTTAAGTCCATTACTGTTAGGAATGCTGAATCATCCACATACAACTTACATTCTGCAAGTTTTTCAATAGCACTGGCTAATCTCGTCCATTCATGTTCCCTTATCTTACCATCCCTTAGTCTCTGGAGATCGATCTTTGACTGTGCACTCATAAGCCTCTGGGCTACTTGGTGTTTTGACATCTCAAGAGAAAATACTGCAACCGGGATCTTTTCTTTGAGCGCAATATTATTTGCCATCCCGAGCACGAGGGAAGTCTTGCCCATACCCGGTCTTGCCGCAATTATTATTAGATCTGAATTATGGAAGCCGGAGGTCAAATGATCGAAATCTATAAAGCCTGTCGGAATACCTGAGATATCAGATCCTGACTCATGAAGCTTTTCTACTTCCTCATAGACTTCAGACACTATGTCCTTCATGATCGATACAGAGTTTTTACTGTTTCCCTGATTAAGGTCCTGGTAGATGGAGAATATCAGCTCCTGTGCCTTATCGACAGTTGCAGTCAGGTCCTCCGGGACCTCATAGCCCATAGTAGCTATATTTGTAGCAGCATATATCAGTTTTCGTAATATTGAGTGATTTCTTACTATCCTCCCGTAATATTCAGCATTTGCTGCAAGAGGTATATTACTGATCAGTGAGTGGATAAAAGTTTTTCCACCTACTT
>PVMK01124712.1_pt1 | contig 14429 bp, 12 predicted proteins | sample 1853481 | NCBI WGS metagenome assembly PVMK01 (sample SAMN08533507, study PRJNA380276) | Marine sediment metagenome, whole genome shotgun sequencing project. | reverse complement strand
TTTGAAAAAAATCAAGGCTGCCAGTTTGGAAGATCTGCAGGCAATGCCGGGCTTGTCGGCAGCGATTGCCGAAGAGATCTATCGACATTTCAATCCCTAAGTTTCGGTCCGGAAACTGCTCTCTTCCGTAACCCTTCTCCCTGGAGAAGAATGCTCTCCTTGCACTCGAAGCAGTTATGTCTCTTATCCTTTAATAAATTCAACTTCCAGGCTTATCCGAATTTCATCGCCAACCACAACTCCACCAGCTTCGAGAACCTTGTTCCAGGTGAGGCCATAGTCTTTGCGGTTGATCTTCGTGGAGGCTGTTGCGCCGCGCCGTGTATTGCCCCATGGGTCTGTCACGGTCTGACTGAGATCTTCTACTTCAAGTGAGACTTCCTTGGTGATGTTGCGAATGGTCAGATCGCCGACAATGTTGACCGGCTGCCCGTTGGCAACAATCACTTTCCTTGAGACAAATATCATGACCGGGTAGGTGGCAGTGTCGAAGAAGTCAGGACTACGCAGGTGGTCGTCACGTTTCTTGTTGTTGGTATTGAGCGATGTCGTTGCTATCTGAATCTTGACGGTAGATCCGGCCAAATCCGCCTCGTTTATGACCACCGTGCCGTTGACATCGGTAAAGACGCCTTTGACCCAGGAGATCATCAGATGTCTGACTTTGAACTCGACGTTTGTGTGGGCCGGGTCGATTTTCCAGGTTGTCGCCAGCGCGAAATGCGGAATCATCACTAACAGGATGACGAGGAATATCCTTTTAAAAATAAGCATGATTGTGAACCCTCCGTGAGCTCGGGTTGGTGGTAAGCATGATTTCTTTTAATTATTACAATATAAGTAACGAATTGGCAAGTCGATGCTCAATGACTAAGGTGGCTTCAATCTGTAGATTGTCCTTTGACCTGCTCTTGATCTGTCCCCTGTGCCCCGATTAACCCACAAAAAAAGCCCCTGGAAAAACCAGGGGCTTTTGAAACTTCTATTTGTGCTTCTTGTTATTCTACAGTGACTTCAGCATCTTCAATCATAACGTCATAGGCATAGCCGTAACCGAAGTCCTTATCAATAACCAGAACGCCGCTGATGACGACAGTGTCGCCCGTCTGGGCCATGGCACTGGTGGTGACGGTCAGGTCATTGGTGCCTGCTTCGCCGGTGCCATCCTGAAGATGAATCCAGTTTTTGCCCATGATCTCAGGGGTGAATTTAACCACCTTGCCACGAACTGTAACTGGCTTGCCAGCAAGGTCGGTTTTTTTGGCAAAGAGGTCTGCTACCGTCTGTCCGCCTTCTGCAACGGTAATACCGGAGAGATCGACATCAGTCGTTTCCACGACTGTTTTGCCACCGTCTGTTGCTGGGTGATCTGCAGGCATGTCACCGCTCAGATTCTCTGCGCCGCCAACCAGAACGGAGGGCACGAAGTAAACCATGTCAAAGGTGCGATCAAGAGTCTTGCTATGGTAGTCAGGCATTGGCATCCCTTCAGGGACGACAACATCATCACCAACCTTGGCAGCAAACTGAGGAGCTGCGGCCCAGAAGGTTTCACTGCCAGTATCAACCTGGATGTAGGTGTAACCAGCTGCGTCCACAGTCTCAAGGACTTTACCCGTTTTGCCAGGAGCCGATTCTGGTACTGCCGGAGCAGTTTGCGCGGAAGGCTTGGCGGTTTCAGTTTTTGGGGCCGGGGTGTCTTCGCTGCAGCCAGCGAGCAGAGAGAGGGAAAAAATGGCGATGCAGAAAATGGTCATCAGTTGTTTCACGGGTAAATCCTCCGATCCTATAAATTTTGGGCGGAATGCCCTGCTAGAACTTTGTTGAATGTTTTTAACGTCAGCTCGGACTTATAACACAATTGGTAAGAGTACAGCAAGCACTACTGCTTGCCCAACTGTTCAATGAGCCCGGTGATGTTTTGCGGTCAGTTTACGCAGATGGTCAGCCAACTCGTCGGTCAGTTCACCTGACGACATTTGCCACACCCAGTTGCCCACTGCATGCCCTGGTGTATTGAAACGTGCTTCTTTGCCGAGATTGAGAATGTCCTGGCAGGGGATGACACAGAGGTCTGCAACGCTTGCCATGGCCAGTCGGATCAATTCCCAAGGCATTTCCGGGCGTGGTGTACCTAGATAATTACGAACTTGATCCTTTTTCTCTTTGTTGAGGCTACGCCACCAGCCCAGCGTGGTGTCGTTGTCGTGAGTGCCGGTATAAACCACACTGTTAGCGGTATGGTTCTCCGGTAAATAAGGGTTGTCCGGACCGGAATCGAAAGCAAACTGCAGGATTTTCATGCCTGGAAAGCCAAAGTCATCACGCAGTTTTTCAACCTCTGAAGTGATGATCCCCAGATCTTCGGCAATGATTGGCAAATCGGTTTTTTGAGCAACGAGCTTCTCAAAGAGCGCGCGTCCCGGCACCTCTTCCCAGTGACCATTGATGGCTGTTTCTTCCTCGGCAGGGATAGACCAACAGGCCTGGAAACCACGAAAATGGTCAATACGAACCATGTCGCTACTCTGTAGTTGGCTCTCGAATCGCCTCAGCCACCAATGGAACTCTTCTGCTGCAAGTCGGTCCCAGCGATAGAGCGGGTTGCCCCAGCGTTGGCCGGTTTTGCTGAAGTAATCGGGAGGGACTCCGGCAACTGCCGTTGCCCGACCCTGATCATCAAGTTGAAACAGTTGTTGGTTGGCCCAGACATCGGCAGAATCGTAGGCAACGAAGATTGGGATATCACCGAAAATACGGATGCCCTTCTGGTTGGCATATCTTTTCAGTCCTTGCCATTGCTCGGCAAATATGAACTGTTGGTACTTGTGGAGGAGACAGCTCTCGGTAAGTTCTTTTTGCCAGTGCTGTAAGGCTTGGGGTTGCCGTGTGCGTAGGTCCTCTGGCCACTCAACCCATGCTTGCCCGCCAAACATCTCCCGCAGAGCCATGAAAAGACTGAAATCTTCGAGCCATTCTGATTCTTTATGACAGAATTTATCGAAGGCCACTTTTCTTGTCCCTGATGCATGTCTGAAAAATTGCTGACCTGCGTCCAGAAGCAGAGTGCTTTTCACACTATGCACCTGATTAAAGTCAATATTGGCACTTTGCTCCATGGTGATATCGAGACGAGCACGATCAAGGTCTTCGCAATCGACCAGTTGTTGCAAATCAATAAGTACCGGATTGCCAGCAAAAGCCGAGAGTGCGTTATAGGGGGAGTGTCCGTACCCGGTTGGCCCGAGCGGCAGAATCTGCCAGACGGTTTGTCCTGCTCTGACTAGAAAGTCGATAAACAGACGTGATTCTTTGCCAAGGTCACCAATCTTAAATGAGCTCGGCAGGGCTGTTGGGTGCAGCAGAATGCCGCTTGTCCGTTGCATAGATTTCTCCTGTGAACGAATTATGCCACAGTTTATCTTGATAAAAAAAGTAGAGATGTGGAAAGCTTATGTCTCTTGGTACTTTATAAGAATTGTTGTATATTGCTAATCATCTGTTGTCTTTTTCCGGTTCGTCTGTTTGCTCCGGTTTTTACGTTAGGTTTATGACCAACGGGTTTCTGCATGCTACGCATCAAACTGCTTCGTAATCTTTTGATCCTTTCCCTGGCAATTACCATCTTTTTGCCTGGTCACGAATATTTTGTCCTCCATCCCGCCTATTACAGCCTGTTAACTGAAGAGACCGAGAATGAAGCGGTTCGCTATGCCAGTTACATGGTGCGAACCCTTGGTCTGGAAAACCAGTTCTTGACCAAAGAGCGACTTCCTGAGGGGGTGGAAAAGAGCCTGCAACCGGTGAGCAGAGACAAACAGTTGCTCAAACTGCGCATCTTCTCGGCACGAGGCGAGATTATCTTTTCAACCCAAGCTGATGAGATCGGCAAGATTAACGAAAAGACCTATTTTCGCTATGTCGTTGCCAAGGGGCAAGTTTATTCAAAGGTTGTACAGAAAGATCGCAAAACCGCTGATGGAGCGATTACCAAAATAGACATTGTTGAAACCTACGTACCCTTCATGGCTGGTAACGCTTTTGGTGGCGCTATCGAAGTTTATTACGATATCACAGAAAGTGTGAATAAGGCCGCAGCACTTTCTCTACATTCCATTCTGTCTACCATGGTGCTTTCGCTTGGATTTTTGCTGGCGATTTGCATCGCTCTCTTTCGGGCCTATAAAAGTTTCCAGGAAAGAGATGCGGCTGAAGAGGCTCTGAGGTTGGCCAATGAAGTTCTTGAAGAACGGGTTACTGAACGAACACAGGAACTTTCCGATGCCAACGAGCAGTTGATTGAGCAGATTGCCGAACGGACTCAGGCACAAATGGATCTGGGCTAAGGCCCTTGAAGAAATCAAGCTTGACCGTGAAAAACTGGATGGAATTTTAAGCTCAGTTCCCGAGGGTGTCATCTTAACTGATGGTGCGTTGAATATCCTGCATATGAATGCCACTGCGGAGCAGATTCTTGATACACCTTTGGGAAAAGTCCTTGGTCAATCAATCGAAAAGGTCAGTCGTGAGGTGAATTTCCGGAAAAAAGTTGCCCAGCAGCTAAATATCACCCACGGGCCACGTTCTTTCGATCTCGAATTACAGAGCGACCGCTCACATAACCCGAATATCTACCAGGTTCGCGTTTCCCAGCTACTTTCTGATGAAAACAAGTCTCCCGGAGTGGTTCTGCTTCTTCGCGATGTGACCAGGGAACGTGAAATTGAACAGATGAAGAGTGCTTTTCTTGCCATGGCTGCCCATGAGTTGAATACGCCGCTCACGACGATTATTGGTTACAGCGAGTTGCTGACCGCGGTTGAGACCGCAAAGAATTTCAGTGAGGAACAGAAGAAAGACTATCTCCTCTTGATCCATAACAAGGCTCTGGCACTGGGCGGTTTGATTGATGACCTGCTTGATGTCAGTCGGGTGGAATCAGGGAGCTCTCTTTCTCTTGACTATCAGGAGTTTGATCTTGATAACGTGATTCATGAAGTTGTCGCGTCTTATTCTGGAAATGCGACTCGGCACAACTTTCTGACCACTCTTCCCGATGTTGCTGTGCACCTCCACGCTGACCGGTTACGTCTTAAACAGGTCGTCGATCACTTGATCAGTAATACCGTTAAGTATGCTCCGGAAGGTGGAGATGTGCGGATAAGTCTGACGATGCAAGAGGATAAATTTGAACTATCTGTTGAAGACGAAGGTATCGGTATGGACGAAGAACATCTTGCTCATATTTTTGACCGTTTTTACCGTGTCGATTCTTCCGATACTGCGGTGCAAGGCGTCGGCCTGGGGATGAGTCTAGTGCGCAATATCGTCTTGGCTCATTATGGCGATATCAAGATCGAGAGCCAACTTGGCAAGGGCACAAAGGTTTGTATCACTTTGCCGCAGATGCCTCCTGCCGAACATGTTGAAAATCACCAGCCTTTTACTCTCCCTTGACCATCTCTTTCCCGATTGTCCTGATTGCCGTGCTTGTTTGTGATCTACTGTACCAAGGGTGTAACAATAAGAGTGCTTCTAGCAGCCTGTCGGTCAATCAATAAACTGGCTGCAAATTCGTCTGTTTGGTCCATATCTCAGCTCCTTTTCGACCAATAGCTAGGCGCGCTCAAATGAGCCAAAATCTGGCCTCAAACATTCAAATTTTCGCTTCAGTCCTGATTGTCCGAGAGGCTGCTAGCAAATACAAAAAAGAAACAGGGACTCAGCCATATTGGCTAAGTCCCTGTTTTCATTGATTGGCGGGAACAGATGAGAATCGAACTCACTAGGGACGGGATACGCCCCCCATCGGTTTTGAAGACCGAGCGCGCCACCAGGCTACGAACTGCTCCCGTGTATTTAAAGACGTATTATACTGCCTGCCCCTTCCAGGGCGTTGACCAATTCCAGCATATTGGAAATTCTGCCGACCACCAGTGCCTCTTTGACCATGAAAAATTCCAGGCAAAGGCCACATGAGGCAATGTCGACGCCGCGATTGGCGAGTCTTTCCAGTGCTTCAATGACATCGGAGCCGCCTATCGTCAATTTTACGCCGCTGTTGACGAAGTAGATGGCATCAGGTGTGGTGTCGGACTCGATCAGGGTAAAGATGAAGTTCTTCATCAGGATCTGGCCGAGTTTGGTATCGCCGTTGCCCATCTGGTCGGAACCGATGAAGATGATTGTCGGTCCTGTGGCGGAGGCAACGGCCGCCTTCTCTTTCGGGGCCTCTCCCGGAGTCAGGCTGACCTCACAGGTTGCTTCATTTTGGCCGATGCTTGACGTGTAGCCAAGGCTTTTCGCTAGTCTGAGGATGTTGTCTCTTGAGACATCGTCGCTGACCAGAACTTTAATTGAGCTGGTTGGTTGTGCCAACATTAGCTGACGGGTTTGTACCACTGGTTGTGGGCATTGCTGACCACGACAATCGAGCGTTTCCATGAAGTCTCCTTAGGTGAAGCGGCATCATATTAGTTGGGTTTTAGAATATTGACAAGCCTATTTGGAGTTTTTCTCATAATCAACTGTCGCATTCTTTGCGGTAGAGTCAAGTCCGCTTGACTCCCTGTGATGCCGCCTTTAAACTCGCTGACATCTAGGAGGCTGTCGGACTATCCATGACCCGGCTGCAAATCCGGCTGTTTGGCCCATATTCCAGCTCCTTTTCGACCAATAGCTACGGCTATTACTCTCAAACGAGCTAAAATCTGGTCTCAAACTTCCGAAATTTCGCTTCGGCCCGTATAGTCCGACAGCCCCCTAAGTTGATAGGGTTATTCGCTTTATGAGACGTTCTACACGTAAAATTCAAGTTGGTACGGTCGCTGTTGGTGGCGATGCACCGGTGTCGGTACAGTCGATGTGCAGTACCGACACCCGTGATGTGATGGCAACTTCTGCGCAGATTGAAGATCTTGCAAGTGCCGGATGTGAAATTGTACGCTGTGCTGTGCCCGACGAAGCTGCCGCAGCAGCGCTTGCGGCAATTTGCGAACAAAGTCGCATCCCCATGATTGCTGATATTCATTTCGACTACCGATTGGCTCTGATGTCGCTTGAAGCAGGTGTGGATGGTCTGCGCCTTAACCCGGGCAATATAGGTGAGCGCTGGAAGATCGAAGAGGTGGTGAAGGCCTGTGCCGAGCGTTCCGTGCCGATCCGTATTGGCGTTAACTCTGGCTCTCTCGAAAAGGAACTGCTGGAGAAGTATGGCCATCCGACTGCTGAGGCTATGGTGGAGAGTGCCCTTGGTCATATCCGTATCCTGGAAGAATTGAATTATCGGGAGATAAAGGTCAGCCTCAAATCTTCCGATGTGCGGCGTACGGTCGCCGCGTATCGTCTTCTGGCCGAGCAGGTTGACTATCCGCTGCATATCGGTGTGACCGAGGCGGGAACGACCTGGAGTGGCACAATTAAAAGTGCTGTTGGCCTCGGTGCACTGCTTTATGATGGTATAGGTGACACTCTGCGAGTCTCCCTTACCGGTGATCCGGTAGAAGAGGTGAGGGTCGGTTGGGAGATTCTCAAAAGTCTTGAATTACGCGAGCGTGGCCCGGTTTTTATCAGTTGTCCGACCTGCGGTCGTTGTCAGATCGATCTGATCGAGATTGCCGAAGAGGTGGAGCAGCGGTTGCATGACTTGCCGTGTCGCATCAGTATTGCTGTGATGGGGTGTGTGGTAAATGGTCCCGGAGAGGCACGCGAAGCGGATCTCGGTATCGCTGGCGGGAAGGGGCAGGGACTCCTCTTTCGCAAAGGTGAGGTAGTCCGTAAGGTACCGCAGGATGAACTTGCCGATGCCCTGGTCGAAGAAGCTTTGCGACTGGCTGAAGAACAAGGTTTCTGAGCTGTCATCACTCCTTGCAATCCCCCCGAAAATACGCTAGTTTCTTAAGCTCTTTTTTGTGTTAAAAAGAGTCCTAAAATTCCATCTTCAGAGGTTATTAAATGCGCTATACACAATACTTTCTGCCGACCTTAAAAGAAACTCCTGGCGATGCTGAAGTCGTTAGTCATCAATTGATGACCCGTGCGGGCATGATCCGCAAAGTGGCAGCCGGTATCTACGATTATCTGCCCTTTGGTTTACGGGTCATCCGCAAAGTTGAGAACATTGTTCGCGAAGAGATGAACCGTGCCGGAGCGATCGAACTGCTGATGCCGGCGATAAACCCGGCTGATCTTTGGCAGCAATCCGGTCGCTGGCAGGGGTATGGCAAGGAGCTGTTACGCCTTAAGGATCGTAAGGATACTGAGTTCTGTGTTGGGCCCACTCATGAAGAAGTTGTCACTGAGATTGTTCGCGGTACGGTGAGCTCCTATCGCCAGTTGCCGCTCAACCTCTATCAGATTCAAACCAAATTCCGCGATGAGCTTCGCCCACGTTTTGGCCTGATGCGAGGCCGTGAATTCATTATGAAGGATGCCTACTCCTTCGATGTTGATGATGCTGGAGCTGAGGTCTCTTACCAGAAAATGTACCAGGCCTATCGGCGGATTTTCGAGCGTTGCGGACTGGATTTCCGTGCCGTTGAGGCTGACTCCGGAACCATCGGCGGCAGCTTCTCACACGAATTCATGGTGCTTGCCGAGACCGGCGAGGATGCCATTGTCTCTTGCGATAGTTGTGATTATGCCGCCAATGTCGAAAAAGCAGAGTTGCGGGCACCGGTCGGAGAGGCTGCCGCCCCGACTATGGAGCTGGGCAAGGTCGAGACGCCCAACCTGAAAAGCATTGATGATGTCGCTGCTTTTCTTAAGGAGAAGCCACAGCAGATGGTCAAAACTCTCATGCTTCAGAATGAGCGTGAAGAGACAGTAGCTGTATTGTTACGTGGTGATAGAAAACTTAATGAAGTCAAACTCTGTAATTTCCTCGATTGTAATCACATCCAAATGGCTGATGAAGAGCTGGTCAGAGAAATTACCGGGTCTCCGACCGGGTTCTCCGGACCTATCGGTTTGTCCTGTCGTGTGATTGCCGACCAGGATCTGGCGACGATGAGCGATTTCGGCCTCGGTGCCAATGAAGAAAATTTCCATCTTACCGGTGCCAATCATGGCCGTGATTTCCAGGTTGAAGCTTTTGTTGATCTACGCGAAGCTGTCGCCGGCGATGATTGTCCTCGTTGTAAGGGTAAACTGGAGATCTGGCGGGGTATTGAAGTCGGTCATGTGTTCAAGCTTGGAACCAAGTATTCGGAAAAGATGAATGCGACGGTGCTTGACGATCAGGGCAAGGAACGACCTTTGGTCATGGGTTGCTATGGTATCGGTATTGGTCGTACTGCCGCTGCAGCGATCGAGCAGAACCATGATGATAATGGCATCATCTGGCCAATGCCGCTGGCCCCATTCCAGGTGATCGTGACCATGCTCAATCCAAAGGATGAGGCGGTCTCTGCTGCTGGTGAGAAGCTCTACCAGGATCTGCTTGACGAAGGGATCGAGGTGCTTCTTGATGATCGTGATGAGCGGCCCGGCAGCAAATTTAAAGATGCCGATCTGATCGGTATTCCGCTGCGCATTAACGTTGGCGCCCGTGGTTTGAAAGAGCAGTCATTTGAGTTGCAGGATCGCCGTGGCGGTGAGCGCGTCATGCTGCCAATCGAAGGTGCTGCGACAAAAGTTGCCGAGCAGGTTCGTGCGGCGCTCGTAGTTAAATAGAGGGAATGGATTGCTATGAGTGAAATCCTGATTGAAAAAGGCGGACGACTGACTCTGCCGCTCGACGTCGCAAAGACCCTTGAGGCCCAGCCGTTGCGGTTGTCATCATACTCCGCCAATCATATTTTGCTGGAGGCTGCCGCTGGTGATGACAAGGTGCTGATGGCCGGTCAGCTTGTTGAAGGTGGGGTTGTCGATCTCCTCTCCTTCTTCAATATGTTCCGCAAATCAGGTCTTTTGCATTTCATCCTTTCCGGCGGCAATAAAATCCTCTGCTTCCAGAATGGTGAGATTGTTTATGCCACAAGCACCTTTCCAGAAGAAGAGATCGGTGAAATCCTTTACAGCCTGGGCAAGTTTGATCGCGAAACCCTGCAGGGTGCACGTCAGTTTGCTAACGGCGAACTGCCGCTTGGCAAAATTCTGATTAATCAAGACATTATCACTTCCAAAGATCTCTGGGCGGCAACCCGGAACCAGGTCGAAACCATCGTTTACAACCTGTTTGCCTTTCATGAAGGGTCCTTTGTCTTTGTCGATACCCCACTGGATGAAGATCAGGTGGTGAGCCTCTCCATGGGTACCCAGAATCTGGTCATGGAAGGGCTGCGCAGAGTCGATGAGCGGGCAGTCTACATGCAGAAAGTCAAGTCGCTTGATGCTATCCCGGTCGCGACTGGTGATACGCCCAACGATCTCGACAGTGTTTCTCAGAAGATGGTTGCCCTGATCCAGGCCGGTGTCGGTAGTGTCAAAGAGCTGTTGCGGCTCTCCGGTTCCGGTGAGTTCGATTCCATACGGCTTCTAAGCCAGCTGGTTGAACGCGGTATCGTCACTATGGAGGAAGCGCCAACGGTGGCAGTGGAGGGCGTCCTCGGTGAGGTTATTACTATCTTCAACGGTGTTCTGGTCGCCATGCATTCTGTGGTGTCAGCCAAGAACCTACAGTTCCGTGAAGAGGTATCCCGCTTCCTGCGTGATCTGCCGCAACCCTTTTCTTACGTCTTCAGACAAACCACTCTCAAAGAAGACGGCTCCGTGGATGGCGGCCGTGTGCTCGCCAACCTCGCTGGCCTGGAAGAAGGTGACAAGCTGCGCCTGCTTGCAGATTCCTTGAGTGAACTGGTTTACATGGAGTGTATAGCCGCCCGTCGTGAGCTTGGTGCGGCTGATTCCTCTGTACTGATCAAGCGAGTACAGGAAGTCTCACAACGCGTGCAGGATTTAATAGGATCTCGTGATGATGAATGATGCCAAAAAAAATAATGCTAAAGAAAAATTGATATTCGCTCTTGACGTCGACACTCTGGATGCCGCTCGCCGTTGGGTTGAACAGTTGCAAGGTCAGGTCGGTTTGTTCAAGATCGGTAAGCAGCTTTTTACCAAGTGCGGTCCTGAAGTTGTCAATCTGGTGCAGGATGGCGGCGGCGATGTTTTTCTCGATCTGAAGTATCACGACATCCCTAATACCGTGGCCATGGCTGGTCTCGAGGCTTTGCGACTCGGCGTGAAGATGTTCAATGTTCACGCCTTGGGTGGTTTTGAAATGATGGCCAAGCTGGTCTCCGAGGTTGATAAGGTCTGCCCGCGCGGCAACCCGGACCGCCCGGTCATGCTGGCAGTGACCATTCTGACCTCGTCAAACCAAGAGACTCTACGTGGAGTCGGCATCGATCGTCCGGTGGAGGTGATGGTACCGAAACTGGCCAAACTGGCTAAGGATGCCGGCATGGATGGTGTGGTTGCTTCGCCGAAAGAAGTCGGCCTGATCCGTGAAGCCTGCGGCCAGGATTTCTTAATCGTAACGCCCGGGGTGAGGCCGACCTTTGCTTCTCCGGATGACCAGAAACGAGTTACCACGCCAGGTGATGCTTTGCGTGCCGGTGCGGATTACCTGGTCATTGGCCGGCCGATTTCTGCCGCGGCAGATCCTGCGGCAGCGGCACAGATGATTCTTGAAGAAATGCAAACAGCCATGGAAGGCTCTTAGGCTGTGTTGGGAGGTCTTTAGACGGTGAAAGTCGATTATCTTTACGGGATTCACCCGGTACGTGAGGGGTTGCGCGGAAAGCGTCAACCTCTCGAACTCTTTGTGGATGAGAAACAGGGCGGTCAACGTGTTGAAGAGCTCGTTGCCATCGCTCACGAGCGTGGTATTCCCGTTCGGCAAAGGCAACGCCAGGATCTTGATCGCATGGCGGGACTGCCACACCATCAGGGTGCGGTTCTCTCTATGGAGCCTTTCCCATATACAGAGCTGGAGGATCTGCTTGAGAGTTGGCAGGCTTCTGGCGATACCGGGTTTTTCATCTTGCTTGACGGTATTACTGATCCACATAACCTGGGTGCGATCTTGCGTAATGCTGATGCGGCGGGTTGTCAGGGTGTGGTCATCACCAAAGACCGGAGCTGCGGTATTACCAACGTGGTCGATCGTGCCTCGGCCGGAGCGGTGGAACATCTGGCTGTCTGCCAGGTGACCAATCTAGCCCGTGCCATGCAGCAGATGCAAAAGGCCGGCTTCTGGATCTATGGCCTGGCGGCCGGGGAGGGCTCACAGTCTCTTTATACAACCAACCTTTCCGGCAATCTTGCGCTGGTGATCGGTAGTGAAGGCGAAGGTCTGCGGCAGCGCACCCGTGAAATCTGTGACGGACTGCTGGAGATCCCGATGGTTGGTGGCGTTTCCTCTCTGAATGCCTCTTCGGCGAGCGCTGTGGCTCTTTTCGAAGTGGTGCGGCAAGGGTTGGAGTCCGCAAAACAGAATAAATAGCTCATCTCTCTGAGCTTTTGTGGCATCTCTACCCAGACCCCTCATTAAGGGTTTGCGGTAATGAGCGATATCGAAGTCAAACAGCATGAATAAAGCAGAGAGAATGAAGACCAGCGTGTGGTTATCAATATCAAAGGGACGCCCTCAGATGAGAGCGTCCCTTTAAGCATGTCACTGATGAAGTGCGGCTCTTAGCTCGTGCGGTTGGTGATTTCGATCAGGTGATAACCGAACTGGGTTTTAACCGGGCCGAGGACCTTGCCGATTTCACCTGAGAAAACCACTTCGTCAAACTCTTTAACCATCTGGCCAGGTGAGAAGTCACCCAATGCTCCGCCTTGCTTGCCGGACGGACACTTGGAATGCTCTTTGGCGACCTCGGCGAAATCTTCACCTCCCTCAATCAGCTTTTTAAGGGTGTTGCAGTCTGCCTCGCTGGGTACCAGGATGTGCCGGGCGCTTGCTTTCGCCATAATGAAACTCCTTCTATGTTTTGTTGATGAGTTAATAGGTTCTAGCAGCTTGTCGGATAATTAATGAGCTGGCTACTAGTCGATTTGAGCACTTTTGCCCGATTTAGAGATGGTAAGACAATTTGTGTGTGTCAAACAAGAACATTTTCTTAATGATATTAGATTCCTTGTTGATATCGGTTTTCCTGCTCGTCCCATCCGACGGAGTCAGCTTGACTTCATGGGACGGGATTGGGTAAGGTACGGACATAAAATTTCAGATGCCGCAAGGCTTCAACCTGTCGCCACGAATAAACTTTTGGTTGCAGATTGAAAGGAAACCCGGTGTAAATCCGGGACGGGCCCGCCGCTGTAACCGGGGACGAACATCGCATTTATGTCACTGACTCATAACGAGTTGGGAAGGCGCGATCAGTAGGACGAACCGGAAGTCAGAAGACCTGTCTGAGAGAAGTTGAGTTGCTGTCCTCGTGGTTGATGGATAGTTGCCAGAAAATTCGTGGAGATTACAGGGAATCCCCGGATCAATTTTTATTGACCGGGGATTTTTTTATTTACAGCTCCCCGGTCCCTTGTGTAACAGGAGTTGGAAATGTACAGAGGTTTATTGGGAGTGTTGTTGAGTATGGCCGTATGCAGCTCGGCCTTTGCAGCGGAACCGGAACAGTCGCCGGTTGTTATGGACGAGGTTGTCGTTACTGCCGGTCGGGTTGTCGAAAAAGTGCAGGATCAGACGGTCAGTGTGACGATCATTGATGCCGATGAAATTGCCGAATCACCGGCGCGGGATCTGGGTGATTTGCTGGCCGAGAAGGGCATTGGTTACATTCAGAAAAATCCCGGCGCGCTGACCACGGTTGCTATTCGTGGCTTTCGCACCAACGCCCAGACGAGTGATCTGCTCGGTTACTCGCTGGTTCTACTCAACGGCCGTCGCGCCGGAACCGGCAACATGGCCATGATTCTGACCCGTGATGTCGAGCGGATCGAAATTGTTCGCGGCCCTGGTGCTGTGCAATACGGTTCTGCAGCGATGGGTGGAGTCATTAATATCATTACTCGTCAGGGCGCAGGGCCTCTGAGCGCCAAGGTCTTTGGTGGCGTGGGCAGCTTTGGCTTTGTCGAGGGCGGAGGTCTGCTCTCAGGGGAGACGGAAAAGTTTGATTACTCCGTCAGTTACGCTCGCTCGACTATGGATGACTACCGCACTGCCGACGGCGACAAGTATCGCAACACCGGCTTTGATTCCAAGGAGAGTTACTCGCTCAGTTTAGGTTATCGACTCATGGAGAATCATCGTTTTGGGTTGATGTTGAACGGAACGAAAATCGATAAGGTCGGTACGCCGAATTATCTGAGCCAGAATGATCTGGATGATTATCGCGACTCCGATTATCAGGCGATTGACTTCTCTTACAATGGTGAAACGACCGATGGCTCTCTGGCTTGGGAATTACGTCTGTTTGAGACTGAAACAGAGGATAAATCTTACGACCCGGTGGCCAGCAATC
>PVMK01117511.1_pt1 | contig 14430 bp, 13 predicted proteins | sample 1853481 | NCBI WGS metagenome assembly PVMK01 (sample SAMN08533507, study PRJNA380276) | Marine sediment metagenome, whole genome shotgun sequencing project. | reverse complement strand
AATAAAATCAATCACTTGAAATTTAGAATTTATTCAGTGAACTTCCAGTAAATCCTCGGCAAATTATTTAACTCAACTTATGTGTTTCCTCTTAATTTTTTTGTGTTGATTTGAGGTTTATATACTACGATGCATTCTTAAATATACATGCATTTTTTTTATTCATTGTTATTTTTCAAAAAAAACCAATATAACTTACTTCCAGAAAAACGGAAATGTCTGATAGGTTTTTTAACAATCTGGCAAGTTATATTCAATTTTATGCAAGGTTAAGATGTCCACTGTCCATCTTGAATCTATTTAATTGAATTAAAACTCAACATGTTGGCAAGACATCTGGACTCAACAATCATTCCTAACAAGCTATTCCTTCACAAACTTTTTGACATTTCTCTCCTTCAACCGTAATATATAATTTCACTTTAAACCTTTTGATGAGTTCGACTATGCCAGAATATGGATACTCTAAAACATATGTCAGACCAAACAATAGAGCGGTTTTAATTTGCCCATATTGCGGCCAGTGGCGATCAATCTCAGCTGATCCATTCAGGGGCTATAAACACAAACTAAAAGTTAAGTGTTTTTGTAAAGAAACATTTAAAGTCTTTCTTGAATTCCGTCAAAAAGTTCGCAAAAAAATATTTCTGAGGGGATCCTATATCGATCATTCACAAAAGGGCAGCAGATGTGATATTGTCATCTTAGATATTTCTGTCATTGGCTTGGCATTTTCAAGTCTAGATGCACCCACTTTAAGAATTGATGATGAGCTTGGTGTAGAATTTAGCCTTGATTTTAGGAAAGGAACTGATATTAAAAGAGATGTTATTGTCAAAAATATTCGCCAAAAAAGAGTTGGATGTGAATTTGAACTTTCCGGTGGAGCCTTTGACGATCAACTTGGATATTATGTTAGGTCATAATTTATTGCTTCAATAATATTCCCGATACATTATATCAACTCACCTTTTTTCTTAAATCTACCGTTATAATTTCAATGTTCAACTGTCTGCTGATATGTCTGACAGTGTCAAGTAGAAAAGACCTATCCATTGCCCCTGTTTTTATTGGGGGTTTTTCATTTCATATGCAGGGCATTAGCAGAGGTGAGATCCTGTAACGACGGTTGAGCACGCTGATATTCGCGGGTTGGTTACCGCCTGACATAGGTTCGTCGTGGAGCTGCCTCTGTCTATGAGCTGGAGTTTGGCAATATGCCTATCCAATAGCAGGAACGAGGGTTCTCCTGACCGGGATCCCACCCCTGCCAATACCCTGCATAGTTATTTTATGCTGCAGCCCTTACTTCCTGGGCTATAGCCCACAGAAAAGCAGCAAGTTCACGGGCAATGGCTATCACAACCACGTTATTCGGCTTCTTTCTGGCAACCATCCTTCTGTAGCGGGCACACAGACGCACTTGCGCCTTCCAGGAAATCTGGCAGATACTTTTCGATAAATCCCGCTGTCGTTTTATCAAAGGAGGGGTGATTCGTGCGTGATGTTTATATGTCCAGGCACCTTCCACCAGTACTCTGCGGGCATGGCCGTTGCCGGTTTTTGTAATACCGCCCCGCCTGATAGTTTCACCGCTGGAATGTTCCGAAGGAACCAGGCCAAGATATGCCATGAGTTCTTTTGGGTTCTGGAAGCGGGAAAGATCTCCCAATTCAGCGACTGTAACGGTCGCACAGATCAAAGATACTCCCCTCAATGCCTGCAGTGCCTTTACCATGGGAGCCATTCTCCATTCTTCTACAGCCAGCCTGATCTGTTCACTCAGTCTTGCCACCCGCCCAGTGCATTCATTTGCCGCTTCGATATATTCCTGGAGAGCTATCTTTTGGGCCGGATACTTCATGCCAACTGACCCTAACCAATTGAAATAGGTTCTGTTCCATTTTGTTTTACCAGGATAAATAAGATTGTATCGTAACAGGAAGCTGTTTAATCGTTGCTTGGCTTTCCGTTCCGCCACTCTTGCGTCATCACGTGCTCGAGCCAGATCACGGACAGCTTCGTCCTCCGGTTCAGGCACATAAATACCGGTCAACTCTCCAGCACGATAAAGCCGTGCCAGAGTCAGGGCGTCTCTCCGGTCATTCTTTATACGAACACCGCTGCGCTTGGGGATCAAGCCAGGTGCTGTGATAATACACTTGAAGCCATTGCCGGTAAGATAGCGATATAGCACAAAAGCCACAAGGGCCAGCCTCGTAAATAAACTTGAGTTCAGTTTCGGTTGCTGCAACCGTCTTAATAACTTTATCGATGGCTTCAAAGGTGTTTTCGATGGTTCCATAATGCCTGACTTCTCCCTTGCGACCTTCATCGGCAATGACAACCGATATCGTTTTAGAATGAACATCCAATCCGATGAATTTTATGGTAGAATCTTTTTTCATGGCTTGCCTCCTTTGTCTAATTGGTTGATATGTTCTTCTGGAACATTCCAATTAAACAGGAGGCGGGCCTTCTTGGCTACCTGTCAGACATTATGTCTATACATCGAAAGTCGTGAATGGTTCTTAACGTGTCAAGGTATCCAGTGGATATGTTGACTGAATACATCTGCAAAGAGTGTTTAATTTCCTACTCCTCCCCAAAAACTTAACAATACATCAAGCATTGTTAAGTTTTGAGCCTTAAGAATTTATGATGATTTTAAAGGGTTGTATTTGTGCTTTATTCAGTAAATCTTCAGTAGATAGTCCTCAAAACAAGTAATAGCCTGTTATTCTTACTCTAATAAGAAGTTAGCAAATTAATGCAATTAATCGTTTGGTATTTTTTTTGTTGAAGGTATACCTTATATTGTGTATATATTAAAAAATTTGTCCATATGTTGTATAATGGGCAAATGAGACAGTATGATGCCCGTAAATACTGTAAACGGGGCACTTTTCAAATCAATTCAACTTTAGATAGTGAATGAGTATGACGCAAGCAGCGCAGGTTTACGATGAAAGCAAGATAACGACCCTAAGCTCTTTAGAGCATATCCGTCTGCGTCCAGGTATGTATATAGGTCGCCTGGGCGACGGCTCGCACCAGGACGATGGCATTTATATTCTGTTGAAAGAGGTTATCGACAATGGTGTGGACGAATATATCATGGGAGCCGGCAAGAGAATAGATATTATCATTGAGGAAAATGGCTCCACAATGATCAGGGACTACGGCCGCGGCATTCCTTTGGGGAAACTGGTGGAATGTGTTTCTGTGATAAACACCGGGGCCAGATATAATACAGATGGATTTCAGTTTTCTGTAGGTCTGAATGGCGAGGGAACCACGGCGGTTAATGCCTTATCAAAAATGTTCCGCGTTACGTCATTCAGGGATGGCGAGTATGCCATGGCGGAATTCGAATCCGGGATTCTTCAAAGCGAAGGGAAGGGCGAAACAAAAGAACGCAATGGGACCCTCATTGAGTTTGTACCTGATGAAGATGTCTTTGGCGAATTTACTTATGACAATCAGTATGTAAGTAAAAGATTGTGGCGATACGCCTACCTTAATTCAGGCCTTAGTCTTTATTTCAACGAGGAGAGATTCTTTTCCTCCAATGGTCTCCAGGATCTTTTGGCAGGAGAAATTAACGGCAACCAGATATATGAACCAATCTATACAAAAGATAAAACCCTTGAGTTCTGTTTCTGCCATACCGTCAACTACGGTGACAGCTATTTTACCTTTGTGAATGGAACATACACAAGTGCGGGAGGCACCCATCTCTCAGCCTTTCGTGAGGGGATTCTCAAAGGTGTGAATGAGTTTTCCACTAAGAAATTTTCCGGCAAAGATGTCCGGGAAGGTGTGGTAGGCGCCCTGGCTGTAAAAATTAAAGATCCTGTTTTTGAGTCACAGACCAAGAACAGGTTGGGAAATATAGAAATCCGATCGTGGATAGTTAATGAAGTCAAGGATGCAGTCAGTGCCTTTCTGTATAAAAATTCTGATGCTGCCGAGTTGCTGCTGGAAAAAATTCAGCTGAATGAAAAGGTTCGCAAGGAACTGCAGCATGTAAGGAAAGAGGCCAGGGCCAAGGCCAAAAAAGTTGCCCTCAAAATCCCGAATCTCAAGGATTGTAAATATCATCCCACCAAAGATAAGCCTTCTCCTCCCGGGGATGAAAATATGCTCTTTATTACTGAAGGCCAGTCAGCCGCAGGTTCGATTGTCAGTTCCAGAGATCCCATGCGGCAGGCCGTGTTTTCACTTAAAGGCAAACCCTTGAATGTTCTTGGGCAAAGCTTGCCGCTTCTCTATAAAAATGAGGAAATGTACAGTATGATGCAGGCCCTTAATATTGAAGAGTCTGTCGGCAATCTTCGCTATGACAAAGTCATTCTTGCCACGGATGCAGATGTGGACGGGCTGCATATCAGGAATCTTTTATTGACTTTTTTTCTGCATTACTTTGAATCGCTTGTAAAGCGTGGCCATATCTATATTCTTGAAACTCCAATTTTCAGGGTTCGTAATAAAAAACGGACCATTTACTGTTACAGTGATAAAGAAAAGGAAAGTGCCGCTAAAAAGCTCGGCAGCAGCAAGAGCAGAAGCCAGTCAGTGGAAATGACACGGTTTAAAGGTCTGGGAGAGATTTCACCTGCAGAGTTCAAACAGTTTATTGGTAATGATATGCGTTTACGCCAGGTGAATATTGACAAACTTTCAGAGGTCCCCAAAGTACTTAATTTCTACATGGGGAAAAATACCCCGGAGCGTAGAGACTATATAATGAACAACCTTGTGTAAAGAATTCAAACCCTGAGGACCTGGCTTTAGCCGCCCCTTGAAGGGGCCACTTGCTGCCGCTTACAATAATCATGTCATCAGGCACAGAGGCACTAAGGCATTTATGCCCTTCCCCTTCAGGGTACAGAGTTTTAAAACCTGATAAAAAAATGATATGGTTACATTTTGTGTACTCAACAAACCGTTATTCTTCTTCGTCATACTGTCACTTTGTGCCTCTGTGCCTTTTATCAATCCCCCTTCTTGATGGGCAATTCATAAAATCTCTAATAGAAAAAATAATTTCATGGAAGATATAGCTAACTTTGGAAAACTCCATAAACTCTTTGATGAGAATTTCATGGAGTATACTTCGTATGTAATTAAAGAACGGGCCATCCCTGACATGAGTGACGGCTTGAAGCCGGTTCAGCGTCGTATTCTGCAAACGCTGTATAATATGGATGATGGCCGTTTCCAGAAGGTAGCCAATGTGGTCGGAGAGACCATGAAACTGCATCCCCATGGTGATGCCTCAATTTTTGCCGCTCTTGTAAACCTGTCAAACAAGGATCTCCTTATCGAACGCCAGGGGAACTTCGGCAATATCTTTACCGGTGACCATGCATCAGCCGCTCGTTATATAGAATGTCGCCTTGCGCCACTTGCCAAAGAGGCTTTATTCAATAAGGATCTGACAGAGTTTCAACCCTCTTATGACGGAAGGATGCAGGAACCGGTTACCCTGCCGGCCAGGATTCCGATGTTGCTTCTGCTCGGTGCAGAAGGAATTGCTGTGGGTATGGCGACCAAGATCATGCCGCATAATTTCCGCGAACTCCTGCGGGCTCAGAAAAAAATTCTCAAAGGCCAATCAGTAACCCTTTATCCGGATTTTCAGAAGGGTGGGATACTTGATGTCTCCGGCTATAACAATGGCAACGGTCGTCTCAAGTGCAGGGCTAAAATAGTTGAAAAAAATGAAAAAACCATTGTTATTGAGGAAATTCCCCATTCAACCACTACCTCATCGCTTATTGACAGTATTGAAAAAGCGGATAAACGCGGCAAGATAAAAATACAGTCCATTAATGATTACACAGCCGAACAGGTAGAGATTGAAATCAAACTGGCCCGTGGCATTTACGCCAAGGATACAATCAAAGCCCTTTATGCCTTTACTGACTGTGAGGTATCGATCAGTCCCAACCTCACTGTCATTAAGGATAACCACCCTGTAAATATTTCAGTAGAAGAAGTCCTCAAAGACAATACCGAGAAACTTGTCCAGGACCTTGAAAAGGAACTGCAGATTGAACTGGGCCGTTTACAGGATAGATTGCATGCAAAAACCCTTGAGCAGATTTTTATAGAAGAACGTATCTATAAGAAAATAGAGGAATGTAAGACCCAGAAGGCAATCATTGACACTGTTGATAAAAACCTGGCTGAATTCGGCAGCAAGCTGATTAAGCCGGTAAGCCGGGAAGATATTGAGCGCTTGCTTGAGATTCGCATCAAGCGTATATCCCGTTTTGACATCGACCGACAGCGCAAGGAGATAAAGGGGATAGAGAGTTCCATTAAAGAGGCACAAAAGAAACTTGAAGATATTATTGGCTTTACAATTAATTATCTTGATAATCTCCTTAAAAAATATGGCCGTCATTATCCCCGTAGAACAATAATTGAAACCTTTACCGGGGTTAAGGCAAGAAAGGTTGCCCTCTCTAACCTTATTGTTGGATACCACCGGGAAACAGGGCTGTTGGGATACCAGGTGAAAACAGACTGTGATATGACTGTTCCCTGTTCAGAGTATGACAAGATTTTACTCATTTACCGGGATGGGCGTTATAAGGCCATAAAGGTACTGGAAAAAATATTTGTAGACCATGATATTTACTGGGTTGGAAAAGTCGCGGGCAAGACGATTTTTAATCTGCTTTACAGAGAAGGTTCCCGGAATCTCACATATATTAAAAGATTTAACACTCCCAAATTTATATTGGACAAGGAATATCGCCTCTTTCACGCCCACAAAAAATCCTGGATCCAGCTTTTGCAGACCGGTGAGGGAGTTCGTGCCCGGATTGATTTTGTTCCTACCAAACGCTCAAAGATTAATTCTCAGCGGCTTGAATTTGATGAATATTTGATCAAGGGTGGTGGGGCAATCGGTAAAAGATTGTCACCCCGTACTGTCAGGCGTATTTCTGAATTGACGGTGAAAATAGCCAATCAACAGGATGATATTGAAATTGAAAAAAAAGAAACAAAGGTAAAAGATGTTTCTCCTGCAGTACCGAAGCAGGAAATCAAGGATGTAAAAAAAGTGGAAGAAGTTTCTCCTGCAGTACCGAAGCAGGAAATCAAGGTTGCCAAGGTAAAAGAAGTTCCTCCTGCAGCACCGAAGCAGAAAAGCAAGGTTGCGAAGAAGAAATCTGCAAATGCTGAGAAAACACCTGATGTCAAAAAGAAAAATAAATCGCAATTGGGTTTATTCGATCTGAAGAAAAACAAATAAATTGACACCATTACGGTTTTTTTGAAAAGAATGTTTACATTGGGTTTTTAATCGGAACTTGCAAAATATCGTTTTTTTATTTATATGAAGCCCCTTTGACATAATTGGCAGTAAAAGTATTTGGGGAATCATATGAATAACCTTCCAGCACATTTCAATCACTCAGACGATCGTAAAACTGATGTCCCTATGATGTGGTTCGGGAAACGCCATGTGTACCGTCGGGCAGTTTATGCCGCTTTGGTGATACTAACTGCTGTCCTGTTTATTCTGATCAGCTATTTGGATGTTTCATATCAGGTTCCGCAACCCTTGTCAGGTGGGTCGGAAAGAAACATGAAAGAGCCTGTCTTTGTTTCAGGAGAAAGCGGGGCAACAGCGAACTTGATTGTCCAACTCAAACATTACGGCTTGTGGGATCTTCCTGCTTCAGAAGAGGTGCCTCGTTTTTTCATCAAGAAGTATCCGGCTGATTTAAATACTGTTACGGATGTATCCGTCAGGAAAAGGGTTTTTCTCCACTCCTTACTCCCGCATGCTCTTTTCGTGCGCCAGGAAACATTGCATGGAAGGTATAAGCTTCAGTCAATACTCAGCAAGATTGACTGTGCTGTTGAAACCCTGGATTTTGTCAGTGGGCTCGAATATGAGAGCCAATGCTCCTGGAGCGATTTTCTGGAAGAAGAAGAGGTGAATTTTATCGAGAACCTTGGCAAAGAGTACCGTACGACTTCGGCTGAGATACTTCTTGAACGTGTGGATGCAGTGCCGACCAGTATTATCCTTGCCCAGGGAGCACTGGAGTCATCCTGGGGAAGTTCAAGATTTACCAGGGAAGGGAACAGTATTTTCGGAATGTGGACCTGGAAAACTGCTGGCATTGTTCCGTCCCGGCGTGAAGAAGGCAAAACCCATAAAGTCAAAGCCTATGAAAATGTCCTCGAGGCAGTGCGGGCGTATCACCTGACACTGAACCGTGTGGAATCCTATGAGGAGTTCAGACAACTTAGACGAAATACTGATAACCCTCTAATTTTAGCAGAAGGCCTCAGGTTTTATTCTGAGAGGGGGCAGGATTACGTTGAAGATATTAAAAACGTTATCCTGTCAAATGGTCTGCAAAAGTATGACAACTTCAGCCTGACCGATCTCGATCTGCCGGAATTTACCGGATCTGTCTCAGGCGCCATTAATTCTGCTGAGTCAGGTAAGGCCTCTTTATGATTTCCCATCCTATGCGAGTACTTTTCTTTTCATTTATTACTTACATCCTTCTCTTTGGTTCTTCTGTTCCAGCTGCAGAAATTGCAAGTGATGAACCGACAGGATCCGGGGTTACGGTCCTTATCTACCACCGCTTCGGTGAAAACAAATACCCATCTACCAATATTGCATTAGACCGCTTCAGTGAACAATTGGAGTTTCTTAGAGATAACAATTATCAGGTGATACCTCTAGGGCAACTGGTTCATTCATTGCAGGGAAAATCAAAGCTGCCTGACCGTGCTGTGGTCATAACCATTGATGACGGCTACAGGAGCGTCTACACGGATGCATGGCCTGCCTTAAAGCAGTATGGTTATCCATTCACGGTTTTCGTATATGTCAAGGCTACAGAAAACAAGCACTGGAATTATATGACCTGGAACCAGATCAAGGAAATGAAAGCTGCCGGCGTTGATTTCCAGAATCACGGCTTTGCCCATGATCATATGGCTTTCAAACCTCCAGAGATGAATATGGATGAGTATAAAGCCTGGATTAGAGCAGATTTGGCTGTCAGCACAAGAATACTGTCCGAAGAACTCAATGAGCGGTCACGTTTTTTTGCTTTGCCCTACGGAGAATACAACAAGACCGTTCTTGATGAGATCCGTTCTTTCGGATATGAGGCGATATTTTTACAGGATCCCGGATCCGTAAGTAAAGACACAGATCCTTTTTCTATACCCTCGTGAACCAATTCTCGGCAACGACTGGGCAACCATGCAACATTTTCAAAAGGTACTTGAGAGGGTGGATCTGCCGATTAATTCTGTAAATCCAACTTCCGGCACACTTGCCAATGCGAAACCTGACAAGTTCAGTGCCAGACTGCTTTATCCTGAGCGCTATAATTCTTCTTCGCTGGGTATCTATGTCAGTGAATTGGGATGGCAAAAGGCCTCATTAGAAGGGGACGTCGTAAAAGTTGATAACTCTTCAGCCCTGCAGCGCCCTATCAACAGGGGTGCGGTCAGTGGCAAAGAAAAGGAGAGCGGTCGTACGGCAATCCGCTTCTGGTTGCTAATCCAGGAAGAAACAGGAGAGAGTCAGTAATAGCGAAACCCGGGCTAGTAACTTTAAGCCATACCACAGAAACGAAGATATTTTTCTCTCATTGATAATATGTTAAAGAAGACAGATAACCACCAAGCGAGACCAATTTTAGTCCAAATCGTTAGGAACTACCAACTACAATTAAGAAGGAATACTGAACAACCATGAGTGATAAGGGCTATAGAATACTCCTTGTCGATGATGAGGCTGATTTACTGAGTCTGTGGAAATTAAGACTCAAAAATAGTGGTTACAAGGTCACAACGGCGCTCAGCGGAGAGGAAGCCCTGGTAAAATTGTCGGTTGTTAATCCCAATGTTGTGCTCACTGACCTGCGGATGCAGGGCATAGACGGCATGGCATTGTTTGAGGCGATTCGGGAACGGAACAAGACCATTCCTGTCATTATAATTACCGCGCATGGTTCTATCCCAGAGGCTGTTGAGGCTACGAAAAAAGGTGTTTTTAGTTTTCTTACTAAGCCTATTGACGGCAAGGATCTTATCCTCGAGACAGAGAAGGCATTGCAGTTTTCAACAGGTGGCACTTTACAGCAGGATGATAGCAACAAGTGGCGCAGGGATATTATTTCCAAGAGTGCTGCCATGGAAGAACTTCTTTCCAGATCTTTGTTGGTGTCTGATACGGATTCGACTGTGCTTATTCGAGGAGAAAGTGGCACTGGAAAGGAACTTTTGGCTATTGCCATTCATCGAGCCAGTAGTCGCAAGGATGGGGCTTTCATTCCAGTCAACTGTGCTGCCATTCCAGAAGCTCTGCTTGAGTCGGAACTGTTTGGCCATGCAAAAGGGTCTTTTACTGGTGCTTCAAAAAAACATTTTGGGCTTTTTCAGTCCGCTCACAAGGGAACACTGTTTTTAGATGAGATTGGTGATATGCCGCTGCAACTCCAGGTGAAGCTTCTTCGGGTATTGCAGGAAAAACAGGTCAGACCTGTTGGCAGTACAACACCTGTTCCTGTTGATGTGCGGATTATCTCTGCTACACACAGGAACCTGGAAGAAGCTATTGAGTATAAGCAGTTCAGGGAGGACCTTTATTACCGGTTGAATGTTGTAAGTCTTGAACTGCCGCCTTTGCATGAGCGCAAGGAGGACATACCCTTGCTGGCAGAATATTTTGTTCAGATTTTGTCTGGAGATAGCGAAAAACCTGTTAAGAGGATCACGCCTGAAGTTATGCGGATATTGGTTGATGCAGCCTGGCCTGGTAACGTCCGGCAGTTGTATAATGTAGTTGAAAATGCATTTGCTTTAGCTACCTCGTCTTTCATTACAGAAGATCTCTTGCATGACGCAATTAAGCAACACCAGAAAAAGATAGTTCCCCTGTCTGAAGCCCGTCGTCAGTTCGAGCAGCAATATCTCATCAAACTCCTGAAGACAACCCAGGGAAATGTGTCAGAGGCGGCCCGCATAGCCAATCGTAACCGAACAGACTTCTATAAATTATTGAATCGCCACCATATTATTCCTGCTCTTTTCAAATCATAATATCCAAAATAGAACTTTATTGGGGTCTCTTGGGGTGTCGCAAAATAGAGACCTGAATAAGAGGCCTTTCCATTTTCATCAAGTAAATGGGTTTTCTTGTCTGTCTTTATTTAGCGACAAAACTTCTTAATATGAATCAAACAACTCCTAATATTTGAAATTCTATTGAGGCGTAAATATTCCAATGGTCCAATATATATTTGGATCGCACTAATATGTATTTTTTCTTTTCCAGCAAAATATTGTTCAAACTGTTTTGCTGTTCTTTAAAAAACATACAATTTGTCAAGTAAATGGATTGAAATTGATATTTTTTACCATTTTAGATAAGTTGAGAAATGTTATTGACAGTATGAAATAAGTTAATTTACTATGATATAGTTCATATGTTTTTTTGCATAGCAGTTGATGTTTAAAATGTGAAAACCGAACCTGTAGTGATAAAGAGACAAAAAATAAAGCTTTGCAGGGATAAATTATTTTATTTTAATATCTTGCAACAACAGAAAAAACACCAAAGTATCTAAGAGTTGACGAGTGGTCAATTACCCAGTAAAATGCGATAAAATCAAAATGAAAATACTAAGTTAATTCTTTTTCAGCTTTATATGTTTTGTTAATTTGTACCAGAGTGAATATAGATTTTTCAGCGCATTACCTTAGATTTAAATAGTATTCGTTGAAGTTAAAACTTCAGAATTATTGTGATGCAATACATAATCGCAATCGTGGAGTGGAATCATTTTGGACAATAATCAAAAGATAAAAGAGCAGAATAATGTTTTTATTGTTGGTAGCGAAGGTCTGAACAATGAACTTTTGTCCTATTTCCTCCAGCAATCAACAAATCTGTCCTTAAACTGCTCGCTGCACAACTCCTTCGCGATGTTGCCCGTTAAGAAAACAAAAGGCATAAAAAATTTGGTGTTATGCAATTGCCATGATGAGCATGAATGCGATCAGCCGAACGCTTGTGCGCGCCATATAGCATCTGCTCCATCGGACTGTTATTGGGCCTGTGTTAATGTTCCGCATAACAAGAAAATGGCAGAAAATACCCTCAGCAATGGTGGCCATGGTATTTTTTATGAGGATGATTCTCTCGATACTCTCAAGAAAGGAATCACGGCTATACTAAACGGTGAATTATGGTTTTCTCGCAATATCATATCTGCATCACTCTCAAGCTTCGTAGACAAAAATAATATTAATGCCTCCCAGAAGGCGGCTGATAAGATTGGACTCACTAAACGTGAGAAAGAAATACTTAAGCTCATTGCCTTGGGAAAAACAAATGACGAGGTGGCGGACAAGCTCAATATCAGCACCTTAACAGTAAAAACGCATGTGAGTAATATATACCGCAAAATAAATGTTCCAAACCGCATACAGGCGATTTTTTGGGCCACCAAGAATTTTATACATCTGAAGGATTAGAAATCTCTCCTACCTGACAATTAAATACTCTTTAAAATACTTCCCCCGGACGATTTTTTTTCTTGAACTTAAGCTATAGTTGTTATCAAAGCTTGGCAAAGGTCATATTCTGCTCATTGTTTTTTTGTGCATTTCTTGTGTAGTTATCCGATACCGGATGGCTACAGGTATTTTATTCTTTCAAAATGCAGCCCTAAGCTTTGCATTTAAATAGTTGATGAAGTGCTTTAACTGCAAATAACCTTCTAGTGATTGGGCTTTAAATGAGGGAAAGAAGAAAAGTGGAACGGTTTGATCTCCATATTGAAACTATTTTGAATGTTCAAGGTGAAGCAATAATGGACAAAGCCCTGATACTAGTAACCCAGGATATATCATGCACTGGAGTTTTTTTGACTACAAGCAATCCGCTGCCCATTGACACCAGGGTCGATTTGGATCTCTTGCTCAACCAGAATGAATTGGACAGCGGATCATCAAAAAATAAAAGAACCAACATAAGCACCAGCGGTAAAGTGGTACGGACCAATGAGCAGGGAATGGCAGTTGAATTTGATAAACTTTATAAGGTGTCAAATTTGGAGATATAACCACAGCAATTCAAATTGTTAAATAGGGGCGTTTTTCAAAATGAATGGCATTTCAATAACGGGACTTTTACAGCTGAGCATATTCACAGGCCTTTCTAAAGACCTGGCTGGGCAAAATTTGGTTGCCGACATCTGTTCGCAGGAAGAGTTTCACTCCATTCTGGTCCGTGAAAAAGCGCGGGCTGATCGAAACGGGCATGGCTTTTCACTGGTTGCCATTGAAGCTTCCAACCTGGAGGGTACCGCCTCTCTTACAGAAAATTTCCAGCAATTGATTCGTACCACTGATGAAATAGGCTGGTTCGATCAAAATACCCTGGGGATTTTTCTCTATAACACTTCAGCCTTGGGAGCCTGGCAATTTGTCAACAACAGTAAGAAAAAAACGGGTGATGACTTTTCCGTATCAAATTGTTTGGTATACAGTTATCCAAATGAATGGTGTGCTTTTTAGAGGATAGAACAACTAATTTTAGTATAAATATAGGAGGGAACCATGAAAAAGATTATTGTGGGTTTAATGGTACTTTTGTTTTCTTTTGGCGTTGTCGGAACAGCCATTGCGTGTGGTGGCTGCCCCACTTCTTGTGCCAATTTTTGGGAATCATTTTTTCAGGGTAAGTATGTAGCAACTAGCACTTCTTATCCAGTAGCATCTAGTAGTTCTTATCCAGAGGATAAATATCCTGAATATGATCATAATTAGTCATAAGTAGATTAATAAACCAAAATACGAACAGAATGGCATTCTGTATTGGCATAAGAAAAACCTCAACAAATGGAGTTGAACAATGGATGAGCAAAAGGGACAAGCAATGAGTGATGCGCAAAGCAAGGCGTGATTTCCTGCGCAAGAGCGTCTACGCTGCCTGTGCTACTCCGGTGATTATGTCTTTGCTGGTTGAGAAGGCGAGATGCCGCCCAGTCCTGGAATCCAGGGCTTGGAACCCGCCCAGGGAATCAGTCAGGCCCTCAGATGATGATCGCAATCGTGGTGGCCAAGGTGGTCCAACACCCGGAGGTGGGATTCCAAGGATCCACTGATCGGTAAAGGCACCCGGTAGGTTGAAGGTCCAGATAACGAGTAACAGGCAATTTCTGGATCAATGGGACGTGTAAGTGACTCTAAGAGGAAAACTCCTCAACCGTGATGGGCAAATTAAAAAGTTGAAGGAGAAGGCTTTTCTCTATCAAAGTTTGAATTTGCCTTTGTGCAATTCAACTCGTTCGCCTAAAGTTCGCCAAGGTGTTGTTCTATGATGATGCAGCCAAGATCAGATGTGTATTTCTTCCCATT
>PVMK01168390.1_pt1 | contig 14431 bp, 23 predicted proteins | sample 1853481 | NCBI WGS metagenome assembly PVMK01 (sample SAMN08533507, study PRJNA380276) | Marine sediment metagenome, whole genome shotgun sequencing project. | reverse complement strand
AAGACAAATTAAATATTGTTTCATTAATTCTTGTTGTGATTTTAGGTGTGGTGTTTGTATCTGATCTAAGCCCTAACAATTTTTCCACATTTTTTGCATTTGTAACATATGGTTTTTTCTATCATTTTTCCAGAACAATTGGCAGCACAACCTATTCTTTCCCGTACTAGTGTCTTAATTTTCTCTGTATTTGAACGACATGTAGGACATGAAATTAAAAAATCTTGACTCATTTTGAAAGCGCCTAGTTTCTAACCACACGAGTTGCACTCAAATTTCTTTTTTGGTTTATGGGCTTTGGCAATATGACGCATCGTTCTCTCAGGATCTGAAAAAGTCATGTTGCATTTTGGGCAAATATTGGAATGATCATCTCTTTTTTGCTTGAAAATAATCCCATAATTCCTCAAAATACCTTGCACATAAAACCATTTTCCCAATTCAAAATCAATTTTCTAACTAGTCATCATTCATATGATTTCAAAATGATTAATTCTGATCTAATCGTGTTTAGAAATATTTGAGAAATTTACTATTATCATAATGATTCAATTCCGAGATTAAGAACTATCTTTAAATTTTAGAACATCGGATCAATTGTGATATAAATGTCTGATAACGATCAAAATCAAATGGACCGAATCTTGGACTAGATGCCAACATTAGGTTTGTGGCTATAAGTGATTTAGATGGTAACCTTATTGCGTCCAAAGGAAGAGAAGGCGCCAATCTTTTCTTATCTCCTGAGTCCACTCAGACACCTTACGTCATGCAGCTGCTGCATGGAAATCCCGCATGAAGCATTTTGATGAGATTGGAAGAGGATTGTATACATTAGCGGTTTATGAAAAACTACGAAGAGTAACAATGCCATTGACTGAAAATCGAATTTTATTGGTGACTATTGACAATGCTGGCGGTCAAAAGCAGATTCTTGATGCACTTCTAAATGAAGTTATTTACAAAGATCCTACGTATTCAACTGGCTATGACTAGTCGAATGATTATTTTCTGAAGTCAAAGTTTGAGAAAAATAGGGTATGACAATCTGTTTGTCTGTACATTCTGAGATAACTTTTTCAAAAATTAACCTATATCTTCGATAAAACACACACTCAACTAGTAACTGCAGTTAAAAGCTCATCAAGCTCTATTGGTTTTTTCAAAAAACCATTGACGCCATCTCTCCTTAACAAATTCTTGACTTGGATATTTTGCATAGCAGCTCCGGAAAATATGAAAATATTCTGGTCTTTTAGAATCTCATCTGATGCTAATAATTCGATAATTCCAATTCCACTAATTACAGGCATGTTAATATCCAAAAGAATAGCATCATAATGCTCTTCTTGAATGTGTCTTAATCCTTCCATTGGATCATTTGTAACTACTATTTCAAAACCCTTGGCATTGAAGAATTTAAAGAGCATTGTTGTAGTTTCATTATTGTCATCAATTACAAGAATTTTCATAATAATGTGGGCTAGTTTTCCTATATAGGGGAATGTTTGTTCATTTAAACAAAATGTTATTACAATTAGGACATAACATTTTATTCAAAATAGTAAGAAGGTATTTTTCTTCCCAAAAAATAATTTCTTCAATTTGGATTAGTGTGAAAGAAATCTAACTGACATGAAACTATATGTTATAATTTCTTGGTAGTTTTATGAGTGGATTTACAAAATGTCCAAACTGTGTTAAGCAATTAGTTGAAGTCCCTTTGAAAATGGAGGGGAATTCATTGGTTTGCCCGTTTTGTGAGTCTATTTATTGAAAATTCATGACATCCTTTCCAAAAAATGATTTTAAATAATTAGACTGAAACAATAATTGAGCAATAATTTAGTCGTAGTTATTTACAATTGTTTATTTTACAATCAATACAGGCTTTTTTGATTTGTGAAGAACATAGTTGGATACGCTTCCTAGAAATGCTTCTTTGAAAGCACCTAATCCTCTTGCTCCAATTACAATAAGATCACTTCTATGACTTTTTGAGTATCGAATAATGTCATAGCCCGGATCAGCACCTTTGATTATTTTGTAATTTAATTGAACTCCATGTCTTCCAGCTTTAGTTTTAGCAGCATCCATTAACATTTCTGCTGCCTTTACACTTCCAGATTCAAGTTTTATCTTGTTTAACACTATTCCTGGTGGAACCTTGATAATATGCAATCCAATAATTACTGCCTGACATTGCCTTGCAAGATAAATTGCCTCATCTAATCCTCTCAAAGAATTTTTAGAGCCATCAATAGGAACAAGAATTCTTTTAATTTTATTTTTTATCATGCAAGAATATTGTCTAATCACCGGTAAAAAAACTAATCATTTTTACGTTCATCTATCCTTTCAGAAAAATCTAATATTCAAAGACAATCTAATTAATTTATGGAAATATATCCTGAAGTAAAATTACGGGTACGTATTAGTGCAAACGATGTTCATTATGCAGGAAATCTAGTAGACGGTTCTCACATCATGAAGCTTTTTGGTGATGTTGCCACAGAATTGACAATTCGTTATGATGGAGATGAAGGACTTCTTAGAGCATATGAAAATGTTGAATTTCTTGAACCTGTTCGCGGTGGAGATTTTTTAGAAATTACTGGAAAAATTATTGCCGTTGGAAATACTAGCAGGAAAATTCTTTTTGAGGCATTTAAAATAATATCCTCATCCAACGACACGAGTCAAGAATCTGCATGTGATGTTTTAAATCCCCCAATTTTAGCAGCAAAAGCTATTGGTACTTCAGTTGTTACAACGAATAAACAGAGAATAGAAAGACAAGATGTAGAACCAACAGATGATGAAACCCTTGATGCTTTTAACAAAATTAAAAGTGGAGAAGCAGCAAGAATGGCGCAAAAGAGTTCTGGTTAACATTTTATTCAAAATGTTAACAAAATTCTAGTCCTAGAGAAAAAAATGAATTACAATATTTTACAAAATATGAAACGAGGATTGTTGGAAAACCATAAATGAAATTTAGATGCTTTCATCTTTTTCATGTTTTCCTCTTTTCTATCTGTCTTCCTCCTCAAAGTTTACTCCTTGAATTTCGGCGGATATGATAGTCCTCATCATAAAATATTTCCAAAAATGAAATTTAAGTTACCTTCAACTAGTCCTTAAAATTTGTTAAAAATATCCATAATAATCTAACAAATGTTAACCTCAACTGTGACATACTTTTTGTTTTACCACTACTTTCTCTACTTATGAAGAAGGGGGATGAAAAAATAAACAAAATCAAAGATTCTTCAGAGGATGATTGGGAACGATTAGAAAAATGGCATATAGGTAGAGCCAATTTTCCCTAAAATTAAAGGTAAGTTCTGGTTAACATTTTATTCAAAATGTTAACAAAATTCTAATCCTAGAGAAAAAAATGAATTACAATATTTTACGAAATATTAACGAGGATTGTTGGAAAACCATAAATGAAATTTAGACGCTTTCATCTTTTTCATGTTTTCCTCTCTTCTATCTGTCTTCCTACTCAAAGTTTACTCCTTGAATTTCGGCGGATATGATAGTCCTCATCATAAAATATTTCCAAAAATGAAATTTAAGTTATCTTCAACTAGTCTTCAAATTTGTTAAAAATATCCATAATAATCTAACAAATGTTAACCTCAACTGTGACATACTTTTTGTTTTACCACTACTTTCTCTACTTATGAAGAAGGGGGATGAAAAAATAAACAAAATCAAAGATTCTTCAGAGGATGATTGGAAACGATTAGAAAAATGGCATATAGGTAGAGCCAATTTTCCCTAAAATTAAAGGTTAAAGAAACAAATTACTAAATGGATTAATTTTCTAAAGGACCTAAATTAAATTTCTCTGGAAAGGAAATAAAAAATCTCATCTTCCACCATGAATGGAGATGGATTCCAATTCCTGCAAAACCACCCATCGCAAAATCACATTTGACATATTTTTGTTTTTTTTACAATGTTGACGTAATCAATTGGCGAATCAACTAGTTTTAATGAACCTACGCTATCGATACCATCTGTAGTTCCAAGCAAATTTACATCCAAGTAATCCAATTCAAAATCAAGTTTTTTTTCAACTATGGATGAATTTAACCAGTACTCTTCAAAGTGATTTTGTATCTTTCCCAAAATAGGATCAACCGTCAACAGCATAGTCATTAGTTTTTATTAAAGTTTGATGAATATAAGGAATAATTAGTATAAATCTCATAATTGTATAGTAATTTAGTAAATTCTTAAATAATTATTTAACTTATAAAACATATGGATTTTGACGAAAAAGATGAAAAAATCCTAAAACATCTACTAGTTGATGCTCGACAATCTGCAAGACACTTGGCGCATCAACTTAATGTTTCTACTGTTACCATGATATCAAGAATCAAAAAGTTAGAAGGAAAAAAAATCATTGAAGGGTATTCTGTTAGACTAAACCATGAGGCCTTAGGTTATGATATAACAGGAATAATCGAAGTTGCAACAAAAAAAGGAAAAATGTTAGAAATAGAAAAGGAAATTGCTAAAACTGAAAATGTTTGTGCAGTATATGATATTACAGGAGATGCAGATATTTTAGTAATTGGAAAATTTAAGAATAGACAATCACTTAGTGAATTTGTAAAAAAAGTATCCTCCATTCCAAATGTAGAAAATACCATTACACATTTGGTATTAAACACTGTGAAAGAGGATAGCCGATTTATCTAAAATCAAATTACGTTAGAATATTAGAATCTGCCAATTTCTCTTGTAAAATTTTATAGTCCACTCTTAAAAAATCCATAATTTTTCTATACTCATATGTATCTATTTCTTCACCATTTGTAAGAATTGCTAAATATTTTAGATCAGTTCTTAAGTCTCCTCTTGAATTTTTCATTTTCATACTTTTCAAGAAATTATCATTGATGATATTTGTAGGCTCACCTATTAACTAAAAAACAGATATTATATTCATGGCAAAAGTATTTGGAAATATTTTAGTTCCCTATGATAATTCTATGAATTCAAAAAGGGCTTTAACGAAGGCCTTTTCCTTGGCAGAATTAACTGATGGAACAATAACCTTGGTACATGTAATTTCGTATCATAAGGCAATGGCCAAAATTGTTGAGCCTTACAAGGAATCAATAATCAATCATGTTAAAAAATTTTTTAATCAAATAGAGGGTGATGCCTCAAGAAGAGATGTCATTCTCAAAGAACAAATTCTTTATGGAAGCCCTGTAGAAGAAATACTAAATTTCATGAAAGACAAAAAATTCGACATTGTAATTATGGGTAGAAGAGGTGTTACAAAGATTACTGGTCCTTCATTGGGTAGTGTTTCTAATGCACTAGTACAAAATTCAAAAACTCCTATTTTAGTGGTACCCTAGACAATGACGAGGAAAAATCTGATTAATTTTTTTCCTGATTTCTATAATCATTGTTTTTTATCATCAACAAATACTGTGATATTTGCTCAAGAGGATGATCAATTAAAAGAATTAGCTGAATTTCATGTAAAGGAGGCAAAGTTTCTTTATGAATTTGATTTGAACGAATTTCTTACTAGAATGGGTGCAATGAGGATTGTTGCTAAAATCACAAAAACAATTGTAGAGTAAATTTCATCTGAAATTACCTCAAACGCCAATCCAATTCCTGCAACAATAAAAGCCACCTCCCCTCTTGGAATCATTCCGTACCCTATTCTCAAGCCACTTTTTCTGCTCTTTAGCATAATTGCAGCTGGGATTCCACATCCTCCTACTTTGGAGAAAATTGCAATTGTTAAAATCACTAAGAACAAAACCCAATTAATTGATGAAATCTGTGAAATATCTACATGTGCACCAATGATTGCAAAAAATATTGGCGCTACAATTACTTTCAATTCGTCTACAAACTCTCGAACTTGATTTGCAAGTTTTGAGCCTGCCAGACCCATTCCCGCTGCAAATGCTCCGACAATAGGATTCAATCCCACACTTGCAGCAATTGCTGCCAAACCAAATGCTGATCCTAATGCAACTCCTTGTTTTGTAGCTCTTGCCTCCAATGTTGCAGGTGACATTTGTGCAACAGCATGTACAATCTTTGGTAAAAGATACACTGCACCAAGCAAGATCAAAAACCAAAATCCGATTTCAATAGCAGTTGTTATCGCTACAGATTCTATTGTGGGAACTGTCTTCAAGGCAACCAAAGAAATTACTGCTGAAAGTATTGCTAGACTTAAAACATCGTCTAAAACTGCTGCATTTACCAAAATGTTGCCTTCTTTGGATTTTTCTTTCCCAACCTCTTCGAGGATTATAACTGAAACTGCAATGCTTGTTGCACTAAGTGCAGTTCCAATAATTACTGCAACCGTCCAATCAAAACCTAGCCAAATAGTAATGAAATATCCTAATGAAAGCGGTACGATTACTCCAAAAACTCCAATTACCGCAGATTTTGGACCAGCCTTGATCAAGTCATGAAATGTAAAATGTAATCCTGCAGAAAATAAAATTAGAATTCCAGAAATTTGCCATAGTGCCATCATTATATCGTTTAATTCAACAATGGGTTTGTCAAATAGAGGTATTAGACCTCCAAGTGCAGTAGGCCCAAGAATCATTCCGGCTACCACATAGCCAATTATTTCAGGTATTTTGAAATGTAAACACAGTCTTCCTAAAAGCAAAGCTGGTAAAACTAGAAACAAGACACCAATAATTGTAGGGACTACATCAAACTCTGAAACCAATCATCAATGATTATGAATCATGCAAAAAAAACTTTTGTAAGATTTAAAAATCTGAAATCCTCCCCAAAAAACAAGAACTTGAGGAGAAATTAAAAACATAGGTTGTAGGAAAATGATAGACAAAACTTCTCAAATAATTAATGCATATAGCAAATATGCAAAAAATTATGATTTTGCTGTACATTTTTACCGTCTACTAGGATGCAGAATTCCAAAATATTAGATTCGACAATACTGTAAATGCCTATTTTGCAACAATTTTCCCACGTTTTAGAGATTATATTTTTTCTTTAGGTTTTTTATGATTTTTACAAGATGCAGTGTAAATTTGGGTTCTCCTGCATCTTTTCCTTCAAATTCTACTTTTGCAGTGGGTTTTTCAATCCTGATCTTCTTTCTCAAATCTGCAGGTGTTCCAAGTAGTACTGCGTCACAAACAACATTATTGATACTATCTTCAAGTTCTTGTAACTGTTCAGGGCTATAACCAAGTGCTGGCATGACTTTGCCCATCTTTGGATATTTTTCATATGCTTTCTTTATGGAGTGAACAGCACCGCTTCTTGGATCTACGAATTTACAATTTAGCATCTTTGCAGCATAGGTTCCTGCCCCTTCTTGTAATCCACCATGAGTTATTGATGGACCGTCTTCTATTACTAGAACTTTCTTATTTTTCACAATATCTGGATGGTCCACAGTTACTTTCGAACTAACTTTGAAAATTTTGGCATTAGGATTTAATTTCCTGCACGATTCTTCAGTTTTTTTCACCATTTCAGTAGATGCCACATTAACTTTGTTAATCACTATAGAGTCTGCAATTCTTACATTTACTTCACTTGGATGATACAACAATTCATGACCTACTCTAAGTGGATCAACTACAACTATAACATGATCAGATTTGTAAAATGAAAAATCATTGTTGCCACCATCCCAAATTATTACATCGCAGATTTTTTCTGCTTGTTTGAGTATCTGTTTGTAATCAACCCCTGCAAACACATCTACACCACCATTGATGTGATCAGAGTATTCTTCTTCTTCTTCAATTGTTATATTGTATTTTTTAAAATCATCATAATTTTTGAAATGCTGCACTGCAATCCTTAGATTGCCGTATGGCATTGGATGTCTTACTATTACAGGCTTGAGGCCAATCTTTTTTATTGATTCTACTACCATTCTTGAAATTGTGCTTTTACCTGCACCTGTTCTTGTTGCAAGAACAGAGATTATGGGTTTTTTTGATTTGAGCTGTGTATCATTTAGTCCAAGAAGTGAAAAAGAGGCTCCTGCAGCCATAGTTTTTGATGCCAAATGCATCAGATTTTCATAAGAAATGTCACTATAAGAAAAAAAGACCTCATCTATTTTGTGTTCTAATATTAAATCTACTAGTCTTTCTTCGCCATAGATGGGAATTCCATTTGGATACATTTTTCCTGCAAGTTCTGGAGGATAAGTTCTATTTTCTATGTAAGGGATTTGTGCGGCTGTAAAAGCAATTACTTTGTAGTTTGGATTATTACGAAGATATGTGTTAAAGTTGTGAAAGTCCCTACCTGCCGCTCCAATTATTATGCATTTCCTTGCCATGTTATTTTACAATTAGAACTGGGATTTTTGAACTGTAAAGCATTCCATTAGCAACACTTCCCAGAAAACCTGCTTTTGGATCTCCTTTTCCTCTTGACCCCAGAATTATTATGTCGCTTTTTGATGTTTTTGCATAATTTGTAATTAATCTTACTATGTCATTGCCAAAAAGAATTTTTTGTGAAAACTCTATTCCTTGACGGGCTGCACTTGTTTTTGCATTTTCAAGAAATTTTTTAGCTAATTTTGATTTGTATTTTAGATAAGTGTCAAATGTTCCTATTAGATTTTTTGGGTAAAGGGGCAACACATGTACACCTATTATTTGTGAACTCCCTAATCTTGCAAGGGATATGGCCTCATTTAATCCCCTAATAGAGTTAAGAGAACCATCCAAGGGCACTAGAATTTTTTTAAATCTATTTTTAAGCATGACATAATTACATCTAATAGATATTTATCAAATACAGATGATTTGCAATTGTGATTTTTATATTCATTTGTAAAACATGCTTAAAAAAATTATTGTATTGATTTGAGATTAAATCTTGTTATTTTGAATTGATTTTTGGACTCTGTTCGAGTAGATTCTTTTTAACCAAGATTGGAATGCTGTAAAATGTAGCAAGTGCAATTGCATCTGAGGCCTTGTAATTTCTTAGAATTAGTTCTTTTTTTCCAGTAAAATACAGATTAGCCCGTAGTGCTTGACCGCTATCATATATCCTTACTTTGACTAGCAACAAGCCTGAATTCTCACAAATCTGCTCTAGCATATTGTATATTGATGGCATTTCATTGCGTTTTCCCTCTCGAAAATCCGAGATGGTTTTTGCAGTGTCAGGTGAAAATGCTGAAATTGGAAACTCTCTACCATCATCTGTTTTGAGAATTACTGCACCTTGTCCCAATTCTGTGATGCCAACTTTATCTATATTCACAACTTCTGAATATTCATCAAAACCTTTGATTTGTAATTTTGATTCGTTTTTATCAGTACGTTTTATTTTTTCAATTAAAATATTCAAATGAAGTTTTTTCATAATTGTATTTATCTTCATAATTTACATACTGTATGCAATTTTATTCTTTTATACCCTCGGTGTTTTAATTAATATGAATTCAGCATTTGTAACAGCGTATTAAAAAAATAAATGACTATAGATGGTAAATCTAATTTACAAATAAATTACTAGATGTGGTTTATTACTATAGAATGCGCATATAATATTGAAATGAAAATAAAACAAATTCTAAAAATAATTCCTGAAAACTTTGATAGGGAAACAACTCTATTGGGAATTAAAGAAACTTTACACAACTAGGATACAGTATTTTTTGAAATTAAACTTGGTAGCAAATTTCTGTATTGAAATTAATCCTAATTTTTAGTACATTCCCATTCCACCTGGAGGCATTCCTTGTGGTTCAGAAGGAGCTGATCTTGAAACTGCAATTACGTTATCAATTCTCAGAATCATATTTGCAGTTTCTGTAGCTGATTTTATGATCTGTTCTTTTACTTTTAGAGGCTCAATTACTCCCAATTCTTTAAAACTGCCAATCGTCCCATTATTTACATCCACTCCAGTAAAGAATTCTCCTGCATTCTGCTTTGCTCTTAATTGAGTGATAGAATCAATAGGATTCATGCCTGCATTTCTTGCAAGTGCAATTGGTATTGATTCCATGGCATCCGCAAATTTTTCTACTGCAAGTTGCTCCCTACCAGAAAGGGATTTCGCCCATTCTCTGAGTTTTAGTGCGACATATGCTTCTGGGGAGCCACCACCATAAACTATTTTTGGATTTTCAATTACATCTTTTACTACCATCAGTGCATCATGCATTGACCTGTCAGCCTCATCTATTACTCGCTGGGATCCACCTCTAATCAAAATGCTGATTGCCTTTGGATTTTTACATCCTTCAATGAACACCCAATTATCCTCTTCAATTCTTTTCTCCTCTACATTTTGTGCCGAACCCAAATCTGAGTTACTTAGATCAGTTACATTACCTACTATTCTTCCTCCAGTAGATTTTGCAAGTTTGGACATGTCGCTTTCTTTAATACGTCTTAAAGCAAGAATTCCCTCTTTGCTCATATAATGCTGAACAATGTCATCAATACCCTTCTGGCATAACACAACATTAGCATCAGTGGATTTTATCGTCTTGACCATGTCTCGTAATAACTGACTTTCTTCTTCCATGAATGATTTGATTTGATTTGGACTGGAGATGTTTATTTTTGCTTCAAATTCTGTTTTTTTAATCTCTAGGGCTTCATTGATTAGAGCAATTTTGGCATTTTCAATCCTACGTGGCATTCCACTATGAACAATCTCTTTGTCTAGTATAATTCCGCTAACTAGTTCACTATCTGAAATAGATCCTCCTGTTTTCTTTTCAATCTTGACATTATCGAGATTCACTTTAAATGAGCCCTTTTTTTCCTCCATAACTGTCAAAATTGCATCCACTGCCAGCTTTGCAAGATCAGTGGCGTCTAAAGACACCAATTTTGTCTGCATTGATGTATGTGCAATTTTTTCCAAAGTTTCCCTATCTTTTGGTTCAACTTTAATTGCTATTTCATTTAGAAACATTTACCTTCATAATTTAGATATAATTTGCAATTTTATTCTTTTATACCCTCTGTGTTTGGATCATCAGAAATTCTGTCCAATATTCAACTTGGAAATGATTCTTTTCTTGTTTTCATTATGCTATGAAGTTTGATTTCAGAATTATTAAAAATTCACTTTACTACTAATACAGGAATTTTTGATTTGTGAAGAACATAGTTAGATACACTTCCAAGAAATGCCTCCTTAATAGCACCGAGTCCTCTTGCCCCTATGACAATAAGATCATTTTTATGATTTTTTGAGTATCGTATGATGTCAAAGCCTGGATCTGCACCTTTAATTATTTTGTAATTGAATTGAACTCCGTGTCTACCGGCTTTAGTTTTAGCAGCATCCATTAGCATTTGTACTGTCTTTAGACTTCCAGATTCAAGCTTTATCTTGTTTAACACTATTCCTGGCGGGACCTGAAGTACATGAAGTCCAATAATTACTGCATGACAATGTCTCGCAAGGTAAATCGCCTCATCGAATCCTCTCAATGAATTTTTTGAACCATCAATGGGAACAAGAATTTTTTTTATTTTTGTTTTAATCATTTATTTTTCCCAAATGCACCTTGATGGTCACTCATACAACATGGACATTGTTTTACATAACACTCATCAACTTTTTCATGTCCGCAAGAACCACAATGACAATATTTATCATCTCTCATGATTTAAAATCACGATATTGATAGTTAAACTAGTCCAAAATTATCATCCATGAAAATTTGGAATCTGTTTTAATTATCAATAAAGTAATAAGTTGTCATGAATCGAATTGGCTTAATTGTTGGATACGATGAAAGAAGAGTTAGAGAAACTCTCAATCAATTACTACGGGACAGGAGAAACGAGTTCAGAGAGCTGGCCGAAGCTATAGGAATACCTAGGACAACAGATGACTGGGAGGCAATAATTCTAAAATTCTGCCTTGACTTTGAAGATTGCTTCAAAACATGGACAAATGGCGAGGAACCTGATTCTATAAAGAATAACAAATGCATGACAATTATGAGGGAAATTTCAAAAGGAAAAAAGCATATTCATGAAATAATGAATTTACAAAATATCGCATATACGATATACATAGAATTTCATAAAACATACAAAATAACTAGTTAATTTCATAACTGCAACAAAGGTTTTGAAAAAATAGTTAGTTTATTTGACTATTGTCACTGGAGCATGGGCTTTGTGTAAGATAAAATTGGATGTACTTCCAAAAAATAGTTCTTTTGGAAACCCGAGCCCTCTTGCACCAATCACAATCAGGTCAATTTTGTTTTTTGGATCATTAGCAAAAGTTGCCAGGTCATAACCTGCAGTATGTCCTGCTATTACTATTCCCTCAAATTTTATTCCATTTTCCACTATTTTCTTTTTTGCAACTTCAATGATACCTCGTGACTCATTTGACCATTCTTCTTCTGAAATTGGCGGAGTATGTACTGCAGTAAATGCCGAAAATTTAGTAACACTGTGAATCCCTACAATTGTAGCATCAGTCTGCTTGGCAAAAAAACAGAGGTGTGAACAAGAATTTTTTACCAATCAAATTATCTCAATAATAATTACATATCCTCAAATATAATCAATATACATATTCTCATTATTGATTTTCTAATTTGATAATATGGTAATCCCTTTTAGAGAAGACCAGATGACGTACCATTATGACCTCAATGGACAAGGCAGGAATTGGAATTGCAATTGCTGTAGTTGCAGTAGCTTTGGGGTTTACATTAATCTCAGGTCCAGGAACCTCTGAAATTGCACCTGTAGTAGAACAAGCTACAGCTTCAATAAAAGAAGCTGGCCAGGAGATTAAAGAATCTGGATCCGAGGCACTTGAGAAAGTAAAAGAGACTACAAAACAGATAGTTAAAGAAACAAAAGAATTTGAAGAGACCGCAAGGGAGCTTGCCACATCAAAATTACCATCAAGGCTTGTATCAATTCCTGCTGGAACTACTATTCCTGGATGTGAAGAGATAGGCCTGTGTTATGATCCCCCATCATTGATAATCTTCACTGGGGGGGAAATAATTTGGAGAAACGATGATACTTCATCACACACAGTTACTAGCGGAAACATCATTGAAGGACCAGATGGAATCTTTGATAGTGGATTGATTAAACCTGGTACCACTTTCTCATTTAAATTCGAAGAAGCTGGTCAATACGATTACTTTTGCATGATTCATCCTTGGGCTAATGCATCAGTTACCGTAAACTAGATTTGAAAAAAAGAAAAAACAAAAAATGATTATCAAATCAGAAATTTTACAACCAGTTTATTTATAAATAATACAAGAATAAGGTATGAGTCAAAAACCTATCGAAAATAAAATCTTTGATCAAAAATGTCAGTCACTATTACGTATGCAAGGAGTCAGGTTTGCTGGAATTATAAATAATATGGGAAGACAGATCGCAGGAGGTTACAAGAAAACAATTACGCCCCTAGTAGATGAAGAGGAACACAAGATATCTTTAGAGCATACCTTGGAGATTTTCATTACAAAAGACCTTGATGAATCCTTAGGGTCTATCGATTATATAATCACCAAGAGGAAAAAAGTTATTGTGATTACAATCCCTATGAAAAAATTTTCTCTTTTAATGACTGCTGAACGAGATTCTAATGCTGAAAAAATTGTTGAAAAAGCTTCAAAATTATTTAATATAGAAATTTCATCTTAGAACAAATACCATCCAAAATAATTAGATCGATAAGGTACCTATGCAATGTTTTTTTCGACTCCCTACGTATCTTACCTTTGTAATTACCTTACAGGGTAAAGACAAGTGTCAATTTCCTTTTCATACTTTATCTTATTCTTTTTACAATAAAATTAGTTGATAAAACGTTTTCCAACAATTTTTCCATTATTTCTGAATTTCCATAAATCTTTTGTGTTCAAATTTTTCCCAAGGAAAAACAACATACTCTGATCCTTTTGTTTGAGTAGCAAAAATAAGCTGTTTTGGGAATTGTTTTCCTCTTCGTGCAAAAAGTGTTGCATATACTAAGGATTTTGGATTTTCTGCTTTGGAAATTATTTTTTTAAAAGTGTTGCCTGAATCATAAATATCATCTACAAAAATAGAATCAATTGGAATTTGATTTTTATCGACTAAGATTTTATCAATTCCCAAAATATCTGCAATTATTCTTGCAGGAACTAGTCCTCCTCTAGATATTGTAGAAACGCTGTGAAAATTGATGTTATCTTTTTTCTTTAAATTTTGCAGAAGTATATTTGATAATTCCTCCACTTTTTTCCAAGTCACAATATTTGATTCCTTCATTTTACCATTATCTAATATATGGATGGAAATTTAGTTGTTCTGGCATGCAAAAATTTTCAAACATCCTAGGAAAAATATTTCATAATCCATAGGAAGATTATGACTGATTTTTCCTAGGATGTTTG
>PVMK01172605.1_pt1 | contig 14433 bp, 15 predicted proteins | sample 1853481 | NCBI WGS metagenome assembly PVMK01 (sample SAMN08533507, study PRJNA380276) | Marine sediment metagenome, whole genome shotgun sequencing project. | reverse complement strand
CTGTCTCCATTTCCCCTCTTTTTTTGGGTCCGCAGCGGTTTTTTTTGTTGCCAAGAAACTAAATCAGCAATATTTAAGGATAACATCCGGCTACCATAAATTGGTTTCGCTATAAAGCGGTTGTCAAAAAAACATTCTGTTATTCAAATGTTTTTTTCTACAACCACTTATGCCCCAATTCCGTAATTTAGAGCATTATGATGGAAAGCGGTATAATCATTGCAGAGAGGTCTATGGTTTGAATTTTCCAGTTCGGAATGGTTATCGACTTAAGGTTATTGGCGGCTTGTGGGTGTTTATCACCTTTTTCCTGCTTTTGCCGCAAATATCTTTGGGTCAGGGAGTCCGTGTTGGGCCGGATGGCAAAACGTCTAAACAGAAGCTCAGTCTTCCCTTTGCTTTTTACAACGAGAGCTTCGGGTTTACCGCCGCATACGTCTCCGGTGTTGTCGGTTATCCTCAGAAGCAGTCCACACTTCTGGGAACCATGATGGCCGGGACTAAGAAATCGGCCATGGGCTTTCTGATGGGCCAGGATATTCAGATGCCCTGGGTCGAGCGCCTGTTTTTGGACCCGACCGTATCCGTTGGCTACTTCAGTGACAATGAAGTTTACATTGATGGAAAACCGAGGTTTTCCAACGAGCGCGCCGGCACTAACGATTCCGATGAGGACAACTTTGTGGAGGGCGACGGCTGGGACAACTTTTTCCGGCTCAGATTTAAATATTTGCTGCCGATCGGAAACGGCAAAGATGATATCATCAGCACGTACCGGATCGAACGCGGGCTTTTAACATCCGGCGCTGCAGGGGGGGGCTCATGGAACCCGCTGGTGAGCGGTAAAACCTACCTCGAGCTGCGCCCCTTTTACCGTTCGCAACAGATCGACGGCGACAATGTTGACTCTACGACCAAGACCAATGGCCTTGATTTTTCTGTTTTCTGGGACAATCGGGATTTTTTCGCCAATCCCTCCCGGGGCTTCGGTTTAAAGGGGAAGGCCTCCCGGGATTTCGGCTGGTTTGACAGCTCCGATTCCTGGACGAATCTGGAAGGCGAACTGGATTTTTATGTTCCTTTTAAATTTTCGAGCTGGTTCCGGCAGGTGGTTCTGGCGCTGGATACCTGGACCTCCTACTCTCCCACCTGGGAGGAGCAATCAAACTTTAAGGTAGAGAATCGGCCGCCGTCTTACACCGGCTCGACCCTAGGCGGCCTCTGGCGGATGCGCGGTTATCCCTCCCAGCGTTTCACCGACAAGGCCGCTATTTATTATGCGGCCGAGCTGCGATTGATTCCGGAGTGGAATCCTTTCGAAGGCTGGCCTAAAATTCAGGAATATGTCGGTATCCAGTGGCTGCAGTTCGTACCTTTTGTGGAAATCGGGCGGGTGGCGCCTGAATGGAGTATTAGCCGCCTGCATTCCGATATGAAATGGAATGTCGGTTTCGGAATCCGGGCCTTGGCCAAAGGCATCGTGATCCGCATTGACAGTGCCGTTTCCGATGAAGACGTCGGAATTCAGATGATGGTCGGCCAACCCTTTCAGTTTTAGGTTGTTTGGGTCAAGCTTGCCGGTCCGCCTGCGGCACGATTTTTTTACTTCTCTTTCCCCCTTTTGAACCCTGCACTCTGCTACTAGAGCCTTGAAGCGCTCTTTCCCATATAATGTAAAGGTGGACAAAGATACTCAAAAAAGGTTATCGTTAATACTTAAGACCTTAATTTCAAAAGGGGGAAAGGGGGGGGCTTTTATGAAGTCACTCTTAATCGTAGCGACCGGCATGATCATCCTGGCTCTGTCAGTCAATTCAATGGCAGAGTGCGGACCCATGAACAGCGGTCATAATCTATTATCGTGCATTGAAAGCAGCGATCCGGAACTCTATGGTTACGGTCTTGGTTTTATCTCAGGTGTTACCTTTGCCTATCGCGCCATGTCTGACGGTGTCCTGAAGCCCGAAAAGATTTGTATTCCTAAAGGCGTTAAAATTAAGGAGGTAAAACTTGTCGTGCAGGACTATCTCTCAAACCATCCGAACAAGCTAAATGAGCCCCCGTGGATTCTGATTTCCGAAGCTGTCAAAGAGGCATTCCAATGCTACTAACGCAAATTTAGAAGAAAGAAAGTAATTTAGTAAAAGAAAGGCGGCCGCAATGTCTACTGTCACGCTTATCGGATTAATTTTAATGGCACTTGCAGGTCTTCTGTTTGGCTTTCAAGTCATGGCAGGATTTATGGGTATGGGCGCATCTGATGATTATGTGTATGAAAATATCCGCCTTGAGGAAATTCTCGGTGAAAGTACTTTAAATTGGATTGACGGTATTTCATCACCGGCTATTCGAGGCCTGGGCGAGACCGTGGTATCGACATCTTTAGTTGTTATATTGCTGGGCGGCGCCATTTTATTTTTTTTAATTCACCTTTTTAGGGGCCACAAATAGGCCTGCAAATTAGCCCTGTAAGGGTTTATCCGCCTCTGGAGGGTTTACCCGCCTCTGGAGGATTTATCCGCCTTTTAATAATGAGATTTTACACAAAATATCTTCTGCCAAGAGCCGTGCATTTCATCTGCGGCGCAAAGCCGATTATGAAACAGCGTGAAAAGGTTGTGTCCCTGGCCGGAGGCCGCGTACTGGAAATTGGGATTGGGTCCGGGCTCAATTTGCCTTTCTATGATTCCGCAAAAGTGCAGCACGTATGGGGCCTGGACCCGTCGACGGAGTTGTGGGCTCTGGCGGAAAAGACCGTAGCCCAGGTCGAATTTAACGTGGAATTCATCAAAGGCGGTGCTGAAGCGATACCGCTTGATGACAGCAGTGCCGATACCGTATTGGTTACCTATACTCTTTGCACGGTTCCCGCTATTCTGACGGCTCTTGGGGAGATACGCCGCGTGCTCAAACAGGACGGACAACTCGTTTTTTGTGAACATGGCGCAGCGCCCGATGCGGCGGTGCGGCGGTGGCAGAATCGGCTGAATCCGATCTGGAAAAGAATTGGGGGCGGCTGCAATCTGAACCTGCCCATTCCGTCTCTGATGGAACAAGCGGGCTTCAAAATACGGGGTATGGATACGATGTATCTACCGGGCTGGAAACTTGCGACTTTCAATTACTGGGGCACGGCCGGTTCCTCTTAATAGATTCGCCCAACAACAGGAGGAAAGAAGTTTGGGATAAATGCACAACTCCCGTAACATCCGGTCATTTAAACCTTACCTTTTACTTCTGTCTGCTTCCGCAGCACCCCGCCGATCCCTGTTCTTTTGCATCGACCTGCGTCATGATTCAACGATTGATTTCTTTCAGCATCTTATGCACAATTCAGGAGAGATTTTATTGCAGGCAGTTGACATCACAGCTATAAAGGGTGCTCGGTGACAGAGAAGTCTATTACTGAACCGACAAAACAGGCATATACCCTGGGCTTTAGACGGGGCTATGAGATTGCCAACAGAACTCAAATTGATGAACGTATCCGCAAAGATGAGTTTGTGAATATGGTTTTAGAGGCTGTGATAAATTCCCTTGAAAGTACGGTCTTTGAATCTATATCCGCTGAGCTTGACTTAATGAATGAAAAATACCCGTTCTTTGACAGCTGGAAAGTGTTTGCTGATGCCGTAATTCAAGGCGCCGGCGAAAACTTTGTGGATAGAACCGGCAAAGAAGAATAAAGAAAAAACGGTTACTGAAGAAGATTTCGCCAGAAAAAAGGGGGGGCGTTCGTTACATTTTGATATTTGAACTTCTATTATTCGTAGAGCTAATATTTCTGACCCGGTTTGGTGCGCTGGTCGGGATACCAATACATCCGGACAAAGGTATCCAAATAAGATCGCGAAAATAACCATCCATAGAGAATTCGGAGCGTCATCCAAATATAGTGCCAATCACCATGCCGGTCGAATTTTCGGGTCGAACATATGGCTTTTACCGACGTAATTCTGGAAAGTTTCCGGCCCTGTTTGCGACCCAATAACATCAGGTCCCACAGAAGCTGCACGTCCTCGGCAAAAATCCGATCCTCGTTGTAGCCCCCAATGGCCTCAAAATTTTCCCGGCGGCAAAAAACCACGCCGGTGTCCATGCGCGTCAGCCAAACCAGGGGAACCAACAACGCATAGGTTACCGCAATTCCGAAAGACATCCTTTGCATTTTTACGCCCGTTGCACCGGCTACGACCTTGCCGGTCGATAGACTTTTGTCAATTTGATTGAAGGTGTCCGGATGGATGATGCTGTCGGCATCAACGAATGCCAACACCTGTCCGCGTGAGTTTCGGGCACCGGTATTGCGCACCGCTGCAATGACGCGCCGGTTTTCCCGGACCACCCGACAACCGCTTGAGCGGGCCAGGTCTGCGGTCGCATCCGTAGATGCATTGTCGGCCACCACAACCTCGATAGCGTCCGGCCCACCGGCGTAGCAGGTCCGCGCCGCGTCCACACTGTTTAGTAGAGCCGGCAGATAGGCTTCTTCGTTGTATGCCGGAATGATGAGAGAAAATTGGGGTGCCGTTGGCACCAGCTTATAGCTCATAACAGATAGCGATTTAGGGTTCAAGGATGGCGCGTAGCGCCAGCTCAAAGCTGTAAGCTCAAAGCTCAAAGAAAGGCGCTATGCCTTGTTAATCGGTTAGTGGTGACATTACAATTATTATAGAATAAATTATTCTTGATTTCAATTATTAGAAATATCTATTTTTGAGGTTCAGGGTTTTTATCCACAGATTTCGCAGATTTCCGCAGATTATAAAGCTGGTAAGCTAGTAATATTTTAGTTAAATGGCCAAAAAAGTAACTCAAAAATACTGCGTTTGCAGACAGCCAAAAGTCAGCGAATTTTAATAATTATGCTAAATATCAAAGGGTTATGACTTATTTTAATTATTGAACAGATTCTGTTCGACTAATAATTACATTGAAATTTCAAACTATAAATTCGATATTTCAAGATTAGAGGATCAAAGTTTGAATAGTGAATTCTGATTACGCTTCACAAAAACGAAAACCCCATCTCTCATTTCGAGAAATGGGGTTTTTATATTCAGACCGCGGCGGTCTTTTATTATGGTTTAGCACATACCTTTCAAAGCGTTTTTTCTGCCGTTAATTCCAAAATCCAAATTCCGCATTCCGACTTCCACATTCCAACTTACTCCGTCTGATCGGATGGCTTCTCTGAGCTTAAGGCAGAAGATTTAAGCAAACTGGTCACCGAAGCGACCATGCTGCCGATATCACTCAGGTTCGATGGGATGATCATGGTATTGCTCTTTTTGGCAAGATTTCCGAATTCCCTGATGTACTGTTCGGCGACGCGCAGATTGACCGCATCTCCCCCGCCCGGTGCTTCGATTGATTCGGCAATTTTCCGGATACCTTCTGCAGTTGCAGTGGCAATCAGTTCGATTTCCTGGGCGCGCCCCTCGGCCTCGTTTATTCTTTTCATTTTTTCGCCTTCGGATTTCTTTATCGCTTCCTGTTTGTCGCCCTCGGCAACGTTTGTGATGGCCTGACGCTGTCCCTCGGATTCGGCTATGGCCGCCCGTTTCTCACGTTCGGCTCTCATTTGTTTTTCTAAAGCGTCTTTTACGCTCTCCGGGGGCTCAATATTTTTAATTTCGTACCTCGTAATCTTTACCCCCCAGGGATCAGATGCCTTATCAACCGCTGCGATGATGGCGGTGTTTATACTCATGCGCTCTTCAAATGTGCGGTCCAGCTCGAGTTTCCCCATTTCTGAACGCATGGTCGTCTGGGCCAGCTGCGTTGAAGCAAACATATAGTTCTCGATACCGTAGCTTGCTTTCATGGGATCCATTACCTGCAAATATAAAACGCCATCAACCTCCACGGCAATATTGTCCCGGGTGATGCAACTCTGTGAGGGAACGTCCACAGCGACCTCTTTTAGAGAATGCTTATAGGCAACACGTTCTATAAAAGGAAACAGTATGTGGAATCCGGCCTCCAGCGTCTTTGTGTATTTCCCCAGTCGCTCGACGATGAAAGCCGACTTCTGGGGCACTATTCGAGCGGCCTTAATAATTGTAACGACAACAAGTATGACAATACCGATTGTCACAATGGTACCGATGTTTTCCATTTTAACCCTCCTCTTTTTTTTGAACGTTCAAAATGATTCCATCAAAGCCTGTTATTATAGCCATTTCACCCTTTTTGATATGCTCATCGGAAACCGCACGCCATCTTGCTCCTTTGAATTCAACCGCGCCTTCCATTTTGTTTGGAATCACGTCCTGCAAGACGACGACACGTTGCCCGCTAAATTCGTCTATGTTTTTAGTCAGGTCCTGCACAGCGCTCACATGTCCGTAAAACTTGCCCTTAATCCATTTCCTGAGGACCACCAGAAGCAGAATCGAGGTGACCGCAAATAATAGCAGCTGGGACTCAAAAGAGGCTGTCAGGCCGAAGTAGGTTGTGACCGCCGGCGCCCATGCACCGATCCCAAAGAAAACGAGGATGACACCCGGCACCACAAACTCCAGAAATATCAGTGCCAGGCCCACCAGAAACCATATTAATGTCGGATTCAATATGGTTTTCTGGTCGGGCATCAGCTCTGCTACTTTCTCCGTCCAGGGTATCGGGCCGATTTTCTATTGCTAGCCCCTCAAGCTGAAACTTATGATAAAGTTCCGCCCAGATCCTTCACCTCATGCTCAGCCACTTTTAGACGTATTGCTTCTTTGGTGGTTAAGGTCAGGAGCTTACCTTTTTCCACGACCCCTGCAATCTGAAGATCGGGATCGACCATCGCCGCAGCAATATTCCCGGGGTGGCCGCCGGCTTCGGCCGTCGATTTCATCTCTTTGCTGAAATAGGATATAACCTTTTCACTGGTCGGCTTTTCTTCCCAATAGGTAAGTTTTACAGGTGTGGCAGCCCCGATGGTACTTCCCGGGGCCATCACGATATGTTTTGCGGCCAACGATATTAAAGCCCCTGCTGAAATTGCCTTTTTATTGACGAAAGCGATCGTGTTTATCTTTGTGTCAACTAATTTGTCCTTGATTCTCACGGCGGCGTCCAGCCGGCCGCCAAAGGTATCGATTTCCAGGATAAGGACTTTCGCATTGGCCTTCTCGGCTTCTTTCAAAACGCCTTCGAAATCGTCGGCCAGTTTGTTATTGATGGTGCCTTTTAACAACGTGTAATAAATTTTCCGCCCGTCGTCGTTTGCCGCATGTCCCGGGTAGGCGCCCTGGAATAGCGTAAACAAGGTCAGGATCACCAGGGCCGAAATTGTCTTTAAATGAAGTGTCTTCACACCCAATCCTCCAAATTTTAATTGTTAGCCTCTTTTACAAGAGCCATATCCTGGGAAAAGGGGTCAAATCTGCTCTTGACTCTTGTTAATTCTACGAGAAAAAAAGGAGAGAATCTATTTTACTTTTATCGCCACCATCGTAACATCATCGTGCGGCTCTTCGGATTGGACAAACTCGTCCAAGCGAAGGTTGATGCGCTCGACGATCTTATCGGCGGGAAAATGAGCACTTTCCTTGAGGGCCGATTCCAGGCGGGATAGATCAAAGAGGTGATGACTTGCATTCATGGCTTCGGTGATGCCGTCGGAGTAAAGCAGCAGCACATCCCCGCTTTTAACCGGCATCGATTTTTCTTCGAGGCGTGACGAAAACCCCATACCCTTATCAATGCCGAGGCACACGCCTCTGGTTTTCAGGGGCGATATTGTTTTGGTTTGCGAGCTGTAGTAAAGCGGCCAATTGTGTCCGGCGCGCGCAATGGTCAGGGATTTTTCCCCGGATTCGAAAAACGCGATTACCGCCGTAATAAAATCCCCTTCGCGCAGACGCCGGCAGATCAGATGATTCAAGCCGTTTAAGATATTCGCAGGGGAGGTGCTTTGTTCCGACAGGGACTCAAACATACTCTGAATGTGGGCGGCATACAAAGCCGCCGGTATGCCTTTGCCGGCCACATCGCCGACAATGCTCAGCATCTGGTTGTCATTGCGCTTCACCACGTTGAAAAAATCCCCACCGACGATTTTGGCCGGCTTTGAGGAGCAAGATATTGACAGCCAGGGGATTTCAGGGAGCTGCTCGGGTTCCAAGCTGACCTGGATTTCTCGGGCGATTTCCAGCTCGTCGCGGGTGGTCAGTTTATCAGCAAGCTCCAATGCCAGCAGGAAATTTAAGATAACAAAAGCGCATAGGATCCACAAACCTTTTGCCGCTATCATCCCCAGCACAAAACCACAGAAACTGAGGCCGTAAAAAAACCTGCGGGCCGGTGTCAGCTGCATCAAAAAGCTCACAAAGATTTCTCTAATGCCTTTTACGGTTGATATAAACGATTTTTCCTCCGGCGGGCTGTCTTTGAGCGCGGTTTTGTCTTTGTAATAGGTTAAGGCCTCCAGTGTATCTTTTTTCAGCAACCGCTCGACCTCCTTGCGGTTCAGCCCCGTGGTGTACGATCGGAAAAAATCCCGGTGTTTTTTGATTACATTTTTCAAATGCGATTTTATTCGTCCAATGCCCATGACTTTTACCTCCAAAAAATCGAACATGGGAATGCGAGTAAAAAGTGGACACCACTATATTCGTGGTTTTATCAAACTGCAAGGAAAATGGCTGGAATAACACCGGCGATTCGAGTTTTAACAGAGCAGATAATGCCTCCCGGATGGTGAACCCCGAATCCACTCATATAGCTTGAACAGGTCATATTCCCTTTTTTATTTAACAACACAACTTCATCAGGGCTTCAAAATCAGCTTGCCTTGAACCTTCCCGCTCTCCAGCAATTCATGGGCCCTGGCAGCTTCGGACAGGGGTATCCTTTCATAGATGTGGGGTTTAATCTTTTTGTCGGCCAGATCGTTAAACAGGATTTCTGCAGATCGGGCCATCAAGGCGGGATCAAGCTCAAAAATGCTGGGAAGCATGAACGTTCGAATACCCGCGCTTTTTACAAACCCGGCCATGAGCTGTTCGGTTAAATTTTCCTGCGGCGGGCCGGCCGCCATGCCGAACCAGATGATCTGTCCCAGGGGCGTCAGCATTTTAAAATCACGGTCAAAGGTATCCCCGGTCACCGAGTTCAGGATAATTTCTACGCCTTTTCCACCGGTAATTTCTTTTACCCGCCGGACCACATTTTCAGTTTTATAATTAATGATATGGTCATATCCCTGGGCTTTGGCGAAATTGGCTTTTTCGTCCGTGCTGGTTAAACCGATGACCGCCACGTTGGCCAGTTTGGCTATTTGAATGACAGCGGTCCCCACCCCGCCGGCGGCTGCATAAGCCAATATCGTCTCTCCTTCTGTGACATGGGCCATGGTATGGATCATGTGATAGACCGTCAGGTAGTTGACCGGAACGGCCGCAGCTTCATCCATATCAATATCCTCGGAGATAGGGAACACCGCCCCAGCATTGGTGGCCGTAAATTCGGCATAACATTCCCGTCCGAGTGCGGCAACGTGCTGTCCAGGGCGAAACCGGGTGATATTTTTTCCAACCGATTCAACAATTCCGCTGCAGTCAACACCCGGAATGGCCGGTAACGGCGGCATCATGGGATAGAGACCTTTTCTAACCATGACATCCGCAAAATTGACGGATGCCGACGTGACCTTGATCAATACTTCGTTCTTATCCGGTACTGGGGCATCGACCTCTTCATATTTTAGCTGATCAGTTGAACCGGGCTGATGGATCCGGATGGCTTTCATGGCTGGACCTCCTTAGATGGAATTTTGAATCAAAATCAGATTCAATTTCATTTTATTACTGGTTGCGACCCGCCATGACGCCGCCATCGACGTCCCAGATGGCACCCGTGACCCAGCCGGCTTCATCCGACAATAAAAAATCGATCACGGCGGCGACGTCATCAACGCGGCCCACCCGGCCAATGGGGTGAAATCCGTTGAAACCGGCCAGTGTTTCTTCGATTTTATCCGGGTCGATAAACTCACCGTAAATAGGTGTTACCACAACGGCGGGCGAGACGCCGTTCACTCGGATGTTGAAATCGGCGAGTTCCATTGCCAGATGTTGTGTCAATGAATGCAGACCGGCTTTCGCCATGGAATAGGCGGATGACGGCGTGGCCTTAATCGATTGTTTGGCCCACATCGATCCGATATTCACAATGGCACCGCCCCCGTGCTGTTTCATGTTCAGTGCAACGGCTTGGGTGATAAAGAAAAAGCTCTTGTTAAGATCAAGGTACTTGTCATAATCCGACGTTGTGTGCTCCAAAAAACCGGTGGGTTTGAAGACGCCAGCAGCGTTAATTAAGTATTTAATGTGGCGCGGTTCGTTATTCAATCGCGCGATAAAAGCGTCAACCTGCTGTTCGTCATACAGATCGACCCCCACCGTTTGAACCGGCCCGTTTGCTTCCAATTCGGCTTTGGCTTTCTCCAATTTCTTCGGATCACTTGCCAGCAAAATGAGTTCTGCGCCCCGCTTGAGGAGGCGCAAACCGGCCTGCTTGCCCATGCCGCTGGAGCCTCCGACGATAAGTGCCAGGGGTGTCGCTGATGTTTGCATAATTATGCCCTCCTAATTGATCTTTTGTTTGTTCTTAAGTTGTTCCATCCGTTCCTATAATTTCTGAAATTTAGAGTGAGGTCTAAATCCTGTTTGTCAAGCTAACGGGTGCACGATAAGCTCAAAAAGGAGGAGCATTCCTGCTTTTTGCTTGCCGATTGATGACTTGCTGCCTATTTTATGAGTCATCCTGAATCGCATTAACCGTATTTAGCGTCAGAATTGTGTCCCATGGTACATGCACCCGGCTGAAAGCCGGAGAAAAATGGAGAGCGCATGACAGCACTCATTAAAAGTCGTTTGCAGCAATGATATCTGCCGAACTGAAGATTAGGAAGTAATCAGAGACGGTCAATCAAAAAGAAAGGCGCAAACCACCCGACGCCCCCATGAAATCGTCTCCATAAAGAGAAAATAAAGATGCGGTCGTACTTAGGTGTTAAATCTGGAAGGAAACAATAAAGCAGCTCAGCCTTGCTGACAAAAAGATTTAAATCCTATGATTTACTCGATAGCATTTTAAATTCTTTTGCAAATTTTTGATAATTTGTATCTAGCTTATCTAAAACTGTGGGTGTAAGCTCACTCCCCATTTTCATTTTCATTTCGGTCCATTTGGCCATATCAGATTCTATTTTCGCCGCTAATTCAGCTTTCTGACCATTTTCGGCTTTGGCGTATTCATCCACCTCTTTGCCAAATTTCTGTATAAAGTCAGTCATCTTCTGTTTTTCCAGCGAAGTTCCACACCCAATGACGAGGACGAGTCCTATAATCGCTGCGCATGCCACCACATAATTTAGGTTAGGTTTGATTTTTAGCATTTGGAGCCTCCAACAAAAATTTGATAGAACTAGGGTTGTTGAATCGGATTCAACGAATAGAAACGACCCGAGCAATTAAAATAGACTATAATCTATATGTAATAAATTCTAAGAAAGCAACTAAAATATTAAGCTATTTTATTTTCTGGTGGATTTTTCGAAATGGCCTTTAATTCCGGTCTCTTTCCAGCCGCGGTAGGCGTTTATTTCTCCTTTAAGAGAATTCATGATGGTGGTCAGGACCGCCAGATCATCAAAGTACCCGACAATGGGTATGAAATCCGGGATCAGATCTGCGGGCAGGATGAAATAAAGCAACCCGCCGCCGATCATGGCCACATTCGCCGCATGGAGTTTGTAATCACCCTTGACCGAGTCCTTGAAAAGCGCATAGAGCTCGCGCACATTTTCTAGGACCTTTTTTAAGGCCGGATAGGCTTTGTTAATTTTATTGCGAATGGCTTCATCGTTTATAAATTCACCAAAATCCTTGCCGCGGGTAAATCGAAGCATCCGATCGTAGTTTTTACGCCGTTCGGCATCACCCAATATGTGGTAGGCCTGATTCAGGATTTTGGTCTTTTCTTCAGCTTCCGCGGTACGGTCGGGATTTTTATCCGGATGCCATTCTTTGACCTTATTTAGATAGGCTTGCCGCACTTTTTCCGGGCCGGCTCTTGGATCGATACCCAGCAGTTCATAATAATTGATAAATTTTTCGGAGAAGTTGTCCATTATTTTCTAATTTTCGCCCGGTCAATTTAATCCACACTAGTGTTGTGTCCCACAAAAATGTTACAAAAGTCGTGTGGTATATTTTAGTTCAGTTGAGTTCTTTAAACAACACAATGTCTATGGTGTCAGGTGTCAGTGTTCAGGTGTCAGTAAACAGATGACGGAGGACAGAAAACAGAGGTCAGAAAGGGTGTTTCATCCTCCAGTTTTTACCATCTGTCTTCTGTCCTCTGACATCTGACCTCTGTAATCTGAAACCTGACACCTGACACCCGAAACCTACTTATTCCTGACACCTAATATAAGTGAATATGAGGCGGCCGTCTACTGCATTTTCGGTTTAATCTGATAATCAACAGATACCCCCGATTTTTTTTGGAAAATATTTATCTGCGCTGTACAATAATATGAGCAGTTGCAAAAAATTGTGAAATACCATAAAAGGCATGCCTCGGACTTTTTGAGCGCTTTGACGTGTTTCGGTCTGTTTTCGTGCCGACCGATATTTACTTCTTCGAGAAAATGATATTGCTGAGGCCATGCTGAATTCCATGCGCAACCCGCCCGTCTTAAACAGCCGCAGTACCCGGATCGCTTTGTTAAGCCTTATCATCGGGGCCGTGCTGATCAGCTTTTCCGGGGTATGGGTTAAAGTGGCCCACGTCACGCCCAACGTCTCGGCATTTTACCGCGTTTTTTTCGGCGGCATCGTTTTGCTGGCGGCGGCCCTGTATCGGCGGGAACTCAACTGGTTTGGGGTTCGCCATTTGCTGCTGGTCCTGTTATGCGGGTTCCTGTTTGCCCTGGACCTCTGGTTATTTCATTACAGCATTCAATACATCGGCCCGGGACTTGCTACCATCATTCCCAATTTTCAGGTGTTCATTCTGGCCGGCAGCGGCATTTTGTTTCTAAAAGAACCGGTGCGGTTGGTATACCTGCTGTCGCTCCCGCTGGCATTTGTCGGCCTTTTCATGATCGTGGGGATCAACTGGTCATACCTGGAACCCTCCTACCGGGTCGGCGTATATTACGGGCTGACAGCCGCGGTTTTTTATGCGGTATTTATATTGTCGCTACGCAAGCTGCAGGCGGATCAGATGGGCGCGTCTTTTTTTTATGTGCTGCTGATGGTTTCGCTCACCACTGCTGTTTTTTTAGCGGCCGAAGTCGTTTATAACAATGATTCCTTTCAGATACCCGACCTGCAGAGCTTTTTCGCCCTGGCGGCCTTGGGCCTGCTCAGCCATTCGCTGGGCTGGATTCTGATCACCAATGCCCTGCCTAAAATTCGCGCCTCCTTCGCCGGCCTGATTCTGCTGCTGCAGCCTGCGCTGGCATTCGTCTGGGATGTTTTGTTTTTTCAAAGACCGACGACTCTGGTGAACTGGCTGGGGGTGCTGATTGCCCTGGCAGCCATTTACCTGGGTATGGCCAGACAGTCGGCAGACGACATCAAAGTGCTGAGCACTGAGGACTGAGGTCTGAGCGGAGAACTATGATCGATTCTAGAGCGTTTGTCAGAATAACGTTCCGATAGCGGTAGTTTGTTGTATCTTCTCAGGGTTGTCGATAACGTCCAATATAGCCTGATCCAAACGCTCTAATAATTTTTCTTCATTATAATATAGCGGTTGTCATGTTCATAATAATTTCAAGCCGTTACACATTATATTTTCTCCTGTTAGAAAATCTGGCAAACGGAACATATTTATGACAACCGCTATAAGCGGCTTCGTTGGGTCAGGTACGCTGCGCAATAGGCGCACTTCGTTTGATGATTGACCACGCGACCTTGAGGAAGTTATAATAATTTCCAGTACTTTATATCACTGAATGGAGTGGAAAAAGGAGATTGGCATGCGCATCATTGATAAAACCAAACCGATATTGGTTACCGGAGGCACCGGCTACCTGGCTTCCTGGATAATCAAAATGCTGCTGGGAAGATGGAATCGACGTCCATGCAACCGTGCGCGATCCCTCCGATGGCAGTAAAGCCGAGCATCTCAAGGCCCTGGGGGGGGCGTCAAAGGCCCAATTGAAGCTATATCGGGCGGATCTTATGGATCCCGGCAGTTTCGACGAAGCCATGCAGGGCTGCGAGCTTGTTATCCACACGGCCGCCCCCTTCTTTATCACCGGAATCAAAGATGCGGAAGAAGAACTGATTCGGCCGGCGCTGGGAGGCACGAAAAATGTCCTGGAAGCAGTAAACGGGACTGCAACGCTGAAACGCGTCGTGCTTACCAGCAGCGTTGTGGCGATTTTTGGTGATAATGCCGACATTGAGCTGGCGCCCG
>PVMK01122508.1_pt1 | contig 14436 bp, 10 predicted proteins | sample 1853481 | NCBI WGS metagenome assembly PVMK01 (sample SAMN08533507, study PRJNA380276) | Marine sediment metagenome, whole genome shotgun sequencing project. | reverse complement strand
TCAAGCCGGCTCTAAGAAGTGCATTATCGTCGACATAGCCATATCCGCCAGGCGCATCGTCCGGAATGAGATCTTGTGGCTGAACAAGGTATGCAAGAACTCCGACTAGAGCACACCTGGTCGCTGGATCCGAACGACGGTTCTGTACCCTATCGACCATTATATCCACGATTGTAGGCATCTCCTTGATATGAACAAGGACGCCACTGGCGATAGCCTGACAAACCAAGCCGATAACGTTTTTCTTGACGCCACCTTCTCGAAGGCGAGCGCGGAAATCAGGTCTGGCGCGATTGATCTCTTTAACCATCAGTGGCGCTTCTCTTTCGATATTCAATTCCGATATTTTGGTGCAGGTTTTATTCAGTAGTTTAAAAAGCATTATGACCTCCTTCCTGGTGTAGCTGCGCTACGGTTAAAAGGTTATTGGTCTTCACGACTGCAAACTGCTTTGCATCGACTAACGCCCTCCTTTGTGAAGAAGCTAGGCTGAACTAAAGACAGGACATCCTCCCTTGCACTCTCCGCTTCCGACTAATCCGTTAGTAAGTCTCAGTGACACTTCAACTTAGATGTGCACTCTGTCTCCTGATCTCTTATAAGATCCGCAACAACAGCCAAGGCTTCTATTGTAATCCCCTCTATCATTTTGGGCTGGCAGCGTCTTTTTGAAATCTTACTTCAAGAAAGCTCGCACTAGTTCGCCAAGCTCCTCTATGTCCCGATAGGCATGAACTCGAAGCTTTGCAATCATGGGAAACAGTCGCTCCACAGTGTCCCCTTGGCCTACAAGAAGAGATTTACGCCCCAATGTATGGATGATGCCAAGTTCAAGTGCTACGTTCGCATTGAAGCCGGTAAGATCCACCAATGCGTGGGAGGCACGGGCGATCTCTTGCCAAATGGAGCGGATCACATTCGGGTCTTCAACTTTATCGCCACGCACATAATCTGCTCCCCTGGTCTCACACATCCGACGGGTAACCATCACTGCATCGTCCGCCCACTCGGGACGGAAGGGCATCACATGGAAAAGACGCGGGCGATCAAGCTCCGGATATTTTGGATTCCAGACGGGATGGATCAAAATTGTGGTATCGTCTTCAAGAAAATCCACGAATTTTTTCAGAGTTCGGTTGACTGTCAACGGATCCGGCTCCTCGCGTTGATCTGACATGAGCTTGAGGGTTTGATCAAGGTAAGTATCTGATTGAGGCCTTGGATACTTCTTTAAAACATGATCCAGAGTGGCGAGAAACGCTTTTTTAGGTCCTCGAGAATAGGTCCACACTATTGATTGATCAATTGCTGATGACATCTTATCGTCGTCATCGGAGTCCCCGCTTAGGATAACGGCATCGACATCAACATCGAATGGGAGCGGCCGTTCCTTTGTAGACATAACCACAAGGGGTTTACCTAAAGTAAGGGCAATTCCCAGCTCGTAAGCGACCGCAGCGCACGCAGATCCCTGTTTAACTGCCAAATCGAAAATAGCTAACATGGCCTTCTGGAGCTGTTTCCACCGCGCATTTGCAATACTTTCACCCCTTGGTGCACTCATGAGTGAAAGCCCGAGGCGATTGCAGATCTTCATCACGCGGCGGCGCAGATCGGCTGAACCAGAGTAGAAAACTGCCGATACGTCCACGGGAACTGTTGCAGTCGGCCAGATGGGTTGTGCAATCATCGGGTGCAATCGGGCAGAGAAACTTCTAACCGCAAGCGATAAAGGCCGAAGTTCCTCCTTATCCACCGTAACCGCCCTGTCGGTGTCTTCTCCCGCCTCATAGATACGCTTGTCAACCTTTGCAGCTTGAATGTTCAGACGGAGAGCCTCTTTGCTCTCATCGGGGCCTTTACCCGAACGATTCATCTCCTCGAGAAGGTAGCGTCTCAGTGACCAGCAGATTTCCACCAACTCCGAAGCCCGCGAGCCGGCTGCAGGGCGGTCGAGCCCATGGCTTAGATAATGCTGCGATTCAAATTGTGTACCGATTAGCTCCCGGAGCCTCTGACCCCTTTCTAATAGCTCATTTAGATTGTCTCCATCAGCCGAAAGGATCGACCGGAGCTGTTCAATAACTCCGCTAAGCGTCTCCGCGCGATCATCAGAAACTTTTCCCTGCTTCAACTCAGCCTCCAGCCGCTTACGCAATATGTTCACGATTTGCTTTTCCTGACCGCCCATTGATTCTCCTTCTATCGCGAATTCTGCCAGGGAATTTAATTTTTGTTGTATTTCGGAAAACTTATCACTTTCTCTCAGCTCCTCCGGCAGTTCGCTTGTTAGGGTTTGAATCTTGCCAATCAGTCCTGCAAGGCCGCCATCTTTAGTCATGACATTACGAATCTTTTGGATTATTTCTGATAAGTTTTCGCCACTTGCTAATTGTTTCTTTAGGGCTTCCATTTCCGCATAGTTATTCTCAATTGCCATGGCCATGGGTGCAATTTTTAGAAGACTTCGTACAGACATCAAGGCGCTGTCCACCTGCTCCAAGAATTGTGGGGCCTGTTTAGCGAACACTTTACGAGCGGCGACAAATCGCTGCTGCGCTTCTTGCAGTTGTCCGATATCGTTCGGATCAATCTGCCTCAGTGTGTTGCCGAAATTGAAGTTGAGCTTGGCCCACTCAAGCTCGTCATCGTAGCCTTCAAGGAATGCCTCTGACAGCTCATAGGCCTCTTTTGCTTTGATGAACATTTCCCTGCCCAACGCAGGGGCAAGATCGGAGTAGACGCTCCCCAGGTAGCGGTAGGTGCGACTCTGTTCCACCGGTTCGACACCCTCTGACTGCATTTCCTCTGCGATCTTTTCAATTTCATTAGCTGCTGATCGCATCTCGTGAACGTAATCTGCCCCTTTGCGTTCGGGCCATGCTTCATCGAGCGCACGGTCCGCAGGTCCATTGCATTTTCGCGACGGGTTATCAAATCGGGTTCCATATTGTCTCCTTTCTGTGCATATTTTTTATAATTATTAACCCGTTACCGGCGCAAAGTTTCGATTCATAAGCTCCTGAGAGATTTAGAGTCTCACTTCAAAATTCAAGACTAACGGCGTGTATTTAATCCATGATTTATTTCCCCGGAAGCCGGGTGTTTTCAACAGGCTGAAGCGATCCGTTTGGATTGGCATGGCGCAATTCGCCGTACGTCTCTCCATCTTTCTCAACAACAGATACGACTGTAGGCTTCAGCATCACAAGGGGTTGATCATGTGAGGGCCCCAGATCATTTATAGCATCCAATTTCTCCATGGACCCACTTTCAAAAGCCGCATAAACCCGGGCGAACTCTTCGGAATTTCCAAGAACATCTTCTGTCAACCGGATCAGTCTGATCCAGGTGCCGCTATTGAAATAATAACAATCAGACGCTTTTCGCGCTATCGCTCTTTCCTTATGCGAATGTCCGGTTATCAGATAGTTAACTTTAGACCCTATTTCCTTTTTCATTTTCTTGAACATTTTATCTTTTTCGGTGATAATAAATGATCGGTCACTCTCTAAATTTTTCTTGAGGGCCTTTCTTAATTTCTCTACCTTTTCTTCCTTATTACTAAAGAAGACCGGAAGGTAATCAAGGGGGCCAAATAATTCCTCGTCTGTTTGTGTCTCTGTGGATTCGACTGCTTCGTATTCAAAGTATTTGTCAAAAAAATCTGCCATCACCTCTTTTTCAGATAGCGGGCGCTCTACCATCTCTTTTTCAGTAGGCACACCCTCAAAGGAATGCCGCAGGATATCCCTTGACAGATAGGCTGCGACGGTCAAAATTTTGGAGATTTCTTTGAGGCGACCCGGATCCAGAGTCAAGAGAATCGGTACGACAGCCTCAACCTCCGGCTTTAATAGATCCACAATAGGATAGTCGCGCTTAATTGCGTTCATGACGTCGATGACCATACGGGTACCTGCATTAGGGTCCCATTCGGGAGGTGGCTCGTTAGTGTTTATCGCGAATGAAACGTCAAGGAGCTGTCTGTGGTTAACCATGTTCCAAATGTCGACATCATTGCCATGGATGCAAAAAACGCGCTTATTGCCAACCGAAGAGGGAAAACCGGCGCCATCAAAACAGGTGGTCACTCTCCCCCGCGCCGCCGAATCCCCCTGGGAGAGTTTGTCAAGAATCCATTCGATTACGTGCGGCAGGGCAAGTTCAACGTCGTGGTTTCCCAGGACGAGAATAAGTTGACGGTTGGGTTGAGCCACAAATTCCTGGAGCGCTGACCATACGCCGGAAAATGCCGCATCCTCATAAAATATGCGTTCGAGCTTAGCAATTGCGTGTTTGGGATCGAGATAAGCTGCAGGCGCTTCGGCCAAAAAATCGACGATGTCGCCGTTCAATACTACGCCGATTCTCCGATCGGATGGTTCAGCGCAAACGCTTATAAAGTTGGATAGAGTATCTCCTTGACAAAATATCTGAAATCCGGGGTTACCGCCAAGGTGAAGATCAGAGACAACATGCAACTCATCAAAGGTTTGTACTGACATGGCATACTCCTTTCTTAATGTGAAGCAAAATGGTTTTATTCGAAATCCTTGTGGAAATCGAATAGCGCGCAAAATTTGTGTGATTGTTCAGAATAAAAAAGCGAACCGCTGATGTTATAGGGTATTCGATGAATTACAAAGTGTGGTTTAAGCGTCCTGTAAATGGTGCTATGATAGAAGGATAAAAGGATCTTTTGCCACCCACTGAACACCCTGACCATGGTAATCGCTGGATGTAAGTCTTACACCCGAAGAGCGTCGCAGGGCTGCCCGAGGAGATGTTGTTTTGCTGCCGCCGCCTCCCGATTCAAAGGCCACGGGCCCTACCGGGAGCTTTCCCTGTTTTTGCATAAGCGGAGGTACATTCGAGGCGTGGATGGCGATATGATGGATTCGCTTTCCCGGGCGGCGGTAAAAAACAAGACAACCGGGCTTGAAATCGCTCTGTTTGGTTATATCCGGGCATCCCCTTTTGTTAAAATACGTATATATACCCTGGGCGGTGGAACGCCCACCTGCATATAATTTCGGCCAGGCTCTGGCGGTCTGCATCAGCGCAACGGAAGCAAAACCACTGCAGTCGAATCCGCCTTCTTCGGCTTCTTCACCGCCCCAGGAGTATAAATAATCTCCCACCATCCTCGCAGCCATTAGCAATAAAAAAACGCGAGCATTCATATGATCACTCATAAGTATTTTCCTTTTTTTCTCTAATTTTTAAGTAAAATTAATATGTAAAACTAACAATGCAATTAATATTTTATCGTGGCGGAGGTACGGTAAATAAGTCGCTTGGGTTTATTGAGCGCGCAAGCTTGAAAGCCGCAACTGCATCTACCAGACCCGGTCCTGTTGCACCATCGTGTCCTTCTCCTGCCGGTTGACCTTGATTGCTGCTACCTAGCTTAACGTCACGCGCAGAGGCTCTTAAAATAGACCGGACAAGGCTGGGGGATAATCCCGGCTGCGCCTGCTTGAGAAGTGCACATACACCTGCGATTTGAGGAGAAGACGCACTTGTACCGCTTATGACTGCCCAACCGTCTCGAGATCCCGTTTCATCACCGTTCGGATAACTCCCTCCAGATAAATTTATATCGATATCGCAACCCGGCTCTACCGGCAACATAATATAAATTCCACGGGGTTGCATTCCTACAAGCCCACAGACATCCGGCACATGCCGTCCAGGATAAATCTGGCTGTCAAAACTGCTTGCATAATTGGAAGCTTCCAACCGGAAGTCTGAGCCTTCAAACAGATCATGCGCATACACACCTCCAACGGCGATTACCTCCGGCATCTGTGCTGGGAAACCATAGTGGCCATTGCCTGCTGAAAAACAGACGACTATGCCACGATCACGAACGGCTTCGATAACAGCGGCTTCTAAGGGCTTAAGAAAATTTGGCAAGTCAATGCCGGAAATGCTGTACCCCCAGCTATTTGTCATTACCGCGGGCCACAGATCGGAGGCAGTTTTAAAAGCAAGGGTAGGATTTGCGCCCATTTTAACCCCGATGAAATCTATATCGGGTGCGTTCGCAAAAATGTTTGCCGCCTCTGCGGTTCCGTGTCCGTATTCATCGTGTTCGACATGAGTGGCATCCGGAGAAAGGGTTGCCTGGTAGTTACACCCGTGCCACTCGTAAAACGGATGTTTGTAGAAACCGGTATCCGGCATTGCCACTAGCACTCCGCTGCCGGTTATTCCATTCTGGTGTACGGTGGTTGAACGGCATATCATCGCTACATCGTCAGGTATCCGCAAGTGGTGATAATTAACTCGGGGAGGAAGAGGAGATTCAAAGAAAACCGGTGGTCTCTGAGGATACGATCGCTCTACGAGGCCTTCAAGTTTCTTCGGGATAGTAAACGGGGTATCAGCCTTATGTGACCAGTAGGAAATTTCACCCAATTCCGGATGGGCCTCACTGAAGGGCTGAGATCGTTCCTCAACCTTTGTTTTGAAAACTTTTTCCCAGAGGTTCCGCGTTCCTTCTGCGCTGATTGAAAATGTACCGATGTGTCTTATACGAAAGCCGAGCGCTTGAAGGGCTGTTGCTGTCTTTTCAGCATATCCGGCTGGGGGTTTGAATAGATCGATATTTTTGGGAGTTATGGTAACGTCTTCTCCAAACAAAGAGTACTCTTTTTCTGCCGGCTGCAAAACTGCTTCAAAAAATAGCCTTTTCTTTAAACTTTTCCGTACTTTTTTTTTCTTTTTTGCCATGCTGCACCTCCATCCATAAATTTTAAATATGAATGATAATATCTCATCAAAACTAAAGCGTTTTTAGCTCAACGAAGTATGGTTGGTTCATGAACTGGTGGTTGGTATCAGAGAATAGTCTTATGGATGCAAAATGGAAAAATTCGGGGAAATTTTATAGTTAGTTTTCTTTAATACTGATTTCTGCTGAAAAATTCAGGTGGTTTGACAAAGCAAACATCCTCAATGATGTTCTCTAATTCAACAGGAAATTTCATAGAATCCTTACTCGCTTCTTGGAATGAAGTCTCTGTGCCGGTTTCTTTGGAAAGGGTTTTTGTCTTGCGTAAAAAGGTAATTTGGAAGGTTGATTCCCAGAGGGCTTGCGGCGCTTGCAAGCTGATGCTAGGGCCGATTTGCAGGATGCGGAATCCCATTGTCTGAAGCACGCGGGCTGCTTTATGGGCCTGATTTGGCTTACTAATTATTTCAGCAGGTACGATCATAAGTGGTTTCCACCCGGAATCTGAGATATATTAGTCATCTTTATTTAATTTATCAACGCAATAATTCCGTGCACACTTATAATCAGTCAAACCGTGGGTTAAATATGTTCCTCAGTGCTTCTGATTTTATCTCCAGGTAATATGGAATAATCTCCTCTAAAAAATCAAGACCTGAAGACCTGATCCCTTATTTCAAAAATTGATAGCGCCTTCGAATCCAGTTCCGTGTCCATAGGCTAACCTTGGAATCGTTTTACCTTAGGCTTTACCGGGCAAAATTTGTTTACTCTGCAAAGACTCGCCACTTGGACCGCTGACGCCAGGAGCCGGAGAGCTGGGGTGTCTGAGGATAGTTGACATGAGGCAATATTTTGCGAATCTCTTTGTGCCAGTCCCTGTAGGTGGCAGTATCCGGAAGGCTCTTTAGGGTTTGCAGCGCTGCGTAGGTGAATGCGCCGTTTGGCCTGCCGTTGAACCAGGCATCATAGCTGTACTCGTCGTCCCTGCAACCGGAAACAAGGACAGACGCGGCCCTGATTTTCCCTATGGCTTTAATCTTCTCCACTTGCCGAGCCCTCCTTAAGCGAGCCGCATCATCTTTGATATAGAATTCCGGTGCCAGAAACCGGATCTTCTGAAAATTCCAGGATTCGTTTTCAGTGCCCGGCATTAAGTTGAACGCCCTGGTCACAGTCCCTGAATGGCACGAGTCGCTTATGACAATGATCCTGGCCCCCCGCTTTCGTTCGCTGAAGATCTCGTAGAGCTCGTCATCTGTCAGGATCTGGCCCTGGGTGATGTCATACGGGCACAGCGCTTCATCCCGACCGTCCACCTCGTCATCGTCTTCATCCGGCACCCAGGTGCCATGACCCGAGTAAGTTATGACAGCAATATCGTCCCGACCTGTGTCACCCACGATTTTCGAAATGGCTTCATGCATATTGCTTTTGGTGGCTTCCTTATCGAGAAGCGAAGTTGCCTGAAAATCGCGCGCCTCCAGGGTCTCTCTCCAGTCATTGGCATCATTTACGCACCCGGAGAGATCGCTACCGGTACCCGGGTAGTCGTTTATTCCGATGTTGAGTGATCGTTTCACCTTTTTGTCCTTTCTTTTTAATTACATAGTCAAAATCTCAAATTGATCCTAATTGCAGACATAAACACTTCAGTTTTATATCTAAATAAGCTGATAATATAGTATTAAATATATCCTTCATCTTCTACAGAATAGGGATCAGCATTCGGCACGACCCCGTTCCACGTGCGGTAACCATAGCCTCTGTCAGAATCAAGATTCCAGTTAGTATATAGAATTTTTAAGATCTCATCAGATAAATTGTCTGCGTGAGCATTCTGAATCATCCAGGCTGTAAAATCTCTGGCATTGCCAATGCTCATGCGATCACTTTGGATACTTCGTGTTTGGCCTGGAGATTCTGCTGAGATAGCGTATGTGCGTACTGCAGTCTCATTGAAAGGTTCCTCGGAAATAAAGCGGTCCGGCGTTGATAAAATTGAAGCTGGGTGAAATGCGGCGGCAGTGACTGGTTGTTCAGTCATGGATATGGGACAGACCAAGTTGTTAGTTACGGGTTTGCCCCTGCTAGGAAAGTTCTTAAAATTATAAGTACAGTTCTGATAAGTCGTGATCAAATTTCGAGCAATGCTATTGTCGAGTTCATCAGGCTCCGGCATCACGAAACCATTGGTAGACAAAACCATCCTAGCGCTGCGATAAATTTGGTAACACAACAACTGTATGCCGTATAAAATAGCCAGTAGGACAGATATTGGAATAGAAAGCAGTAACGTCAGTAGCAGGTCAATCAAATTTCTAAGGGTTTCGAGAGACCATATGATCAATTCTCCTAAATATGACAACCAGTCTGCCACTTCTTCGAAAAAGTTTTCATAACATTCGCGCGAGCTCGATGTAAGTCCGAACGATAATATATCATCCCAGCCGCACGCAGAAGATTGCGTGTCAGGTGGATCAGGGGGCGGGCTAAATCTATCAAGTGCGTCGGCAAGAATGTCTGCAACGCCAGAAAATGGTTCAGTTGGTCGTTCAACTGCCATAGACTCCATAAGCTTGAGGATTTTATAAAAAACTTCGTACGTAAGGTCTATTTGTTCACGGGTATAGTAGCCATCACCTGGGAGTCTCTTCGGATGATTCACACTAGAATAGGTATTAATAAAAGTAGAATGAAGCAAATCACCAACATCTTTTGGAAGGCTTTCAGGAAGGCCGAGCCGGGCAAAAAGAGTTTGGTTGATGCTCTCGCCATTGTAGTACATGGCGTATTTCCAGGAATCCTGATAGTTTTCTGCCGTCACATGACGATGAACATTCAGGCGATAAGGACTGCCGACAATCTGATTCACGTAAGGATGTCCTGTAACATCCGCAGCGATATGTGACAAATACCCATATGCGAAAGCCTTCTCTGTTGATGTATTTGCACTATGCACCAAATTCCTCGCAAAATCACCTGTGTAACGATAGTGCAACATATCAAACCAGTACCAGTTTTCCTCATTTTCGTTGTTTTGAAGATCTGGAACAAATTGCTGAAAAAACTGGTGGGAGAGCGAACCGATACCTGCAGCGTCAGTCAACAGATTTGCTCCTTCGAGAACCCCTGCGAAAATCCCTGTGCCGATTGCCGATTTGAACAACTCTGCCGTCTCTTCGATTTCATTCAATAGGTGTCTGATAAGATCCACCGTACTGGGCGCCAGGGTTTCAACCAGATCTTCAACAGGTTCCCCAACAGCATCTTTAACCTTTCGTATGGGTTCTACGACTTTGTTATAAATTTCTATTACATCTGCGATATTTCTATATAATTTATAAAGTTTATCTACAATTTCATAGTCCGGCCCCCAAAAGAAAAGATCAGGCCCAACGGATCCAATAAATGCGGACGGTATTTCTGACTGTACTATAGATGCAGCGTCCCGGGCGACCTCGTTTTCTGAGACAAAAAGTTCAGTCACCGCCTCTTTCAAAACAATATGATGAATACCATATTTTGGCATTTTTACCTCCTTTCAGATCGTCAAGACCCGTAACCGTAATGAATAGAAGTGATATGATCATTATATTGTTCAACATTGTAAAATCCCCTTGGATCCAAAAATGGATCAAAGCATAGCCCAACAACCCTGCCAACGGGCAGCAGACGGGACCAGCCTAGCTTGATATCCACTGTTTGGCCGGGATTGATTGCTGCTATCTTATAATCGCACAAACGGTATTCCTGAAGCGCATGGTTATATCCACCAGGCCCTTCATAAACTTCAACATAGGTATTAAAACTAATTCCATTTCCTTTATTGGTAACTCTTACGGTCACCGTTGTGGATTCTCCAACATCAATCTCCCTGATTTCGGGGCCAAAATTTGATGTGCATTCTAATTTAGGAGACATAAAACCTTTATCTGGATTATATTCGAAATCGATTGGGTTATCTTCTATAAATTCATCGATTAACTCCTTCCATTCTCCAGGTTCCGGTGTAGTAATAATATCAGTGCCAGGTGAGTCATCACCAAGCTCGTCTCGCGGAATTTCAATGACAAAGAATTCATGACGTCCAGCGTTAAATCTCACTGATCCTTTCGTCGTAAAAATCGGCTTATCGCTTGGTCGACCTGGATCTTCTGCAGTTGCGCTACCGTAAATATTTAAAAATATATCTGGTCGTTTCTCAAAAAGCTCCTGAAAATCCTTTCCTTCATAGCCGATAGCAAATAGGCCATTAACGTCAGTTATTGCATTGCCAAGCAAGTCAGTAAAAAATAGGTCTTTATCGAAAGCCCGAATTAATAACCCCGGAACTGGAGTTTGGCTCTCTTTTTCACGAACAATTCCGGAAATTTTGAATTCCATGACATCCCCCCCTTTCTTTGTAAAAGGTGTTTACATAAATCAAAGATACCGATAAAGCTTATCAAATATTGCACCACCTTTTTTAGACTCAGACATAATTATAAAAGGTGAGATAGACGGCATTTGTCACAATTGCTGCAGAAAAGTTTAATTTCGGATAGGCAGACCTAATTTAAACCAGAAATTTTACTCATTGGTCGAGGAAGAATCGGAAAAAGACAATTAATATCATTAAACTAAGATTCTTTGTTTCCTGGATAGGCATTCACATTTTAAATCCGCTTAGGCCTTTTCATGACTCTTGGCAGAATCTTTAAAAGCTTTTTAGCGTTACAAGGACTGGTGATGATTACGGTATATAGCTCCGCCTTGTCGATTTCGGATTAATACTGACCAAAATCTAGTGAAAATACGAAAGCAGCAATTATTCTTGCATCAGAGGACGTCACTATCATAGTCGAATAAAACAGAACCGCCGCAATCAGGAACATCCATGGGCAACCGCTGTCGCATGCTGGAATGACCCTCTTGCTTCTTCTTTTATAGGTTATTTATCCAAACCTTCGTGCCACATTAAGGTAAATCCCTCGATATATCTAAATAAAATTTGTGGATACGCTCGAGCAAATCATTTTCGCTCTCTCCGCAATACATTTGGGCTATGTCCCACCAGCCCAATTCGTTCAGATGGTCTGTATTTTTGAGAGCCCCTTTAAAATATTTAGCGCGCCATTTGGCAGACTTTACTGAAACCAGACCATCGTTATCACCTTCTTCCTTTTCGATGATGTAAAATGATAGTTTTAGAGCGTCAAATACCGACCAGAATTCTTGCCTACCTGCATAGGATTGAAATAGAATATTTTTTTCGCAATTTTCCTCAAATTCTACAACTTCCGCGTTGGAATTGAATTCCTTGCATCGATCTGTTCTGAGATCCTTTAATGCGTTTAAGTCTAAACCGAGCCTTTGAGCTGAGGGAATGACATGTGGAAGGTTGTCTGTACCCCAGTCAGCGAAAGGTGATCCTTCATGTGGTGTCGAAATTGTTGTCACGGAGGCTATCTGGTTGTGTATTTTACCTGAATGTCGATCATTAAAAAGCATATGCCGTGCGTCCAAGCCACCCATGCTATGCGCTATAATATTGACCTTTCCAGAATCTTGCTTTTCCAGAATTTTTAAAATATTTTTTCTAAGATCTTCAGCACGTGTATTAACATCTGCCGCCCAGCTGACACTCGAATGGTAAACAACAAATTCATTTTCCTTCAACATTGTCCGGACGCCTTTAAAGTAATGTATATTATCTAGCTTTGGATCATCGTTGTTGTCGATATTCAATGAGTCGCACCAGACCTTATCAAAACGGCAAACCCCATGAGCTAAGATGATAGGGTAAGTCATAATAAGCCGCTCCTATATTGTGACTAATTAAATTATAAAAGCTTGATACAAAGTAATTTAAGTTTATAAGGGGGGATTATTTTTTTTAATGCTTGATCCGAAACATTTCAGTTGCAGGGGGAGGTTCAGTCGTCTTTACAGAATGAACGCTAGCAACAGAAGAAATCAGATTTTTACTCGTCTTGAAATCCGATCTCGAAAGAAAATCAGATTGAGTGTGCAATGGAGTTCACATACTCGAATTGTTTAACCCTTTATTAAATAGGCAAGGTATAAAAGTCAAGAGAAATTTAGAAAAAAAACAATGAGTTACATTATAAAAATTAAATCAATCTCAAATTTAAATTTCTTTTTATAAAAAATGAATTTAAGTTTAATAATTGAATAAGTATTACTACCATCTTGCTGAGACTGTCAGGTTAAAACCATAGTCGAGATTAATGGGCAGAAAGCCAAATACCATCCAGGTATAGATAAATTGAAAAAATAAGGACGCCCGTTCTATTTTTACATTTGAGTCCTGTATTATTGACTTTACAAAAAATGATATGCTAAGAATTTGAGACATATTTGAAATGCGCTAACCCAAACCCAGAGGCGGTCACGGGATTGATTAAATCGTTAAATGGTTGATTCGTTAAATAGTAAGAACTGATAATATAACTTGCTATAAAGTCAGAGGTGGCTATGATAAAAGAATGGTTAACGGTTCCCGCCTTCGCTAAAGCTACGGCGCGGCAAGAAAGGTTTAGGGTTAAACAAAAAATTGAAATACAGAAGCCCCACTTCTTCGAATAAAATGTGGGGTTTTTTATTTTTAATGGGGTGCAACAGCCTAATTGAGATTTTAGAACCATGGAATTGCTAAAACCGAAAATTGAGGATTATCCGGGCAAACACATCGCGTTTAAAATCGATAATCCTAATTCAAGCTTTGATCCTTTTAACTTTTATTTAAGGGAGGTAACCCGAGGTACTTTGAAAGGATTTACAGGTCATCGTGAAATAATAAGGGAACTTGCCGATGCACTAGGTTGGAAAATTGCAAATATTGAACGCAAAGTTGAACCACAAGTTTCCAAGATTCAAAGGCAAGGCCAATTTTTTACAATAGAATCCGGAAAAGTATGTGGCGTAAAAACGGAAACATCTGGATTTAGAGATGACGGTGAGATGGTCATAACTTTGACATTAATGGTGGTCTTCCAGTCGACTGAAGAAGCCTCAAAAGAGGACGCAAAGTTAGGTTTTAAGGCAGGCGATTTTATAACAATAGACGGGGATCCTAAACTTGCAATAGAGGTAAAGGGATTTTCGGATGCAGCCCAGCTTACTGCTAACCATGCGGTTAACTCGATTCCATATGTAATTCATGCAAGACCTGGTCTGCTGAATCCAAAAGATTTTCCACCATTTGCACCACGGGTGTAATCATTTAAATTTCTAGATGGCAAGATAGATGCGCCAACCTGGAAAACGGTATCAAACCTGGAATTGGGAAAAATATGAAAATATGGCGTGGACCCCTATGATTTTATGCGTTTCGAATCGAATTCAACCTTGAAAATGTATGAAAAGGAGTCCATGCCGGAGGCAGACAAGCCGTGCCGGAGGCAGGTAAACCTTGCCAGCTCGTACCAAAGGCAGACAAGTCATGACGAAAAAGGACAACTCATGACCTCAGAAGGGCAACTCATGACGGAAAAGGACAAATGTTACAGGCACAAGACATTAGGCGTCAGGCGTCGGGCAAAAAATTAAAAAATGGCACACGGTGCAAGGTTCAAGGTAAACGAAAAGAAATTCTTTAAAATTTCAAAATAAATTGGAGGACAGGCCGGGATGACGGATGGTATCGTAAGAAGACTGCCGGTGAAAGGAAAAGTTTGTCAGGCATTTTC
>PVMK01188024.1_pt1 | contig 14441 bp, 10 predicted proteins | sample 1853481 | NCBI WGS metagenome assembly PVMK01 (sample SAMN08533507, study PRJNA380276) | Marine sediment metagenome, whole genome shotgun sequencing project. | reverse complement strand
CGGCGATCAATTGCGCTTCGAAGTCATGCCCGGCCTTGATGCCATACGCGTTCGAACCCGCACGGCTTGACGACCAACTCGACGCGGTAGCACGCGAGTTCTGCTCCAACCCGACCCACGTCCGCGTCGATGACGACGCTGAAGAGATTCAGCTGTCGGCGATCTTCGAGTGGTATCAGACCGACTTCCAGGAACACGCCCGGCGCTTAGGCCGGCCGGCGACCATTGTGGACTTCATTCTGGCGTTTGCTGTGCCTGAGGTGGCCGCTGATGTCGATCGAGCACGAACCAGCGATTTTGACGTGGTTTTTCGGCCTTACGATTGGGCGCTCAACGGCCTGTGAGTCGGTTGCTTACACAAAAATACGGCAGAACTCGACGAGGAGTGGCATAGCTTACTAGGCTTTGGGGATGATTCGGGGGGATCAGCGCGCGACATGAACCGCTTTACTTCGCTCACGTGTGGTGTGCTGTCGGCTTTGGTGATCGCGGGGTGTCCGGGAAGCCTGTCGAACCCGGACGACTTCATTGACGGTGGGTCGATCGACAAGGACGCGGAGACCATCCTCGCGGAGAGTTGCGGCACCACGGGCTGCCACGATGCCTCCCCACAGGCGCAGGCAGGGCTCGATCTCATCTCGCCGAACGTCGAAAGCCGCGTCGTGGATATCAACGCGATCGGCCTGGGCTGCGAAAGCGATGTTTTGGTCGTCGCCGGCGATCCGGACGGGAGCTACTTGCTCGACAAGGTCCTCGATCTGCCCACGATCTGCGGGCTCCAGATGCCGCTCGTGGGCACTATCCCGCCGGACGAGATAGAGATTCTTCGACAGTGGATCATCGATTTGGGCGGTTCCGGGGGCGGAGCTTTAGACGGGGGGTAGTTGATGGGGTCGTTGCGCTTCGGCGTCCTGACAATCTTGTTGAGTGTGGTGTCGTTGCCGGTTGCGGCGTTGGCCGACGACGGCGCGGTCGCGTTGTTGCCTTTCCAAGGTCCACAGGCATCCAAAGTTCGGCAGACCGTTCAAAAAGGCCTGCGAGCTGCCGACGTTCCGATGGTGCCGCTCAAGCGGGTGACAGCGACCGTCAAGAAGACCAAGGGCTACGCGAATCAGGCGGGCAAGCTCGATGCGAGCGTGCTCGTGCGAACGCGGATTCGGCGCGTCGAAGGCCGATGGGTTGCGCACACCGAAGTCCGCGACGCGAAGGGGCAGCGAGTCGAGAAGCTTCGGACGAGTTCTGCGAGCATTGCGCGACTGTCCAACCGCATCGTGGGTCAACTGATGAAGACGGGTCGCATGCCAGGCGCCGCCGCAGTCACGACGGCCGAGCCTGAACAGGAACCCGCACCGCCGACCCAACCTCGGATCGTCGTCAGGCCTTTCACCGGCGCGCAAGCAGGCAAAATTCGGGGCGCTGCGGTTCGGGGGCTTCGCTCGGAACCCGTCGAGCTCTTTGCCAACAAGCAGTTCGTCGCCAAGGCTCGAAGCCTTGGTGCGAAGCTCGATGGGGATGGTGGACACATCGCGCCGGCAAGCGCTCTTGCGGTGAGCGGGCTCATCGAGGCGACGTGCTGCACGAAGATGGAGTGTGGTCCGCGTACGTTCGTTTGGTCGACGGCGGCAGTGCTACGGTGATCAGCCAGCACTTCTACGACGCGAACACCTCTGCCGCCCTAGCGAAGTCCGTGCAAGCGGGCGTTGGTTCTGATTTTCGCAAAGACATCGAGAAGCTTGGCGTGGCAGTTCCGGCTACCGTCGCGATCGTCACCGCAACCGCCCTGACACCAGCTCCGGTCGAACCGACTGCGAACCAGGCGAAGGCACAGGTCAAATACAAGGCGACACGGATCAAAGAGGAACGGCCCGCGGCGGTGGACATCGAGATCGCCTTTCGTTTGGTGCATCGCGACTTCAGGTACGAGGATGACCTGCGAGGCGACCTGCGCGACTACAAGCTAGGCATCGGTCCCGGCGTGGCGACGAAGTTCCAGTATTTCCCGGGCGCTCATTTCACCGCTGGCGCCGGCGCCCAGTTCGGTATCGACTTCGAATGGGAGCGCTTGTTCAACTTCGATTCGACTCGCGCGGATGGCGCCACGTTCCCGACGGAGTCCCAGCAGTTCCTGGTTGGCTTGCGCTGGCGATACCCGACCGGGCGTTGGGAGCCATCCCTCGTCGTCGACTACGGCGTTCACAGCTTCCGGTTCGGAGTGTCCGGCCCGCCGGTGCCGGGCGAAGATAATACGGCTGGGATTCCAAGCGTGAAGTACGAGTTCTTGCGAATCGGTGCTGGCTTCCGGGTTGGTATCGGCAGCAAGGAGCAGTTCATCGTCGCCGCCAGCGCCGCGTTCCGCGGAGTCTTCTCCGTCGGTGGCATCGGCACGGTCCAGTGGTTCCCCGAGGCCAAGGCCAACGGCATGGACGCGATGCTGATCCTCGGCTACGCGCTGCCGAAAGGCTTCGAAATCCGCATCGGCGCAGACTACCGACGCTACTGGTTCGACCTGAACCCGGTGGCCCCGGATCCCCCCTACGTCGCTGGCGGGGCCCTAGACCAATATTGGGGCTTCTCGATTGGCGCCGCCTGGCGCCGCTAGGCACAAACTGCTCCGCGAAGTACCGCTGCGCGCCTTTGCCGGGTAAGATCGACCCATGATCCGTGCCTGGGCCCTCTGTGTCGTTGCCGTGTTGGTGCTGGGATGCCAGAGCGGGGAAGAGCCCGTTCGCGGGTCGCACATTGGCTTCGAGCCGCCGCCGGTGTATCCGCCGCCGATCCCCGCCGACCCGGCGCGGCACATCCCGCCCATCACCCCCGACCCACCCGATCCGGACGTCGTCCAGCCCGAGGCACCCGAAGAAGAGCCGGAGCGTGACTTGAACGCCGAGCTCAGCGCTGCGCTCGGTGTCCCCACTGACTGCGTAAGTGACTTCGTTGCCGATAGCCCCACCACCATTCGAATCAGTGTGACTGCGATTGTACGGCCGACGGGTATGCTCATCGAACCATCGGCGTACGGCTCTGGTGTGTCCGCGGCCGCTCTGGGCTGCATCCGGCAACGTGTCGGTACCGTGGTGCTGAAGCCGTTGGACGACACCGTCTCGGCCGCGGCCTCCGCTGTCATCGAAATCAAATACGAACCACCGGTCATCGTCGAGTCCGATCCAGGTGTTCCCGAACCGAAACTGAGAAATGTAAAGCAGCCCCTGCCAAAGCGACCGGACATCCCGGCGTCGGGCAAGCCGATCGAGGGCGGGACCGATCGACCGATCGAAGGCGGTGCAAGCTCCGAACGCCAGATTGAAGGCCCCGAGCCAAGGCAGATCAGCGGGCCAAAGCCGCGCGCGATCGATGGGTATGAGGTGGACGAGAACGCCCAACAGTGGCGGTAGCCCCAAGGGCTGGCGCACCGGGCCTTTTCGGGCGCCGACTATGAGGTTCCCTCTTTTCTTGTCAGGCCGATTGCAATAGCCTCGGTGCTCGTGACTGACGTCGAGAGGAGTCCAGGCATGAATGGAGTTGCAGGTTTCTTTTCCGCGACGGCACTTGCCGTCGCACTCGCCATGTCCATGGCCCCGGGATGCAGCACCAGCAGCGGTACGGCTGGCGGACCCGTCTCGCGACTCATCGGCCGGGCCTTGGCCCCAGAGCCAGACAGCGACGAGACGTCCCCGCTCGCCAACCAAGTCGTCGTTTTGCTAACCTATGATGACCAGGGCAACATCGTCAGCGCGGAAGTAGGGACAACGGACGCGAACGGCCAGTTTATCGTGGACGCCGAAGCGCAAGCCGTGGTCGCCGTCGTTGTCGGAGCAATGACCGACGAAGGCGATACCGAGATTAGCGGGCTTTTCAATCCTGACGAGCCAGTGATCGAAAAAGATCTGGAGGAGGCGACTTCCAGCGCTTGCGCAGCCGGACTGACTGCGATCGGTGACGGCTCGATCACCGAGGAGCAGTTGAACGCGGAGCGGGTGCAAAATCTCGAAGCGGCGTCCGTGGAGTACATCCTGGCCAATCCCGATTTCGACTACTATAGCGAGACGGATCGCACCTCCGCGGTGGAGGCGGTTCGGGTCGCGACGGACGATGGCGCTCACCCAGCCGCGAGCGACGCGTTCACAGCGTAGAGGTCGCAGACGCCCCGGGGCGCGGCGGAACACGACACGGGGTTTCAACGGACGGGGCGGCTCATAGAGCTGGCAACTACACGAACGGAGAACGGCTCGCGACGGCCGTGCTCGCTCGCGGGACCCCGTCGCCGTCTCCTGCACCAGAATGGCTCCGACTTCTAGCTCCGTTGGCTCGACACAAGAGGGGCTCCTTGCCCACTCCCTGTGCTGTCCATCCCGAGCCGTCCTCCTTCGTAGATGTCTACATACGCCCACGCGCGTCACCGCAGATATGTAGGTACGGTCGCGCATGTTGACGCCCATGGTTGCGTATGGAGGGGCGCGGCGGAACCGCGTGTCGTGTTCCGCCGCGCCCCGTATGACGCGTCTATCCCGGTCGCTCGCGTTCTGCGAACCACTTCCGGTACTTCTGCATTCGGGATTGTTGCTGCTGCGAAGCACGTCGTTTGCACGTCGCGCGCTCCTCGGAGCCTTCGGGAGCCCCCCAGCGAATCTCGGCGCAGTCGTTCGGGTTGTACCCCATCTCCATGGCTTTCATTCGCTCGACTAGGTCTGCCAGCGACAGCTTCCATGCGCTACCGTCCGAACCGATGTATTCGAACGTACGCTTCGCGAGCTCCGTTTCGAGCGCAGCGCGTACCAGCCGCGCGGCCTCTTCGCGATCGGCTTCTCGAGTTCCAAAGCGTCCGGGGTGCGCCGCGACAGTGGCAGGAAATGATACGACAGCGTCGATGCTGATCAGCAGTCGCATGTCGCGTGACGGAGTGGAGTAGTCCTCCCACGGGCCGCTCGTCAGGAACAGCGCTCCGCCGCGCGGCATGTCTATCGGCTCGTACTTCCGGGCTTTCATGAAGTCTTCACCGTTCTGCACCGAGCTCCGCCGCCGCTGTACCGATTCTTCGAGGGCGTCGACCAAACTGATCTGCATGCGGACCGGGTCGAGCGCGCGCGGGTTGATCATCCCCTCCATCGCCGCGTAGAAGTCATCGGCCGTGCCCTTGTATTGGGCCTCGGACCAGCTCCGGGGTCCGCCGCTCTTCCGCAGGTCCTCATTGGTGGCAATGCTCCACGGCCGAGGACCCAGGCCACTGTCAGTGTCAGTGTCCGTGTCAGTGTCAGAGACCGCGTCGTACCTTACCGGGCGCCATCCCTTGAAGCCCGCGCCAACCAAGGCCGTATTGGGGGTGAACAAGAACGATCCCCGCCAGAACCGTCGCCGGCCGACGGTACCGTCGGGCTGGGCGTCGGCGCCGATCAAGACACCGTAGTCGGTGACCCCCTGGGGTTTCCATCGCGCCACGACCAGGACATGGCCGTACGGGTCGGCGAACACGGATCCGGGTCGCAGGGCCTTGCGGCTCATGCGCAGCGGGTAGAGGTCCGTGTGGTCATCGTTCGGGAGGGTGCGTGGGCTGGAGGAGTGGACCGTCCCCGCCATTCGGCGCGTGAACCTTCGAAACGCGGCGACATCGTTGGCATCCGGAACCGAATCGAGATTGGAGAACACAGTGGGCTCGCAACGCGGTGGCTGGTCTTTACGGCCCCTCGTGCATGCCCGATACACGAGCGGCAACCGGAGCTTCCAAGCGAAGTACGCCCGCAGGAAGTAGGGCAGGTCGGCGCAGTCTGGCTCCAGGTCGAGCCTCGAGTCCTCCCCTGGCAACCGATGATCGTAGAGCAGGTTCCGTTCTCGTTCTCCGATCACCGCTTGCAGATGAGGCCAGGTGATGTCTTCGCCGGCAGGCTCTCGGAAGAGCTGTTCGACGAATGCAGAGTAGAGGTTCTCTGTATCCCGCTCCCACCTCCGGCTCGTCTTCCAAGCCGGACCAGGAATGGAGCGCGGCGATTGCTGGGCCGGGTGTTTCGCGACCTGGATGTGCTCACAGGCGCGAACCAGGTCACCGTCGGCAAAGACGGCGGTCCAGCGTCCGGCGGTAGGTTCTGGTACTTCGACCCAACGGCTGTGTGGGGGGCCGTCGAGCACATGCTGCACCGGTGTGATCTGCGAGCCGTCCGGAGCAAAGAGGACGAGCGAGGCAAGTCCAGGGTCGCGTTCGCTAGTTACGATGACCCGAAGCGGCTGAGACACATTGGGCCGGTGCGGTGAGCGAAAGAGGGCGACACGTCTGGTGTCCGCGCAACGGCCGGCCGGGATCGAAATTGGGGCACTCGGACGAAGCTCGGCGTTGGCCACGAGGGCCGGTCCAGGTGTGTTCCCCAACACCGTCATGTGGGTGATCCGCCTCAGGAAGGCGCCCCGCGAGCTCCCCTCGCCCAACGACAGGTCGCTTATCGCGATCCGGTCGACGCGGTTCACCGTCTCTAGGTCGGTTCCTTCACAGGGCGTCAGGAACTCGGAGAATGCGTGTATCGCCATCGGCAGGCCTTCCTCGGTCGTGCCGAGGTAGAGCATGATATGGCCTGGGAAGTGCAGCAGTACGACGCCACGCCGCGCGGCGGCTTCGAGTAGGAGCCGCTTCTCGTTGAGGTCCTCGACAGCCGATACGTCGATGCCAAAAGTACCGGCAAGGGCCTGGCGCGCACTGTGTCGCGGCAGAGCGATGCCGAACCGTGCGAAGACCTCCAGTAGAAAACGCGAGCAGTCGTAGCCTCCCCCTTTGCCTCCCCAGCCGTACGGCTCGCCGAGCATCGAGAAAGCCTCGGTCAGTACCGCGCGGCGCGTGAATGCTCGAGGCTCTCGTTGTTCAAGCGTTGATTCGATGACGTCGCGGTCCACGGCGAGGGGGAGCGCCTCGCTTGGAACCCAGCCGAGGGCGTACGGCGTTCGCGCGAGGTACATGCCGTTGGGCCAACGCGCGAGCAGTTGAACGACCTCACCCTCGCGCATCGTGCTACACCGGTTTCGGTCGAAGTCCCGGTCAACGGGCGCCGTGTGCAAGCTGCTGTCATAGGGGCCGCAGCGAAGCGCTTCGAGCTTTTCGACGACTCTCCACTCGTCGATTGCTTCAATCGAGGCGGGTGTCTCGAACGCCACTAGCCTGCTCGGCTCGAGGGGTTGGCCCTCTCGGTCGACCAACTCGTGTGCTTCGAGCCGCTCCCTCATATACGCCAGTCGTTCGCTGACCTGCATTCGCAGCGCGTCCCGGTCGATGGCCGCTAGCAGGTCCGCCTGTCCGATCGGCTCGCCATCCCGCGCCTCCCGAAGCGCAAGGCCGTGGCGTCGTATCGAGTCGGGGCCCAGCAATGGTTCATCGAGTGGGCCGTACGGTTCGTTGCGCGAGAGCCAGTAGTCCAGCGTTTCGTGCTCCGGCAACACGTGGGTGAGGGGCGGTTCGACCGCGCGCACCTTGGGGCAGGAGGCCGGGCGACGCGGATCCTCATCCGTCGGGGGCTCGTCCTGACACCCGGTGACCGAGAAAACGCACAGGGCGGCCGCGACAGCCGCCCGAAATCCTATGTGGGTGCCAGCATCCATTGGATGATTTGGTCTTCGACGGTACCCCCGGTGCCCAGGCCAAGGTCCACTTTCTGGGGAAACCCTACGTGCCCCCCCTGGCTGGTGACGATCCGCCGAAGCTGCTTCGCATTCTGCAGCCAGGGACGCACGGTGTCGATGCTTACCATCGGGTCCCGCTCGCTCGCAATGAACAGCGTTGGAATATCGATGTCCTCGAGCACGTGACACGCGCTGGTCTGCGCCCAGTAGTCCTCGGCCCCCGCGAACCCATGCCGCGGGCAGATGACCCGCTCATCCCACTGTTCGATGGTATCGATTCGGGACGCCTCTCGGACCGGCAGGGGCACGTCCCGCCGCGCCGCCACGTTCCGATAGATGTCCTTGAGTCCGGCCAAAACGTGATGCCGATAGAATACGCCGCGCGGTCGATCGATCGTGCGTGCGCAGGGCTCGAGATCGATCGGGGAGCACACCGTCGCGGCCGCTCGCACGCGGGGGTCTGGCTGCCCAGCGAGATAGCGCAGCGCCATATTGCCGCCGAGTGAGTAGGCGAGCAGAAGGATATTGTCGTAGCCGGCGAGCGCCTCGCTTCCTAGCGCAGCGTCGAGGTCGGCGGTGAGACCAGCGTGATAGAAATCTTCTCCGTTGCGATCGGCGCCTCGAAGGTTGAGTCGCAAGCTGTCGATCCCAGCGCGCGAGGCGCAGAGTGCGGCCCTACGAGCATAGTAGCTCGTTGCGCCCCCGCCGAGCCCATGGATGATCACGACGATGGTGTTGGCCCCATCTTGGCGACTCAGCCGTCCGCTCAGCCTGAGCGTGCCGACCGAGCTGTCCTCGAAACTCGTCTCCCAGCGTTGCGACTCCGGAAGCCTGGCCGGGAGCAGGCTATGACGAAGGAACGGGCCGAGGGTCCAGAAGTGACCCCGCCAGTTCATGAGTCATTGTGTCTGAGCGCGCTGATGGCCGGAGCCTGGCCCGCGCGTTGATGCCATGCGTAGAAGGGCGGGCGATCTTTGCACGTCGGTCGATCGTCGTCCGCGCAGTAAATCCGGACGTGGAAATGGCTTCGGTGTGGCGCGCCGTGCCGGGGCTGCGTCATCACGCGCTTGGCGCGCATCAGCACCTCGGGGTTCGCGCCTTCCTTCACGGCCCGATTGAGGAGGCGCCGCTTGATCGCATTCGAAACGAAGATGTGTTGCACGTCCGTCGTCGGCTGGCTGAGCAATGATTCGATTAGCGCCCAGTTGCGCGCGGCGTCGAACCTGTAGACGTTGCCCCACTGCTTGCCCATAGCCTGGTTGTTGAGCCGCACGAAGAGGTGCACGTTCACTGGTGTCGCTCGTCGATCGAGCATGTAGAAACCGAGGTCGACATCACGGCCACTCTGATGTGACACGTGTGGACGGGAGCGACCCCCGCCGGCCCGCGATAGGTCGCCGACTGTGAGTTGTGCGCGCGGGTAACGGAACGCGACGTCGTGTGCCGCGCTTTCGATCAAGCGGACGAGCTCGCCGGTGCCGTGACGTGAGTCGAGAGAGCCGACCTTGACGCGGAGGTCCCTATCATCGTTGATCCGTATGCCGAAACGGAGCAGGCCACGGTTCGGGTAGCCGACCGAGACGCTAGGGTTCGGCTCGAGGTCCGAGGGCGAAACGCTCCGCGGCATCCGCGCGATCTTGTCGAGATCGTCATCCGACGGCTCGGCGTGCGCCTCCGCGTGTTGCGCCTCGCGCAGAATCGGGTCGCCGGTCATTGGGAGCTCGGCGGACGCAGACGTACCCAACGACCCCGACAGCCACACCAACGATGCCGCGGCCAGGGCACAAATCCACGGCACTAGCCTGGACCGCCTGCCTGTCTGTGAATGCCTGTTCCCCATTTTGCGAGGCCAAGTGTGGCCCGAATCCCCTTGAATGCCAGTCTGCCGGTTCGAACCCCCGCATGCCAAGGCTGAGAGCCCGTTCAGCCTGCATTTTACAGGGTTTTCTCTAGCTCCGGTCGCCCAATTCGCAAAAAAAACAACAATTCAAGCGACAGCGGGTTGCTCGTCGGCTGCTTTTTCCGGTGGAAGATCGTTCGGAGGGGGGATTTTTGCACCCATGAGGTATCGCACAAAGAGCCACCAAATGACGGCGAGACCCCACAGCAAACCCAAAACGACCCCGCCATCGACGATCCCACGCCACGGCTGTGGCAGTGTTCGGACCCACCAAATCAAGAGGACCAAGGCACCGATGAAGATCCAGCTCACGGTCTTTTGCCGACGCGTCGAGTGAAACAAGCTGATGCAGAAGGGAAGAGCGAGTATGACCCAAAGGGGCTGAGGGTTCTGGCCGAGGTAGACGGCCCGAGACACCACGCGAGGGGAGAACCGTAGCTGGAATCCCCGATAGCCTTCTAGGTAGGCGTTCGCAACGAGCCATCCGACGAAGAGCCATTTCTGGCCGGCGGTCATCAGATCCTCGGTCCAGAGTTCGACCGCGTACGGCGTCAGCCGCCAGATCGCCCTCCCGAGCAAGAGTGACACCCAGACGATGCCCCAGGTCGCGATCAGCTTTTCGGCCCATGGGCGCATAATTGGCGGCGAAGCTAGCAGCCTCGCTTAGGATGTCGACTTGCCCGAGGGGCGTGTCGCCCGCCATCATCATTGAAGTAGAGGAAGCAGTTTGGACGACGCAGGGTACGATTTGGGGGCGGAGCACGAGCTGGCGGCCCGGCCTCGGCGTCCCGGGTTCCCGGTGGAGCCGCGACGTCTGCTGCGGATCGTAGTGGAGCATCGAAAGCGGCTGCTCAGGGCGTTCCTGATCGCCTCAGCGGTGGCGCTGTTGGGGTTTCTGTTCGTCCCCGAGACGTACGAGTCGACTGCGAATCTCCTGTTCGAAGGCACCCCCCTTCTCGAGCCCGGGGGCCGGCAGCCCCGAGCGGACGCATTCGTTCAGTCGGCGACCGCGCCGAACCGGCTGCGGGAGGTGCGCGACAGAATGGGTTGGGATGTCTCGCTCGAACGGTTGGACCGTATGGTCGACGTCTCGCTCGATGGCGAAGCGACGATGCTCATCTCCGGCCGAGCTGCGACTGCAGAGGACGCTCACGAGCTGACGCGCGCTGTTCTCAGCACATTTCTCGCCCGACAGACGAGCTTCAACTTGCGCAAGCTCGAAGCGCTCACGGCGGAGAATCTGGCCGCGCTCGGACGGGCCAAGGAGAGACGCGAACAAGCAAACGAGGCGTACGACGCGTTCCGGGAGAAGAGCGGTAGACCCGATTTGATCCGCGAGCAGGAACAGCTGTTGGCACGCGCGGCTCGGTTTCGCGCCAAGGCGGACGAGGCCGCGGTGGAGGTTGCTGCTCAGCGCGCGCGCATCGAGGAGCTAGAGAAAGCGCAGCGTGAACTTCCCCGTCAGATCGTAGCGACCGCGACCAAGGGCACTCCGGTCGACACCCCGCTGGCGCAGGCGCGCTCCGAGCTCGCTGTGGCCCGCTCCTCGCTGAGTGAGCACCACCCGACCGTGCAGGCACTCAAACAACGGGTTGCGAGTCTCAAAGCACAGCGAAAGGACCAACCGGCCGAGCTCGGCGAGCAGACCCTTGCCGCCAATCCCGCGCGTGCCGCGGTGGACCAGCAACTCGCAACTGCGCGCGCCACGCTGGCGGGCGCTAAGGAGCGGGAGTCCGCGCTTCGCGTTCTGCTCGAGGCGAACCAGGACGAAGCGGAGTCGCTTGCCCTCGGAGAGGGCGAGGCCCGGCGCGTGCGTGGAGAGCTCGAGCTGGCAGACCGCCGGTTCGAGGAATTGACCGGGCGGGCCGCCATCCTCCGGGACGCCGCGCTGAGCCAGCTGACTGGCTTTCGTGTGTTGGCAGTACCGATGCTTCCCGAAGACTCACAGCGCTCGACGCCGGTCGTCGTGTGTCTCGCGCTGCTGCCAGTTTTGACCGTACTGCTTCTCGCGCTGGTGATCATCGTACACCAACTGCGAAGCCTGACCCTCGAGGCCCCGAGAGAAGTCGCGTGGTGGGGCAACGGCCCCGTGCTCGCCACCAGCGTCTGGCCGCGTGAGGCCGACGCGCTCGACTCGTTCGTGGCTGAGCTCGAGGACCACGGTGTATACGGCGGGGGTCGCACCCTGGTCGTGCCGGCCTCGGAGGCCGAGCGGGAGATCGCGTGCTCCTTCGCGATGCGTCTGGCCGAAGCACCGTGGCTTGCCGCCGCCATTCTGGACGTCGGAGACAGAGCAGCCGGAGACTCCTACGGGTCGCCGCTGGTGACCCCGGCGCCGGGTGGTCATGCACCGCGCGCTACGGGGGCGCCCAAGCGCCTCTCGTCCCAAGCCACGCCATCGGTACCGCACGGGCGCGCGACGCCCACGATCCAAGGTTTTGTGCCGCCAACGGTCGGCACCACGCCATCCACTCCGGTCGTCACGCCGCCTCCCGCGTCGGAGAGGCGGGGCCCTTCTTCCTCTTCTTCTAGGCCGCCGCGCAAGAAGACGATGATCGGGCTACCGGCAGTCCGGGCATCGGACCCCACGCGAGTCTCAACCGAGCGCGTATCTCCAACGAGGTCCGGCGAGCCGTCGTCTACTGTTGGTGGACCCGAGCCATTTCGACGCAGACGTGGCGCCCGGGCAAGCGTTCGCATGGTCGTGCCTGTGGCCGCCCGCGGATCCGAAATCGGCGAAGACGCCTTTCTATTGACGCGACCGATTCCGGTGGCGGCCGACGAGGCGGCGTCGAATGTCACGATCGGGCCGGCGGTCCACGTGAGCTCCGAGCCGCTCGATTCTGCAGCATCCAAGGCAGTCATGCGGGCCGCGGTGAGGCTGCTGGGCGATGACGAGGAAGAAGCTACAGGGCTTCGACGGACGGAGCCTCCCTCGCTGCCCGTGCTGGGCGCTGTGAGCGGCGTTGTGCTCGCATGGAACGGGCCCTTGAGTGGTCCCCTGCTGCGGCGCGCGGCACGCCTGGCGCACCGGGTGATGGTGGTCGTTTCGTCTGGGATGAGCGTGGTCGACCTGGCGCGCGTTCATACGCGCCTCGGTCGGGAGAAGGGCGTCGGCTACGTGCTGGTCAACGTCAGTGATGCCTACGTCGACCTCCACGACCGCGTGGGATCCGTCGGAGAGTTCTGGGAGGGCGCCCGGGATACCGAGGGCAAAGTGCCCTAGAGGCGCGTTGCGGCTGCAATCTCTCTAGTCTATCTAGTTCTCCCTGTGTCCGACACCGACGAGCGAATGAACACGTTCCCGCCCGCGACCAAGTCCGAGTGGATCGCAAAGGTCGAGGCCGATCTCAAAGGCGCTTCGTTCGATGGGCTGCGTTCGACTGCTCCGGGCGGGCTCCCGCTCGAGCCGCTCTATACCGCCGAGGACGTCGCAGGGTTGAGTGCTCCTGGCGCGCCGGGCGTCTATCCCTATGTTCGTGGGGCCTCGCCTCTCGGTGGCTGGTTGATTCGGCAAGAATACGAGGACCCGCGGCCGAGCGTCTGCAAGGAGCTAATTCGCCAAGATGCCGAACGGGGGGTCGAAGCGCTGTGGGTGCGGCTCGGTCCGAGGACCGGATGCCGCATACTGACGATCGACGAGCTCGACGACCTGCTTGGGGCCATCGATTTGAAGACCACGTCCATTTGGGTGGATGGGGGTTCGGACGCGCTTGCGGTCGCGTCGGGTTTGCTGGCGCTGGCGCAGCGCCGCGGGGTTCCGTACACGACGCTGACGGGCGGACTGGGGTTCGACCCACTAGGTCTGCTCGCGGGAGAGGGGGCCATTCAAGGAGGGCTCCGTCCCCGGCTCGGGCAGCTTCGGGATCTGGGCTCATGGTGCTCCAGCAACGCGCCTGGTCTGCGGGCGGTCAACGTGTCGAGCTCGCCGTACGACAGCGGTGGCGCCAGCACGGTGCAGGAGCTCGCGTACACGATCGCCACTGGCCTCGAGTATCTTCGCCAGTTGACCGACGGCGGTCTGAGCGTGGACGCGGCCGCGGGTCAGATCGGGTTCAGCTACGCGGTTTCGGGGGACTTCTTCATGCAGGTGGCCAAGCTTCGAGCGGCCCGATGGCTCTGGGCCAAGGTGGTAGTGACCGCCGGCGGCGAACCGAGCGCCGCCGCGATGCAGATGCATTGCCGGACGTCGCCTTTCACCAAGACCGAGCGCGATCCCTGGGCGAACATGTTGCGAGTCACGGCGGAGTGCACGGCTGCGGTCCTCGGAGGCGCCCAAAGCATCGCGACGGCGGCGTTCGACTCCGCGATCGGCCCCGTCGATGAGCTCGCTCAACGCGTCGCGCGCAATACGCAGGTCGTCCTGCGCGACGAATCGCGCCTTGGCGAGGTCGCGGACCCAGCCGGTGGCAGCTGGTTCGTCGAGCACCTCACCGACGATCTGGCGCGTGCCGCATGGGACGAGGTTCGTTCGGTCGAGGCGGCCGGCGGAATCATCTCCGCCCTCGGCGCAGGTAGGCTCGTCGATGCGGTTGGCGAAGTCGCGGATGCGAGGGAGCAGCGTCTTGCCCGACGCACAACGCCCATCGTCGGCGTGAGCGAGTTTCCGAATCTGCACGAGGACCCTGTCGAGCGGGAGGCTGTCTCGAAGGAGGAGCTTCAGACGCTGCTCAAGGCCTCGATCGATTCCCTGGATGTCGGCGCGTACGGCGAAGGCCTACGTGCTCTCGTAGGCACCGCGAACGATGCGGGACGCGAGCCGGGCGCGCTCACCGAGGCCTGCCTCGCGCTCACGACGGGCGGGGCCGACATGTATAGCGTCGCCACGGTGTTGCAGCATGGCCAGCCCGATTTTCACGTAGAGCCGATCCTCCAGTGGAGAGCCGCAGAGTTGTGGGAGGCGCTTCGCACACGCAGCGATCGGCATTCGACGCGGCCGGTGGCGTTCTTC
>PVMK01128128.1_pt1 | contig 14444 bp, 15 predicted proteins | sample 1853481 | NCBI WGS metagenome assembly PVMK01 (sample SAMN08533507, study PRJNA380276) | Marine sediment metagenome, whole genome shotgun sequencing project. | reverse complement strand
TACAATTCAAAAACAGATTTCAAATTTTCTAAGAATTTTTCTTTTGAAACATCTTTAATTTGTCACTCTACTGCATTATGAAGATACATCAAATTAACGCACTTTAATCCTAAATTCTTTAAACTACGATCTAATTGATCAGAGAGAAATTTAGGAGTCATACAATGATACCCAGAAGTCACATCGCCTTCTTGGATAATCCCTTTTTGAGAATATTCCTCTTTAACATATTCCCAAAATCCCAAATTTACATCAGCGTCATTTGTAACATATCCATTTTTAGTACTAAGAAATATTTGATCACGTGTAATTTTTCCATCTTGAATCAATTCAGAAATAGCTTTGCCTACTGAACGTTCTGCTTTTTGAGATCTATAATTAATTGCAGTATCTATAACATTAATTCCAGAAAGAATAGACTGTTTTACAGCATTTGTAACTAATTCATCAGTTTTAGCATCAGCATCTCCAAGATAGGTACCAATACCAACATTTGAGAGGTGAAGATTTGTAAATTCTCGAAAATTATCTAAATTTACGCCTGAATTTTGGGCAAATTTCTTGGTCCCTTCAGATGTTGCAAATCCTGAAATCATACAGAGTCTCAATTGTTGTTAAATTTATGTCTAATATCCATACAAAATTATCAACACATTATCTTAGGTTTGGTTTTGTACAAGAGATCGAAATGACAGAACATCATTCAACGCTCAAAACGTGAGAAAGACCACTAGCAAAAATTTTCAGTTACAAGGATTTTATTTTCTGAAATTACAACGCCAATACCATCGACTGTCAATAACTCATGAAGAATCAAATCACGATGATCAGGTGAACCCATCCACCATTCTACTGCACCCTGTGCAATTGATTTGGGTTCTCTATGAATTAAGGTTTCAGTACTTTCTTTCTTGAAAATATTCTCAAAAATTCCATCATAGTACATATCCTCATCAGGTATAGAAATCCTGCAATCATACCCTGCACTCTTCCCTCTATCCTCGGGCTCAATTCCTTCAGGCGTGTCATGAGCAAAGTAATCTCGTTTTTACATATCTAGAGAATGAGCTTTTGCAATCTTTCCTAATTCTTTATCGTACAATAAAGGCTCAAGTCCGTGTTCAATCCTTTGGACATTCACAAGCTTATGAATTTCAGCCTCAGTCTGTGACTCTTTGTCTGCAATATTTGGTTCGTTTTGTGGTAATGAACCCATTAAACCCAGTGCTGTAACTGCAATGATTACGGCTGCAACTATTGCTATGGTTCTGAGTTCCAACGATTTATGATTGTGAGATCTTTGTAAATAATGGTTCTGTTGATCAACCATAAAATCAAAGTCTGTGTACATGAGTATATAGAATCAAAATTTCCTCTTGCTCGAATCTTTCCATTAAACTTTTTTTCATATACATTAGAAAATCAATATTTTCTGGTGTATCTTCACACACAATCCAAACAGACCTTAATTCATCAGTAATTTTATTTTCTGTTTTAGAACTGTACCAAACACCATCTATCATCTCTCGATTTGCGGAATACCCTCTAAATTTAATATATAATTCATCTAATGTTTCAACAAATTTTGCATCTTCAGTTTTTTTACGAAATCCATTTTAATCAACATTCTGCCTAAAGTGTTAACCCAATTAATATACTAATAACAAACAAAATTCCTGTAACTCTACTAAACATCAAAGTAGAAGACATGAATGGGACTAGTTCTTCAACGAAATCATAATTTTTCTTCAATCCAATTCCGGACTTTATTATCAAGGGAACACTAAGAAATGTGATTAGCGATATAGTTGGAAACAGGTTTGTAGATACACCAATAATTATTGCACAGTATGATACTAGTGGAAAAATCCAAAATAATTTTGCAGCTTTTTCTTTTCCAGATACAATAACTAAAGTTTTCCGTCCTTTAGATTTATCAGCGTCATAATCAGGAAATGATGCAATAAAAAGTACTAAAGATGATAAAGACCCAACTACAATTCCTGCAAGAATAGATTCTAAAGTAATTTGTCCTGATTGAATAAAAAATGCACCAATAACTATCATAGCACCTTTTACTGCAACAAAAAATTCACCTAAACCAGAATCTACAATTTTAGTAGAGTAAAAATAGATGGATAGAATTGCAAATCCCAAGATCACTGCAATGATTATTCCATCAGTAACTACAAAATAACCGCCAATTATAGTACCAATAATCAAAGATGCAATTCCTGCACGATATACAGATGATGGTTTGAGTAATCCTTCAGGTAGCACACCAGTGCCACCACTCATTTTAGTTCTAGTAGTTTTAGTATCAATTCCTCGTTTAAAATCCCAAAAATCATTTAGTAAATCTACACTTGCATGAAGTGCCATAACTCCTGCAAATGTCAATAATGCATCAAATGGATTAATGGTATGATTTAACCACCAATTAAGAGATAGTCCAACAGATACTGCAATTACAGATGCAAGGAGAAATCTAACTCTAATCACTCTAAACCATACTGAAATCATCAAAAAGAATTCCAGTTTTTCAGTATAATATTCATGAGTTTTGATTTTAGGCCATTCTTTATATGAAAATTAAATAAAGTACGCCTATGAGAATTGGTAAAATTTTAGAAAATGAAAAGAGGGTGAGATTTAATGCTGAAATTCACTGTACTAATTGTAACAAAAGAGTTCCAGGCGGATTGCAAACAGGAGAAAGGTATTACGAGACTGAGTCATTTAAAAAAGAACTAGAATTATTTAAAAAAACATATCTTTGTGGAATTTGTAGAGACAAAAAAAGAACTAGTAAATAATTAAATCTCTTCTTCGTCTTCCCAATCTTCTTCTAAATCAGTTTTTGATTTCTTTAAGAACATGAATATAATTACACCTACCATCAGAATTCCACCAATAACAATATAGATTATCCAATCAGGTAATTCTAAATCAATTGTATCAAATGTGATATCAGGTGCATTAACATTTACAGTAAAAGTATCTCTACCTTCAGCATATCCTTCAGCAGTTGCAATAATGTCAAATGATATTGTAGGTCCTTCAAATGCAGTTAAACTAACTACTGCACTACCATCAGAACCAGTCCTTGCAATTTTGGGAGTAATTAATGCATCTTCACCAGTAATAATTTCTATCGATACACCAGAAACTGAACCTGCATCTTCATCATCTACAAATAATTTAAATTCAAATGGCTCACCAGCTTTAATTTCAGATCCCAAACCTCCAGTAAAAATTTGTAATTGGGCTAGAGAGGATGCGATATCAATTACAGAAGAAGTTCCATTAACACCTTTAGCACTTGCTGAAATAATTGCATTTCCCACAGATCCCGTTGTTTTGATTGGGAATATTGAATAAGAAGATCCAGCAGGTATTACTGCATCATCAATAATTTGAACAACAGAGTCTTTGGAGGATACAATTTTAGATTTTATATCAAATTTTGGAATAACAGGATTTCCTTGCAAATCAACTAATTGTATAATACCTAAATTTTGCTGATGTTCTGCATTAATTTTTACAAGAGGAAGTATGACTTGCATTTTTGATGAAGGTTGAGTGATGAATGTTTTACTACCTTGCAAATCAAAATTAGTATTCTCGCCAATTGGCTCCACAGTTAAAGTAACTTGGGTTTCCCCTACAGATACATCAAATGTGTCACTACGTAATTGAGTGAAAGTGAATGTGGTGTCTTTATTGATTTCAACTAGGCCATTTGTAGGTGTGACTAAATATTTTTCAGTGTCTCTCATAACTTTTGGTCGTTCTTGTCCATCAAGTGCAATCAAAAAAATGTCAAAAAACCCATCTTTATCATAAATTATACTATCCTCACCAGTTGGTGAAAATATCCTTACTTCTTTTTGTTCCAGTGTATTTACTACATTTGTTGTAAATGAACCAGTTCCCACACCATTTACAGAAGTAGAAATTGTAACTTCACCTGTTTTCTGTCCTGTAAAAACTTCTACAGTTCCAAAAGAATAAGAACTTAAAATTTTTCCACCATCAGAAATTTTAACCAAATCGTCATCACTAGATATTGCATTAATTTGTTTAACATATCCATCACTGTATTGACTTTCCTTTGATTGTATTGGATAAAGCTCATCCTCTTCCAAACAATCAACAGAATACAAAATTATATCTTCAGAATCTAATTCAGTATTATGTGTAATATCACCTTCACTTTCAAATGAATTATCATCAGTTTGATCAGAGCAATGAGGATTAATGTCAATTAAACTACCGTCAGGTCGAACACCATCATCATCTTCATCATCTTCAATAATGGATAATTGATAAGTAAAGAATGCAGAAGAGTTACTTGGAATATTTTCTAATCCAAATACATTAACTGTGTGATCATAGTTTTTTATATCAAATCCAAAATCATATACATTATTCATAGTTCGTTTGATATTGTTTATGCCTTCTATTGAAGTACCGACAGTGCGAAATGTATCAGTTGCACTACCATATCCATCAGAAGAAACTCCAATCAAAATATTATTTTTAAGTAAATTTTGTAAACTGAATTTTTCCTGTAGTAAATATCCAAACTGTCCTTTTTCAATCATAGGTTTATCAGATTTCATAAAATTTGCCAAAGTCTCACCAATTGGATATTGTTCACTTGAAAAAAACTCTAATGGGATGTCATTAGGAGTTGTAGTTGGATTTCCATCAGAATCAACTACACTAACAAAAATATTCAATTTTCTGTCAATTTCTGCTGGGATTAATTTTGGAAATATAGAAATTTGTAATTCGGTTGGCAAGGTAGAGGAAATTTTTATGATTTTTGCAATATCTAGTCCAGAGTCTTCATGAATTGCTCGTAAGAAGGTATTTCCGGTTCTTTCATGGGCAGATAATACTCCCCATGCATAGTAATTCCCTTGTTTGATAGTTAATGTTTCAGAATCAGGTGATGCTAGAGATTCTTCATGTTCAAATAAAATATCAATATCGTTTGGAGCGCGAACTAAAACACCATCAGTTGTTTTAAGATAAACTGAAAAAGGCATTTCAGAATTTACATGCATTTCAGTTGTAGGTAAATTTAATTCTAAAACTAAATCATCTGGAAGATAAGTTTCATCAGTTCCTACTTCAATTTTTTGAAATGTGGTTTTACCATTAAGGCTTGCAGTAATTGTTGTTTTACCCGATTTATCACTTGTTGTTACTGGAAAAGATACAAATTCTTCATTAGCTTTTAAAATCACTGTTTTAGGAACAGACGCAATTAAAGGATTATCAGAACTTAAACTAACTGGAACATCATTTGAAGAAGTAATTGGAACGCCATGTTTACTTAGAACATAAAGATATCCTACCAGATGTTCTGCAACTCCACTTTCCAAGTGTGATGGGGAAATTGCTAATTTTATAGAATAATCAGATAATGATTCTAGATTTTGAGCAGATGCATAATGTAAATTTCCGCCAAACAGTAGAGATATCGCAAGTAAGAAGATTATTGGGTTTTTTGTTTTCATTTTTTCTCCATTTTTCAGTTACTCCATTTTTTTTCATAAAAAGGAAAAAAGGGTGGAGTTATCCACTTTGTTGTCCAGCAATTACAGTTCCAACGAAAACGGCACCGTTTGCAGTTGTCAATTTCATCTGTGTGTCTCTACCTTGTTTGATGTTTTCATCAAGTTGTAGAATTATTGACAGTTGTTGTCCAGGTTGAACTTCTGCAGATGATGCAGTTAATATGCTATTAGGGCCTCTTGTAAGAATTTCATAGCTGCCGTGTGTTGGGCCAGTGGCATTATAGTTGTATACTGTACCACCGAATCTTACCTCACCGAGTGTAAGTTTTCCTACACTGTTACTTTGTACATAGATTACTACATTTTCATCTATGAGTAGACCATCTCCTGCACTATTTCCTGCATCAAATATGCTACCATCATGATTTAACAGAGTAGTACCATCAGTTGCATCATAGCCAGTGAATTTTAGTGACTCAATTTGTGGAGCACCACTAATTTGAGCAGAACTAAAAAATCCTTGTGAGAACACAAAGACTATACTTCCACCAACGACTGCGATTGCTACTAAAAGAAGTGTTGCAATAACTGGAGCAACTGCTCTTCTTGAAGTCATTTTTGACTGTAGTTTTGTCATTATGAATTTCTTAGAAATAAAAAAGATGTTAAAGAGATCTTTGTTCAAAATGGACTACAAATGACCAGGTTGTACGTATGTTTAGTGGAATGAACAAAAATTAAGACCCATCTACTTGTAATACTATTTCAGATAAAGGTCCAATTGAAAATATATGGTCAGTTTGACCCTGAGCCAATACATACACGACATACATCTGATCATATCCCACAATAGGGGCTGTTGCATTAAATTGTAAAGTATCAGCCACATTGGTGGCACTACCTAAATTAGAATTGGTTATACCAATAATTTGTGATGAACCATCACCAAAAACAGTTACTGTGGGCGTACTTACAAATCCAGAAGTCCCTCCAAGAACGGTCACATCTGTCCATTCTTTTGGAATGTTGATAATTAGTTCAGCTCCAGATTTGATGAAAGTGTCATCATCCGTATCTAAATCTGCAAATACTATGTTAAATGTCTCCTCACTACCAGGAACAATCCCGATTCTAGAAGATTGTATGTCTGCATTAGCAATTGAATCAATGGTGTTAGAGAGATAGACATTTGCTATAACTTCATCTCCATCATACATGGTACTTTGGTATCCTGCTTTTCCAAAGGAACCAATGTTTGTAAATACAGATGCTTGAACCACTATAGATTCTAAAATGTTTTGGCCAGCTATGGTTCCAGGTTTAACTTTTACCAAAAATGACTGGGTGGAATTTGCAGGGATAATAATTGGGTTTGCATAATCTTGCCACATTATGATATTTTCTGAGGGACAACTCCAATCATTAACACCGACAGGAGAAATATTTTCAGGTAAACAAGAATCTGCAAAAATTTTATCATTATTATTTGCACCGGGGGAAAAAGCAGTTAAAGATAATTTACTAACCGCCATAGGCGCATTAACAGGATTTGCAATATTAACTCCCCATAATGCTTTATCATCAGAATCACCTTGTGAAGAAGGAATTGTAAGGAATAGTTTTGGACGTGACAATAATTCATCATTAATTATATCAGGATCAGGGTCTCCACCACTACCGCCATCAGCAGGATCACGTATTATACTTGTATCAGAAACAATATCAGTCCAAACATCATCAGGATTTTTGACTTCACCCAATGCTTTAGCTGAAAAAACTACGTCCTGACCACTTAGTCCATCTACACGAACATCCCATGAAAACATTACCGATTCACCAGGAATCAAACGAACCGTTGAAGGAGCGTTTAAGCTTATTCCAACTACAGAACCACTTCCCGTAGGAGTTTGTAGCTCAGGGTGGACATTACTAATTGTTATGTCATCAGTGTTAGTTACAATCATTGCGACTGTAACATTCTGTCCCATAATTACATCAGGAGGATCTGTAATTAGCTCAGCTCGTAATCCAATGGATGTACCAGAATCAGTTTCAAGTTCAACAGTTTTGATGGAACCTAATGTGGTGATTACCTTGATGGCATATACATCAGGAATCATTTGAAGTGTTTGCGATGAAAGTACATTAGTTGTAAAACTAGATGACACAAATGCATCATCAAAATTTATGCTGTATCTTTTTGCAGGTTGATCAGATAATGTCTTATTTATAATCCACATACTTGAAACTTCAACTGGGTTTTGTCCTTGATTTTGAATACTGACACTTAGAACATTATCTCCATCAACAGAAGCCAAAACTCCAAATTCTTCTTGTTGTTTTTTTATCTCAATATCAGAAATAATTCTTTGTGTAGTTACAATATCTTCTTGGGCATCCAATGCTAAACCCAATACTGAGAAACCCGAAATCATTAACACAGTAAAGAATAATGCCCCTACAACTGAGGACAATCCACGCCTATTTTGAGGCTGAAAACAGATTCTTTTTAGATTTATCGTGCGTCACCTGTCTCAATGAAAAGTTCCACAGGATGCATTCCACCCATATCAAGACGAATATGAACGCCTTTATTGAGACCTATATCAGAATCATCCGAACCCAATTTAATTAAAAGATTAACTATCTGGCCGCTTTGAATTTGGATATTTTCATTTTGTATGATTGGAGAACTCCCCACAGGTAATATCGAAAACATACCATCTGCAGGATATTTTCTATCAGTACCAGGCAAATAATCCACAGAAGCATCTAATTCAATTCCAGATGTAGATAAATCCCATGTATGAATTACATTGTTGATTGCAATATCTTCAAGAAAGACAGAATCAAGTCCTCTATTTTGAATTTGTAATACAATGAATTCAGTACCACCATTTTCAGGAATAGAATTAGAAGGAGCAACATTACAAGTTCCAAATGGTGCAACCATCCCTCCACACAAAAAACCACTATACTCATTATCAACATCTAACAAAGATAATAGCGAAGATGAATCTCGTGTATCATATGCAAGAAGCAAGATATTTTTAGAAGAATCAAATGAAGATGCAGAAGCAAGGTTTCCAGAAACAAATGCATCATTTACAAAATAAGTAAGTGTACTAGCACCAGTTACTGTAACACCCATTAACATCATGGTACTAATAATTTCAGTGACAGCACGTCTGTTCTTCAATCTAGACTTCTTTGTCTTTTCTAATTTTTGATTTGACATTGTTTTGGATTTCATTTTCATCTATGTGTTAAATGGACTAGCAACAGTTGTGAAAAAATTTCCCCTAGTTGTGGTCAATGATATTTTATATTCAGAGTTAAGATATTTTGCATCATTCCAAGTATTTGTGACAATACCTGACAATTCAATTTCTGTGTTGTCAACATTATCCAAGGTGATCTTTTGATTATCTTTGATTAGAACAGATTGATTAACATCAATCCAATTTGTAATGATTTCTTGATTGTCAATTTTGAGAATAGTGATAGTGGAAATGGTAGAATCAACTGTCCCAATATTTAGTAAATCTATTTGAATATCATCAGAACCAGGTACAAATCGGACATGCTCAAAAATTATATCTTCACGATGACTCAAATTACTAGATTTTTCATGAAATGAAAGATCATATGTGAATGCACTGATATTACTCATTCCATTAAACAAAATCACAGATCCTACAGTACTTACAACTCCCAAAATCATAATACTACCCATGATCTGACTTACAGCACGACGATTTTTCACATGTAATTTGGGGAAGGCATTTCTCATTTTTTACCACCATTTTTTGCATGTAATTCAGAAACAAGTGAATCAAAGTTAGATTTTTGTTTTTCAACATCATTTTGTGAATACCACTCAAAAACAAATTCCTCAACATGAGAAATGATTTGAGAAAAATCAGGTTCAGAAATTAAACGGATTCCATAATGTTTAGTAAGATTTTCTACACCCTCATTAATGTCAGAAACAGTCACAAGCAAAGTATTTGTTGGATTTATATCTAATTTTGGAACTAAAATAGAATTAATATCAGAATTATCAATACCTGTAGAATGATTTTTTTATGAAAATCAAAATAGATTCATTTGTTATTTTGCTTTTCCCATAAATTGGAATTTCATGAACATTGCCACTTTGTCCTTTGATATTAGCATTAAGTTTAGCAGTAAAATTGAATCCTTCTAATAATTTCAATAATTCATCTTTTATTTGATTAGTGTCAGAATTAATTGAAATTTCAGAATTTTTTAGTTTGTAACTAAACGTTGTAACGAATTGACCTGAATTAATATCAAAGTCATGCTCATGTTTTCTACAATGTAATTTAATTACAGCATCATCAAATTTTTCAGAACAGCCATTGCATTGATACCACATCGCAGGAATACGAATTTCTTTTTCAAAATTTTCGATTGGTTTCTTACAAGATGGACAATGTGAATTATTATGATCTGAAAAATCAAAATTAGTACTCTCTGTAATGTAACCACATCGCTTATGTTCAAAGAGATTTAATTTTTCAACATCCATTGAAGTACATTTTGGACAATAAAGGCGCATACTAGATGAAAAGGTATCTGAATGAGTTGGACAAACAATCAATTTTTCATAAATTTCTTTTTCTAAAATTCCATCATAAACCAAACCATCAAGACATTCAACATTGTCTTGAACTTCACCTATTTTTGATAAAATTGGATAGAATAACTTACCCTCATTGTAATCTATGAATGGTTTAATGGTTCTATCATCAAGTTTTTGTACTTCCTGAATTAATCGAACAGCTTTACTATTGGTAGGCTTGGGTAAATCAAGGTTAGTCATTAAAATTTGTTTTTTAGAAACTAGTTCTTCAGGAATATGTTTTTTTTCATCATTTGATTGATTTTTAAAAATTGAAGTAATATTTTCAAAACCAAATAATCTAGATTCAGATTTTGGTTCTAATTGAACATCATCATAAATAATTTTTTTTTAAACATTACAATCATACCTCACAATATAAGAGAAATTCAGTACCATGATGGTTTTTTTAACTAAAAGAAGGGTAAAAGGAAAATGTTGTTCATATGAACGAACAAGCGTTAAAACACATTATTCACCCACAAAAACTTGAATTGGAATTAAATATTATTAAAGATAAGTTATCATTATTACAAAAATTACAACCAAAAAACACATTAAATTTCAAAATAAAAAAAAATCCTAAAAAACAAATTATCAAAAATGTAGAAAATGAAATAAAAATACCCCAATTTATGACCCTGTCAAAATTAGATTGGGATACAAATGAAATTCATGCAGGAGTGATTAAGGATCCTACTGCAAAAGGAGGTTTACGATATCAAGTCATTGAACCAGTTCTCTCACAACGGGATGAAAAAGCATTTGAAATTATCAAAAAATTACTAATAACTGAGCTTTCAGTTTCATTAAATGAAATTAAATCAAAAAAAGATGCTGAACGTAGATTAAAAAAGAAAATAATATCGATGATAAAAAAATATAGATTAAAAATTCCTTCCAAAAATATTGAAAAAATTAATTATTTTGCAGTTCGTGATTTTGTATATCTTGGTAAAATAGAGCCATTAATGAGGGACCATATGATAGAGGAGATTAGTTGTGATGGAACTAACATTCCGATATACATATGGCACAGAGAACATGAATCAATGCCAACAAATATCATCTTTGAAAAAGATGTTGAATTAAACAACTTTGCAAGAAAAATGGCATACATTTGCGGAAAACATGTCTCAATGGCAGATCCTATTATTGATGCATCTCTTCCAAACGGAAGTAGAATCAATTTAACGCTAGGTCATGAAATTACCAAAAGAGGTAGTACATTTACTATTAGAAGATTCAGAGCAGACCCAATTACAATTATTGATTTAATAAAATTTGGAACAGTTTCAGTCGATATTGCAGCATACATGTGGTATTTGGTTGAAAAAAGAACAACCATGCTTATCGCAGGAGGTACTGCCAGTGGAAAAACAACTGCACTTAATGCATTAGCCTCATTTATCAGACCAGGTCAAAAAGTAGTCAGTATAGAGGATACTCAGGAGTTAAATCTTCCTCATGAAAACTGGATTCCAGCAGTATCAAGACAAAATTTTACGGATACTCAAGTTGGTGAAATTACTCAGTTTGATCTTCTAAGAGCAGCTCTGAGACAAAGACCAGACATAATCATTGTTGGGGAAACAAGGGGGAGAGAAGCATTCACATTATTTCAAGCAATGGCCACAGGTCACGGAGGATTCTCATCTATTCACGCGGATTCTGTTGATGCAACACTTACAAGATTAACATCAACGCCAATGGATGTTCCAAAAGCATTGATCTCAAATAGTTTGGATATTATCACTCTCCAATTAAAAATTAGAATAGGGGACAAATCAGTTAGAAGAGTCATTCAAGTTTCAGAAATTGATGGAATAGATGAAAATACAGGACAAATCAAAACACATGAAATTTTTAAATGGAATCCAAAAACAGATACTCATGACTACTTGGGAGACAGTGTCGTCTTTAAGAAAATCCAAGAAAGAGAAGGAGATACGGAAGAGGAAATTAATTATGAATTAACAAAAAGAAGACTAGCACTAGAATGGATGGTAAAAAATGACATTCGCAATCAGATACAAGTCTCTGAAAATGTAATGGACTATTATGCAAATTCTGAACGATTCTACGAGCGAAAGAGGTTAGAGGTATAATTATGAAGTTAATTGGAACTAAACAAAAAATGAAAACAAAAGAAGAATCAGTTGGACAAATACATGTGTTTAGCTACAAACTGCTAAATGAACATGTTAAATTCATGCATCCAAAATTAAGATCATTAGAAAAATCAATCAAGCAATCAATGATGCCAATTCCATTTGAGGTTTACGTTTCAAGTATGGTTTTCTTTAGCATGATTGCAGGAGTATGTGGGATAATCATGGGAATTGGCGCATGGCAATTTATCAATATTCAGCCTGCAAGTGTAGGATTTTTGCTTCCACTAATAACTGGATTAATGCTTTTTGGAATGACATTTGGTATATTACAAATGATTCCAGCATTTCGAGTAAAAAATAGATCTGCAAAGCTTTTGGAGGAAATACCACATTTTATTGGATACATGTCAACATTAGCCACTAGTGGCCTGACATTAGAAGGAATTTTCAAGGCAATTGCAAAAGAAGAAACAGATGAAGACATTGTAAAGGATGCAAGATTCATTGTAAGAAATATAGATATTTTGGGAATGGATTTAATCAGTGCCATTAAGGATTTGATTCATAGAACACCAGTAGGGCCATATTCAGAATTACTAGATGGTGCAATTATCACAGTTTCAACAGGAGGGAATCTTAAACAATACTTTAACGCAACTGCAAAAGTTCAACTGGAAGAAAAAAAGATGCTTTTGCAAAAGACTACCGAATCACTAGGAAGTGTTGCTGAGATTTATACAATATTACTAATCGTCTTTCCATTACTTGCAATAATCATGCTATCAATTATGGGAATAATGAGCCCAAGTCTTGGAGGATTTGATTTGTTGACGCTGATGAATATTCTAACTTTTGGCGTGATTCCACTTAGTGGAATATTGATGTTAATCATGATGGACACAATGGTTCCAAAGAGGTAAAAAAATGCAGAGAGTCAAAAGAAAACAAGAAAAAGAATTAGAACCAACACAATCAATATTAAAAAGGGAAATTGTAAAAACAGTATCATTTTCCATTATTGCGTCAATAAGTGTTCTTTCAATGAGTTTCTATTTTTCAGAATATTCTGAATCTACAACAATTAGAGACGTAGGATTAATCTTTGGAATACTAGTTGGAATTGTACCATTAACTATACATCAATTAAAACAAGTCCAAAGAAGAGACAACATAGATAGAAACATGCCTATGTTTTTGCTTGCATTATTAAGTTCAGTTCAAAGTGGAGCCAATTTGATAAAAGCAATAGAACAAGCCGCAGAAAGAAATCTGGGTGCTTTGACTCCGGAATTAAAGAATCTCAAAGCCAACTTGAGTTGGGGAACTCCAATGGAGGAGGCATTTGAGAATTTTGCGGAGAGAACAGGGACCAGAGTATCTAGACGTGTCACAGTATTATTAGAAATGGCAATGAAGATTGGAGGAGATGTAACTGAAAACTTGGAGATGATTCAAAAACATGTATCGGAGATGCAAAATATTGAGAAGGGTAGAAAATCAGCTCTTCAACCATACACATACACCATCTGGATTTCATTTGGAGTATTTTTGGCAGTTGCAGTATTACTTACTACAAGCTTTTTTTCTGAAATGGAAAAAGTTCAGGAAGGATTGCTTGCTTCAGGTAGTGGAACTGATGGATTGTTTGGATCTATGGCAAGCATGGATATTGGTGCAATGGAATCAGCATTATTTAACATGGCAATTATTGAAGCAGTTTTTGGAGGGCTGGCGGCAGGGAAAATTGGTGCCGGATCATATGTTGCAGGCACAAAACATGTGGTTGGAATGATTGTAATTGCAGTTATTGCATTCAATCTTCCAATGTAATTGTCAATTTAAGCACGGCTAAGTAGATTAGTAGAAATGGCATCTAAAAAAACATCTATGGGGGGGTTTTGTCTGTAATAATCAATACATCCGGTTTCTTTTGTTCAAACCAATCCATAATTCTACAGGATGATGAAAGCAGTAAGACATGAAAACCGAAGCAATGCTACGAAAAAACTAAATGCTGAAAAACAAAATGAGCCTAAGCGTGTGGAAAGTGAAAAAAAAGTGATGTCATATCAAGAACAAGTAAACAGCATATCTGTTGAATTGGAAGAAATTTTAGATTTGGATGATTTAGAAGCCAAAGTTTATCTTAAT
>PVMK01153781.1_pt1 | contig 14448 bp, 15 predicted proteins | sample 1853481 | NCBI WGS metagenome assembly PVMK01 (sample SAMN08533507, study PRJNA380276) | Marine sediment metagenome, whole genome shotgun sequencing project. | reverse complement strand
CGCGGGAAGCATCGCACTCTATGATCCCGAAAAAAAGGTTCTTATCCCAGGGGATACGGTCTATGCGGATTATGCTATCGGCCGGTTCGATCTCCATGGAGCAAATGGTGCGCAACTCAAGGAGTCCCTTATGGCATTGGCTGAATTAGAGGTGGATGTACTTCTGCCTGGTCATAACCCGATTGTTGAAGCCCTTCCACCAGGTTATATCCTTGAGACGGCCAAGCAGTGGGGGCCTCATCTTTTGTAGATCCTCGATAGTAGTTCTTAGTTACTTGTCATTGGTGTTGCGGTCAATGTGGGCCCGAATGGATTCATTCCACTTATTCCGGTCCACATTTACCACACCGATATTATCTCATTCAGTTGAGAAAAGTCGGCCAAATCTGCGTTCATCAGTGTCCTGTTCCCCTAATAAAAGACCAAAGTGCCGCTACAAAATCTTTCATTTTCTGCAGCAGCGGATTTCTCATCCGGACCTCTATATAAAGATCCCCTGGCTCTCCCCCGCCTTTACCATTTTCTCCCATCCCTCTCAGGCGTATTTGCTGGCCTGCTTTTATGTTGGAAGGAATTGTGACTAACAGCTCCTTGCCGGTTTGTCTGCAGAGATATCTTATCTTACCTCCAGCCAGGATTAGAGCGGGAGAAACCCTGATTACATCCCGCAGGTCTTTCCCCCTTTCGGGTAATTCTATCCCCCACTTCTTTTTCAGACCATACCTGATTAACCTGCCGAGATGGCCGCCAAGAAGAGGGTTTCCCACAAAGACCCTGCCAAAAGCCCCCGGTCTCCTGAATTCGAAGGTCTGATATCCAGAGCCATAAGACTCTCTGAAAACGTCATCAAAACCCCTGAACCCGAATGCCCGGCTCAACTCTTCAAAGATCTGCTGGATGTCTGAACCCCTGAAGATATCCTGCTCGGAATAGGTCTGTCTGAACTGGCCGTATGCAGAAGAGCCATAGGTTTCTTGCAGTGTATCGTACTGTTTTCTCTTTTCCAGGTGAGAGAGGACCGCGTATGCTTCGTTTATCTCTTTCATTTTGGCTGCTGCACCGGGGTTTCCCTTGTTCCTGTCTGGATGATGTTTCAATGCCAGATTACGGTAGGCATCTTTGACCTGCTTCTGGTTAGCGGTTTTCTCTATTCCCAATATTTCATAATAATCTTTTTGTTCCATTGAGTCCTCTTATTCGTAGGCGTTCACAGGTTTTCAGCGTAACCCGGGTAAACCTGGAACCCATTTGAATCCATTCCGGCTTTTACACAAGGCGTATTTCGCCATTTTTTATCGAAAGCGCTTTACACTAATTGACCAACTCATAAAAAGTCAAAAATGATCCGTATTGGTCATTCCCGCGAACGCGGGAATCCAGGGAAATCATTCTGCCGTGGCGGGACTGGACTCCCGCGTTCGCGGGAGTGACGGGCTTGGAGACTTTTTACGAGACCGTTACTCATTGGATTGCTCAGAATTTTAGTCAATACTGTTTTTGCATTTGAAGTCAAGGAAAATGTCAGCAGCGCCATATATCCAAAGGGATCATCAGTGAAGAAATTTGGAAGTTGAAATTTTTGAGCCGGTAGGGTATCCATATCTTCCTGGGGAGTGGCTGAAAGGGACTTGATGGAAAGGATACGCAATCAGTTCCCATTTAATATTAGATAAATACATAGTTGATGTATTCATTATATATTAATGATATAAATGAATAAATCAACCTGTTGTATCTAAGGCGGGCGATGAATAAGGATATCAAAGAAGCATTGATTGAGATTGTGGGTCTGCAGAACTTCACTGATCTATTGATAGATCTTGTCTCCTATTCCTATGACGCTTCCGACCACGATCATCGTCCTGATGCGGCAGTGTGGCCTGCTGATGCGGAACAGGTTTCTCTGATTCTTAACATGGCTGAAAAGCACCGCATCCCTGTTATTCCCCGGGGTGCTGGAACCGGGTTAGCCGGTGCTGCTGTTCCTGTACTCGGTGGGCTTGTTATGGATATGTGCAGGATGAACAGGATAATTGACATCAGGATCTCTGATCGCCTTATAGTGGTCCAGCCAGGTGTAGTCTATGACGATCTCCAGAAGGCCTTGGCCCCTTATGGTTTTTTCTTCCCTCCGGACCCTGCCAGCGGTAAGGTATGCACGGTTGGCGGCAATGTGGCTACCAATGCGGGAGGGATCAGAGGTGCAAAATACGGGGTGACAAGGCATTATGTTTTGGGGCTGGAGGTTGTTCTCCCCGGTGGCCGGATCATGCGGACCGGATCATTGTGTATGAAGTCGGTCTCGGGCTATGATTTGACCCGACTCTTTGTAGGGTCAGAGGGAACCCTTGGCGTCGTCACCGAGATTATCTTTAAAATCAACCCGAAACCAACGGCCATAAAGACCGGTCTGGCGCGTTTTACCAGCCTCAAGGATGCAGGCCAGGCCGTCACAGATATCATGCACTCCGGCATTATTCCAAGTGTATTGGAGGTGCTTGACGATAACACCATAAAGGTTCTTCGGGAGCACGCAAATATGGACCTTCCCGATGCCATGGCCATTATTCTGGTGGAGACTGATGGTTACACCGAGGTGGAGGTCTCTGCTCAAATGGACAGGATAACGAATATTTTCAATGAAAACAGGGCAAGCCATATCCGGACAGCCGATTCCGTGGAAGAGGCAGAGGAATTGTGGCTGGGCCGCAAGTCTGCCGGCAGTGTCGCTTCGCAACTTAGAACAAACAATATGTCAGAAGATGTGGCCGTTCCCATCTCTAAGGTACCCCATCTGCTGACCGGTATTTCGAACATTGTACAAAACTATAATTTACCCTTTGTTATATTTGGGCACGCCGGCGATGGCAACCTCCATCCAAAAGTCATGTACGACAGCTCTGACCCGGACCAGGTAAACCGGGCCGGCAAGGCAGTTGATGAGATCTTCAGACTTACCTGCGAGTTAGGCGGCACATTAACGGGCGAACATGGCATCGGTCTCTCCAAGGCAGCTTATATGACATTGGAACACGACCCGGTTGAAATGGATGTTATGTGCAAGATAAAGAAGATGTTCGATCCCGAATAATATTCTGAACCCTGGCAAGATGGGACTTGATGTTATTTAGGGGATTGGGTATTAGGTACTGGGGATTAGGTACTGGGTATTAGACAATTATAAATTAAATCTTGTGCAAAAAACACAAAAAATCTTTGCAATTCCCTGAAACCCCCGCTAAAGCGGGCTGGAAAAAGATGAATCCCGCTGCAGCGGGACTCACTTTAGGCATTTTAGGCACTTTTCCGGTTTATCCGGGTTAGGTATTGGGTGGTAGAGGTCATGGTTGCAGTATTGGAGAATTGAAATGTTGCCTGAATCTGAGGTGTTTTGGAATCCTCTCCTTGAAACTTTGCCAAGGGAAGAGATTGCAAAACTACAGGTGAAGAAGTTTAAACGGATAATGAAGTGGGCCTATGAGCACTCCAAGTTCCATGGTCAACTATACAGAGATGCCGGTTTGGAGCCGGGAGACATCAAGACCATGGAGGATATCGCGCGTGTGCCCAAAGTGGAAAAAGGCATGATGCGGGGAATTCAGAAAAAGGAACCCTACCCCTATGGCGATATGCTTTGTGTTCCTTTAGAGGATGTCACGGAATTTCGTCAGACCAGTGGCACCACCGGCCAACCAGTCTATCAACCGGATACCTGGGAGGACTGGGAGTGGTGGGCGGAATCATGGGCCTATATCCTCTACTCACAAGGTTACAGGAAATCGGACAGGGTATTTATTCCATTCGGTTATAACATCTTTGTAGCATTCTGGGCCGGACATTATGGCGCTGAAAAATTAGGATGCGAAGTGGTGCCCGGTGGAGTTCTCAACACTGAAGCCCGTCTTCTGAAGATGCAGGAACTGAAAGCTACGGCAACAATGGCAACCCCCACTTATATTTTGGGTATGGCTGATACTGCAAAGAAAAAATTGGGGCTTGACCCGGCAAAGGATCTTGATATTCAAAAGATTACCTGTGCCGGTGAACCAGGCGCCAGCATCCCAACGACCAAGAAGAGGATGGAGGATGCCTGGGGCGCCAAGGTGTATGACCATATAGGTGCTACGGAAATCGGGGCCTGGAGCTATGAGTGCATGGAGCAACCGGGGGGACTGCACGTGAACGAGGGTCTTTTTCTCGTGCAGATTGAGGACATGGAAAGCGGTGAGATCATTGAGGAGCCCAACAAACAGGGTAAGATGGTCATTACAGCCTTTGACCGGCTGGCCCAGCCATGTATTCGGTTTGATTCCAAGGATATAATTATGTGGCATGAGCAGCAATGCCCCTGCGGCCGGACCTTTCGTATGATCAAAGGGGGGATTGTCGGGCGGGCAGATGATATTACCAAAGTAAAGGGGGTGCTTCTTGCACCCACGGCCATTGAGGAGGTGGTAAGAGGGATTTCTGAGTTGGGAGATGAATATGAAACGATAGTGACAAAAAGGGGAGATACGGACGATATCTCTCTGAAAGTGGAACTGCAGCCTGAGGCGGAAAATCTCAAAGAGGCGGTCCTGGCAAAGCTGAATGATCAGTTGAGGCTCAAGACCAACCTGCGGTATAATATATCCTTTCATCCTTACGGCTCATTACCGAGATATGATGTCAAGGCCAGACGTTTCAAGGATCTTCGAAAGGGACATTAAGGGGCAGGTAGATTATGACCAGAGCAGAGTTGAAAGAAATTGACAAAATGATAGAAGGGATAGAAAAGAGGGCAAAGGGGTTGATTGAGAAGGGTCAGGGGATTCAGGCTATTGAGCGTAATGCGGCCCGAATATTAGCGAGCACAAAGATGCTCAAGATCAATGTAAGCGACCTTACATCTTGTTTCCATCCATAAATGGCCCTTTTCCGCAATCTCGGCGTCAAACTGCGGGTTTCCTCGTGCGACGTACTAACGTACGTCTCCGCGCAAACCCTTGCTTTCCTTGACCTTGCGGAAAATTGCTCATTTCTGAATTGGAAACCCGCAGTGCCACAGCTACATTAATGGATGAAAACTATCGGGATAAATAGGTATTTTCCCCGGTTTATTAATATGCTCATGACAGAGAAGGGCAAAGCGTGGGATATTAGATTATAATTTAACAGGGAGGGGACAACTGATGAGTGATACACTTCAGCAGATAAACGATGCGGTAATAACCAGGAAGAGGGCCGAGATCCAAGGATTGGTAACGAGGGCAATTGAAGAAGGGATTGAACCTAAGTTGATCATTGAGGATGGGCTCATTTCAGCCATGGACGTAATTGGAAAACAGTTTTCCGACAATGATATCTTTGTGCCCGAAATGCTTGTCTCTGCCTTAACCATGAAACTTGGGTTGGACTGTGTGAAACCTTTGCTGAAAGGTGATGAGAGCGAAGCGAAGGGTACTATTATTTTAGGCACGGTCAAAGGTGACATCCATGACATCGGAAAAAACATTGTTGGAATGATGTTAGAAGGGGCGGGATTTGAAGTGGTTGACCTCGGTGTAGATTTGACGGTTGAGAAGCTCGTAGAGCAAATTGACGTCATTCGACCGGACATTCTGGGTTTGTCAGCCCTTCTGACAACGACTATGCCTGAAATGAAAAATACCATTCAGGAACTTCAGACAAAAGGACTGAGGGAAAAGATGAAGATTATGGTTGGGGGCGCGCCGGTGAGTAATTCTTTTGCCGATGAGATTGGTGCTGACGGTTACGGTGCTGATGCTGCCGAGGCGGTTGTGCTGGCTCGAAAGTTAATAGGGGGTTTAGATTAGAGGAGTATAGAGCATGCTGATAGTTGCTGAGAGGATAAACTCGTCCCGTAAGTCAATCGAAAGAGCGCTTGAGGCCAATGATGCAAATTTGATTCAGGCTGAGGCTACTGAACAGGCTGAGGCAGGGGCTGATTATATAGATGTGAATGCGGGAACATTTATAGGCGATGAGTTGGACCGGCTTAAGTGGGCGGTAGAGGTAGTTCAGGAAGCCGTCGATCTGCCAATTTGTATTGACAGTCCCGATGCGGCAATCATCGAAGCCGTGTTCCCCCTGGTCAAGAGATCTCCCATGATCAATTCCATCACTCTGGAACCCCTGAGACTGGAAGGTATCTTACCCATGGTGGCCGAGCATGGGACCAAGGTCATCGGTCTGTGCCAGTCAGAGGACACCATGGCTGAGACTGCAGAAGAGAAGCTGCAATTAGCGAGTCAATTGGTTGAAAGGGTCACGAAGGCAGGCATACCTTTAGATGACCTGTATATCGATCCTCTTGTATATCCCCTTGCCACAAACCCCCAGTCTGCGCTGGCCACGATGGATGCCATTGGACGGATCATGGAAGAATTCCCCGGCGTTCATACCATCTGCGGTCTGACGAATGTATCCTATGGGCTGCCCAATAGGAAACTCATCAACCGAACCTTCCTTGTAACAGCCGTTAGCCGGGGTCTGGACTCTGTCATTTTAGATCCAACCGATAATCATCTTTTCGGGGCTCTCAAAGCCGGCCTCGCGCTAATTTCAAAAGATGAGTACTGCATTGACTATATTGGCGCATTTCGGGAAGGCCGGTTAGAGTGAGAATGGGTGTTAGAATAGGTGTTAGTATCACTTAGTTTTCTGTCACAAAAAACAAGAAAATAATTAAATGGTATCAGTTATCAGTTGTCAGTTATCAGTAAAAGCATTTCGATACTAATTTATCTTCCTTAGGGATTTGCTGAGACCTACGAGCATCGCCGAGAGTTCTTTTGTGGCAAAATCTTTAATATCTTGAAAATGTTTATACAAATCTGCACATAATCGTGAAGACCTCTTCCATACTTCCAAATCCTCAAATTTCAAAATAACCTCCAGTGCTGACAACTGATAACTGACTCCTACAACTTAATCTTTGGGTTGCGGGTATCCCGCTTTAGATATACTTCAACGTTTCTTCGTAGGCCTCCTTCAAATCCTTTGCCAGCTCAGATGCGCCATGTGCGGCGGCTGAATCAAGGTCTTCCTGCAATCCGTGGAACTTCTTTACAGCTAAAAGGAGAGGTTCCAGTTTCTGAAGATAAATCTCTCCTGCGCCCCCTCCATGGCCGGCTGCTTCGCTGACTGCATCAGCTGCAAGAAGCCCGCTTTTAAGCGCTGTGCCAATCCCCTCAAAGGTAATGGGTAAGATCAGACCGGCAGCATCTCCCACCAGGAGAGTGTTGCCCAGGGCAGGGGAGAAGGCGCCGGTGATAAGCTCATTGTGGAGCAACGCGATTGCACAGCCGTCCCTCCACAGGGGTTGGGCATTTATGCTGAACCCGTAATCAGCCAGGATAAGACGTATATCTTCGCGCAGCTCTCTAATCCCGCTACCCTCAATGAGAAAAAAATCCCCTTTGTGGTGGAGAGCGAACCTGGGACGTGGAAGAGATTTGGGAAAGAACCAGTGGCAATAGTCCCTTTCTATGTTTAATGAGCCTTCATAACACTCCCTGACGGGCGATGAATACCGGACTTTCAACGTAGGGAAGAGAGATCTCCTGACGACAGAAGTTGCTCCATCTGCTCCGACTAAGAATTTTGTCCGGAACTCTTTTCGCCCCTCATCATCTTCTATAATAAGATCGCATCCCCGGTCGTCATGTGAAACCGCTACGACTCTTGACCTGTCCTTTATCTTCACCCCTTCCTTTGCTGCCTCTTCATTCATCCATGAATCCAGGTCTTTTCTCCATGCGATAGGTGTCCTACACTCTATGACCCGGGTTGGGACACCGGGAACATGCACCATGTGCCCTGATAAATGTCCGGGGGCAATAAGCACACCTGGCGGGATATCTCCAAACTCTTCCTGGATGATGCTCTTTGCCCACTCTCCCATGACCATACCGGTGCATACCTTGTCCCGGGGCAATTTCTTTTTCTCTAAGATGAGTGTCCTGAAACCATTCTGTGCGCACTTCATTGCCGCTGCAGATCCTCCCGGACCGGCACCTACCACTATCACGTCGAATTTTTCAGTACTGGGTATCATAGTCCTCACCCGGAAATGGACCACCGTATCTTTTTCAGAAATATTACTGAGTAGTGGAGGATGTGTCAATGGTCACATCGACGTATGGAGATACCTTCATCAATTTCTCAATACGTTCATAGACAACAACCTGCCAAAATTGCTTGACATTTGGTCTCCACTGCCCTATGAATTTGGTTCATAATAAATCTATCAGGAGGGAACATGACCAAATCTGAGTTGGTAGAGGCGCTGAGCAAGGCTGAAGATCTCACAAAAACGAAGGCTGAGGAAGTTGTAAATCTGTTTTTTGGTGAGATGGTAAATGCCTTGGCAGGTGGTGACAGGGTGGAAATCCGAGGCCTTGGCAGTTTCAAGGTGAAACATTATGACGGATACTCCGGCAGGAACCCGAAGACAGGAAAACAAATCAAGGTAAAACCGAAAAAGCTGCCATTTTTCAAATGCGGTAAGGAACTGAAGGAGAGGGTGGATATATAGTGCCTGAACGAAAACTGCCTTTTCCCCCTCCCGGCGGGACGTCAGACTCAATCCCGCCGCCGGCGGGACCGTTTTCCCTTCCGGGGCGTAGGCCCTGCAGGCCGGAGGCTTAATCTGAACGAAAAATTCTAATTTTCGTGCGGACACTATCTAAAAGCGGATGCGAAAGGAGGAAAACAATGAAACAAATGAAAAAAGATTTGCAGGGGGTGCTGAAATCACTGAAATTGGCGACAGACAGAGTTGAGAAGCTGATGAAAAAGGTTGAGACCCTCGAAAAACCCCAGAAGCTAAAAAAGCCAAAAGCCAAGGCGCCATCCAAAGCCAGAACGCCAAAAACTACTTCTGATAGTGATAGGGCATTATCAATTATCAGGAGATTCAAGAAAGGAGTTGATGGCGCTACCTTGAGAAAAAAGACGGGTTTTGAGGGCAGGAAAATGCGAGATATTGTTTACAGACTTAAGAAGCGTGGTAAGATAAAGACTGTGGGCAAGGGTGTTTACCTGAAAGCCTGATTATCAAATCAGAAAAAGTTGATACACCCGGAAAAGTCTCCAAGACCGTCACTCCCGTGAAAACGGGAGTCTCTCGCCCCTGCAGAATTGAGTTCCCTGGATTCCCGTTTTCACGGGAATGATAATGACGGGTGCTTCCTGACTTTTCACAAGACCATCAAACATAGCCCCTATAAAAGTGGCTGCAGATTTAAGACCCCAATTTATTGCAGACGCTTGCTTTTCCTTTTTAGAAGCGCCTTAATGACTTCTTCGTCCAGGATATTCAAATCTGACGGCAGTATCCTTCCCTTCACGTCATAGCGTATAACAGGTAGATCCGAGCTCAGGAATCCATAATCCAGACCTGCCGGATTTTCTCTGTCCACGATAAGCTCATCCGAGGGCAGAAGTAACGGCGCATCCATTCCAGCCTGCTTGACAAGATGGATGAAATAATTCTTACCGGTCGAATGTTCCATGTCTTCTTTACTGTCCGATATTCTGAAATAGCTTGGTTTCTGTGTGAGGAGTTCGAGGTTTGGAAACAGGCTCAGGATGTTCATGTGAATTCCAACCCTGAAACCTGCGTCTTCCAGCCTCCCTTTTATCTCCAGAATCCTTTGATAATTGGTTTTTACGTCTTCTTCATCGCGAAAGGGTAAATCCAGGATTGTGGAGATCTCAAGAAAGATATTCCTGTCCATATGCCTGATTATCTGATCTACGGCTTCCTGGATGTCATTCCATGTGTATCCCTTCTTGATATTCTTCAGGGCGAAATCCGATACGGTTTCCAGGCCAAATAGAATTGTATTCACATACTTATTAAGGAATTCTATATGACCCTTCTTTTTCATGAGAAGAATACCCGCAAACACGGCGATCCGGTACTGTTTAATCTGCTCGAGGATATAGTGGACGCTTTCATTCTGTATGGAAAAATAGGAATCAATGAACCTGAGCTCTTTGGCTCCGAATTTTCGTCTGATGGTGTGAAAATAATCGACTATTCTGTCTTCTTCGGCGCCCGACAGAAAATCCATGACGGGCAGTCCTTTGTATGTGCAGAATTTGCACTTTCCGTACCAGCACCGGTTGTTGAATCCCACGTGGACGATGGTGGAGGAGGAGTGGTCGAACATCTCCTGTAAAAAATCTTCCCTGCAATCGTAAATGGTTGTGTAATCCGTGTCCTCGATGACATCGTCCTGCCACGCCTGAATATATTGATAGAGATCCGTATTCAGATCGATGTCGCCTGAAATGATGATCAGATTCTTGTCCAGGGAATGACTGGTTGCGCCCATTTTGGAGAGAAATTCTCTTATGAATCCGGGAGACATCTTGATGTTTAGAAGCGGTCCGCCCAGGACCACACGGTTCCCGTTGTCAAGAAGGTCCTTCACAATAAGCAGATCGCAGAAGTTGATACAGGTAACCATGACGTATTCATTGTGAACATCCTCAAAGATATCAGCGTTGAAATAGCCCCGGGTCATCATCACATAGTAGAGGTTGCTGCTGATAAATTTCTGAGACATGTATACCCCGGCCGCAGGAGAGAACATATCTTTCCCTTTAGAAACGATCCGGTCATACAAGGCCTTGTAGGTTTCGGACTTATACGCCCTTACTGGAATGTCGCTGAATGTTACATCCAGCTTTTCATTGCGCTGGAGATTTCCTGTGATCATTCTGGTTGCAATGGGGTAATAAGGAGTGAATAAAGGAGGATAAATATAAGTCAGTTTCATGAATGACTCCAGGTTTAGAATTCGTCAAATAGTTGATTGAGTGAATCCTTAACTACTCAATTACTCAACCACTTAACGAGGTCTGCGGTTAGGTTTTTTCTATTTTGATGGCCCCCAGATATCAGACCACCTCTCCCCTGTCACGATATCCGGCTGGTTCAATAATTCCACAGGGTTCTCATTCTGCTGAATTTCCAGGTTGCGGTAGTTCCGAAGGTTGGTCTCATTCCCCACATACATACAGATGCAATATGAGGCATCTGCATACACAATATATGGATTGCCGTCACGGGTTCGGTGGATGATTTTATTCTGTGGCAGGCTCTTCAGATGGGCCAATTTCTGAGGAGTATCGGCCGGCATTTGTCTGAAACCTGCCCTTGCAAGCAGGCCTTCCACATCCTTCACAGCATTTTTCTGCAACGACGCGCATCCCGCCAGGGTTAGACTCAACACCGCCACAACAATTAGAACAATCCACCAGTTTCTTTGCCGTTTCATAAGTACTCCTCCCTTTACCGAGGTTAAGAGTTTCTGTTGCCCATGACCTGGAATGAGCACATCCGTAAGCCAAGCCTACACCATTTTCTTTAACATAAACACCTTATAAGGTACATTATTTTGTTTGGAAAATACTTTCTCTGATCTACCCATGCAATCGAAGCCTTTTTACAGGACTACAGGGTGCCTAATGCCCGAAGGAAAAACGAGCTCAGGCCAAATGCTAATATTGAACGCGAATCCAGGCCAGTCGGGACTGAGGTGCTCAGGAATTCTTAATGCCAGCGATTTATCATCGATATTCGCATTTCTCTATCACCGTTTCGCCCATCCTTGACCTTTTGATTTGACTGGGGTATGGTATTTAGGGTCCGGACAGCCTCCTGGGACCTTTGAACGGTGCGATCATATGGAGCGGCAAAGTTGAAATTGAAGGGAGCAGGACAATGAAAAAAATTGCCATATTCGTGTGTGCAATAATACTGTCAACAGGATGTGTAACAGGGGAGGGCGGGTCCAGCAGTTCCCTGGGCAAGGTGATTGCCGGGGACGGCCGTTTTGTAGCCTATGAAAACGGGACGGTTGCTGATACGGATACAGGTCTCATGTGGGCTTCAAAGGATAACGGAGGCCCCATAACCTGGAAAAAAGCCAAGAGTTACTGCAGGAACTACAGGGTAGGCGGTTATACCGACTGGCGTATGCCCACCAATGCTGAATTGGCTGCTCTTTACGATCCCAAGGTAACCAATGAGCTCCCGCCCACCGGCGGGTGTAAGGGCGGTTGCCACATTACGAACCTGATCCATCTGACCTGTTGCCCGGTCTGGGAGTGGAATGGAATTTCAGAGGTTTCCTCCTTTTTCCATTTCGATCTTGGCCCAAAAGGCTGGAGAGATCAGTCCCTCACCTATAATCCCCGGGCACTCCCGGTTCGAAGCACAAGATAATTTTCCTCAAGACCACCAGGTCATACTTCCTTCAGCACCTTGACTGTAAGTTTTTCAACGAGCTCTTTTACCTGTTCTCTGTAGGCTAGCATGTGTGGCGAGCCAGGTGATTTTTCAGGGCATCGGTGTTTTTCCATTTTGGATCAATAAGAAATGGATTGGCCTTTACGTGTAATATTATGTAAAATTAAGTTTACTTCCTGAGTCCGGACAAGCCGGTGAAAGCGCAGGAGATCCCGTCTTCAGTGAAATTGAAGGGGGAACCAAAGAGCGATTTTACTGTACCTGCCGAAGAGATTGAGAGAAATTACCATTTATGGATGAGTACACCTTAATTTTGAGGAGGAATTAACTTCATGTATACTAAAGCTGGTGTGGGAATGAGCCATCATCGCAATCCTGTTATGGCTGGGCGAGTGGCGGTGCGCCGCTATGCGGATGTTCGGGCGAGGGCACGATTATCAGGGGTGAAATAGACGAATCTAATTTTTCCGTAGCCGTCATGGCGATCAGCTCGGATGAACTGCGCTTTATTAATGGCATGGGTACAGGTCTTAAGGCTGATTCGGCCGGAGTGGGACATGCTATCGCCAAAACGATCAGCCCTGAGATCAGTTCGGATACATTAGCGCTCTTTATATTTTCTGATGGTTTGACCTTCAACTTTGACCGCTTCCTCAATGGTCTTGAAGCAGAGTTGAAACTGGACCATCTCCTTCCTTTATTTGGCGGCGCGGCAGCAGATAACTGGGAGTTGAAACAGACGTATCAATATTTTAATGATGACGTTATATCAGACGGTGTGTCCTGGGCATTGCTTTCAGGTAATGCCCGGATCACCTGGGCAGTTAATCATGGCTGTGTCTCTACCGGTGTCGAGCATAAAATAACCCGTTGCAAGGAAAACATTATCTATGAAATTGACAATAAACCTGCCCTGGAGGTCCTCAAAGAGTATCTGACCGGTGATGAAATTGCAGATTGGGGAAAGGCCGTTATTCACCTGACCCTCGGCTTTGAAACGCCCGGGCATATGGAAGGCTATGACGATTATATGATTCGATTTATGCCAACCAAAGACGATGAGACGGGCTCGGTCACGATTCAAACTGAGGTCGTAGAGGGTACAAGTATCTGGATGACTCGCAGAGATTATGAAAAAGTAGCAGGTGGAATCGATCGACTGGCAAATCAAATCAAGACTCAGTTAGGGGAAAACCCGGCTAAACTGGTATTTCAGTTTGACTGCTGCGGCCGGGGTAAAGTTTTTTTGCGCGATCATCAAAAGATGGAACTTTTAAACAATCTGCAACAGCAGATACCCGATGTGCCCTGGTTGGGTTTTTACACATTAGGGGAAATCGGCCCTGTGGGGCAGGCCAATTGCTTTCATAATTACACCGCCGTTGTCGCCGCTATTTATTAGCACCGTAACCCAGAGAGGTTTCCTGCCATGACAGCAACTAACCCAAAACAGGAGTTGGAAGCGCTCCGTTCCAAGTACAAGCAAGCCAAAGACCTGGCCGATAAATTTCAGGTTGAAAACAGTCAGTTAACCAAACAAGTTAAACGGTTGAGTAAAACTGAGGTTGAGCTATATGGTATCCAGGGTCAATTGGACACCCAGATGCAATTTTATCACCAGCTCTACGAGGTTGGCAAAAAGTTCACGACCACCACTGAGTTAAACGAGATCCTGCAGATTGCCATACAGTTCGTTCTCTATGAACTAAATTTCGAGCGGTGCCTGGTACTCATGTACTCTGCCAAGGAGAAAGCCTTCCGGGTCCACGCCTGGGATGGCTATTATGACGAAGATAAACTGGCAGCAGTGGAGACCTTGTATCTTCCTGAAGCGGACCCGACCCTGTTGCAGTTACGAGAGGAGCCCCACCGGGTCTTATGTGACGAAGCCTGCGACCAGGAACAAACACTGGCGCTGGCACGCAAATTTGATATGGACGAATATATCCTCCTGCCCTTAGGCGGAGAGACTGAAAGACCACTGGGTCTTTTAGCGGCCGGGAACACCACTGAAATGCGTTCATTCCAGACGCGGGTTCAACCGGACGGGGATGCAAATGTTGGTCTGGCCAGCCTGGTCAGTCATGCTTCCGCTGCCATTAATAACGTGAACTTCTATCAGGCGTTACGTGAGAGCGAAGAAAAATATAGAACCATCCTCGAAAGCATTGAAGATGGCT
>PVMK01175788.1_pt1 | contig 14454 bp, 12 predicted proteins | sample 1853481 | NCBI WGS metagenome assembly PVMK01 (sample SAMN08533507, study PRJNA380276) | Marine sediment metagenome, whole genome shotgun sequencing project. | reverse complement strand
CGTGCCAGAGGCGCGTCTTCAACCGTGCCGGAGGCGCGTCTTCAACATGACAGGCCGGTTTTTTACGTCTGCTGGCCCGGCAGGCTTTACGCCGTGGCCACCCGACCACAAGTGAAGCATAACGCCGCCCGACGGGCGTAAAAAACCGGTCAAATGGGTCAATATGATCGGAACATGCTCTAGGCCCCAATCGTTTTCATCGCTTCGACGATGCCCTGCGCCGTTACTGGGCTCGCCGGCGACAAAAACTCGTCGATCTTTGTTCGAAGTTCGGGGTGGCTGCTCGTGCGGCCCAAGTCATCTCTGATGACCTTGAGCGCGTGAAAAATCCTTATCGTATCTTGGGGGCGTGACACTTCGAGTTCCGAGCGCAGATAGGAAATTTTTGGATCGGCGACCCATTCCTTAGTAATCGCATCGTCCTGAATGGCAATTTGCTTCGAGAACCGCAACAACTCCTTGGAAACGTGTTGCTCGATCGCGGGCTCGGCCCGGAAGAAGTCTACAAAGGCTCCGGAAAGTGCCCCTTCGTCGGCGTCGATCTTTTCGAGCACTGGTCGCAGCGCGGGAGGGATGTCGAGACCCTTGCTGAGGTGTTCAATATAGGCTTGCCGGGTCTCCTCTTGCGTGAGCTTGTGCGATACATCTTCGGCCTTAGCGATCCTGGCTTCACTTAGAACCGTCAGGATGGGCGTCAGGCCTTCGCGCTGCACAAGACGGAAGACCTCGATGTCTTTTTGCGCATCCTCGCTCCAGCCGGCAATCGCAAGTGTGCGCCGCCCCTTGGAGAAAAGTCCATGATTGCGGGTTTTGTCTTGATCTGACGAGGTGCTGCGGCTCTCCCGATCCTCGGCCTGACGCGCACGGCGTAACTCCGACTCGCTTAAGGTGCGAACGAGGTCGAGTTCGCTGAGCACACCAACAAGCTGGTTGATGGCAAGCGCGCGTCGCTCTTCGGCCTTATTGTCTTTGGCAACGCTGTAAAGATTTGGAATGATGAAGTACGACGCCCCGTCATGGTAGATGAAGTGTTTTCGCACCCACTCCAAGTCGGCCCCGGGCGCGCGGGCGATGGCGGTCTCGATCGCACCGGCGATCTGGCGAATAACGGTGCCGGTCAAGTGCGGTATTTGAGCCTGGCTGCGCGCCAGCGCATCGCGCCGCAGCGGCGCTACCGACGGCGGATTGAGCGCCGTCAATGCAAGCAATCCAAGATCCACGCCGATGGTCGCAAGAAGAGCAATCAAGCTGCGCCCGTCGATGGGCGTGCCGCCGGTGGAGTCTGCATCGCCCGTATCCTTTCCGCCCGACACAATATAGTTGGCCAGGCTCGACAGATAGGCACCGATGTTTTGCCACAGATGCTTGATTGCGTTCGCTACGCCCGCCGGACCCTCGTTGAAGGTGGCCTCACGCAAATTCAGCTTGATAGGCTGATCGGCTTGGTTGGCAGCTTGCGTCAGTCGCTGTGCCAGCGTCGGGTCGTAACAGGAAAAACCGGTTTGGCCTGGAGGGATGGAGACGGCAGCGGCCAGCGCACGCATCTCGGCTGCGGTTGATTTACCCAGCTCATTGCTGCGCGCCGCAATGGCGCGCGCGTTGCCGCGAATGCCCGATGCCATCGCCTCGAAGCGCTGCTGACGCTGTTCGATGGTACCGCCGCCAAGGCCGGCCGCGCTCTTTTGGAGCTTCTCCAGGTCAACCTTCACCGGCTTGACCCATGCGTTCTCAATGCTGTCACGCAGCGAAGCCACTGAATCGCGCACGCTGCGGCGCGCGTTGTAGAGCGGGCCGCGGCCCGCGCCTGACGGCCTACCGCAACTACCGCCGCTCGTCTCCTCGCGCGTCATCTGGCTGTCGGACCATGTGACGACGCTGTCGAGCTGAACCTGCACGGCGGCCAGCCGCGCGTCGATGGCTGAGGCCGCATCGCGCGCATCCTCTTGCAGACCCGCCAGGCTCGTTCGCGTGGCTTCCTCGCCCGCGATGAGGCTCCACCAGAACCCGTACCCGAAACCGATCGACCAGAGGGCGAGGAACAGATAGAGCGGCAACGTAATCAACCGCTCGGTGAGGCGCCGCTGCGCCCCAAACGTCTCGCGCAACGCCAGCCACATTAAGAACGTGAGGGTGGCGACAACGACGATGACGAGGATGTCGTTGGAGAACGCAAGGCCGCCGGGCAGTTGTTGCTCCTGAGACCCCGGCGAGGAGGAGACGCCGAGGACGAAGTCGCGCATCCCATGCCAGGTGGCAAAGCCAGAGATGACGAGCAGCATCAAAGATGCAAACCCAATCAGCGCATTGCGTCCGAAGATATAGTCGACCACGCGGCCCCAACTTGTGGCCGAAGACGCCTGTCCCTGAGCCATCCCCTAGTCCCCCTAAAAAACCTTGTATATGCCGATACAGCAAAACACGCGCGCTTGTCGCGCTGTTTGCGCTCAATTCAAGCGCCTCGGGGCTTGGACGTATCAGCAGTGCAACGCAGCGGCTACCCCCCAAATGGCGTGTTTGGTGATTAAGAAAGCCGGGTGTGTGTAGTTGTCGCAATGACTGGTCAGGCCGAGAGCCTGATCGTTTCACTTGGATGCACTAATTGCTTCTAAGTGAAACGTGAATCAGTCTCTACACTTTTGATTTAGAGCAAGATTCACGTTCTTGCCGGGCACCTTCTGGGCTTGGTGAGTGATTCCATCAAGAACGATCTTGCTCTAGTCTTTGCTATTCGCATTCCCCAGTGGCGTGGCAAATGACATGACAGAGACTAACTTCGATTTTGAGCACTTGGCCCAAGGCGGGTTTCCGCTGCAGACGTTTCAGGCGGGCGAAAAAATCTTTATCCAAGATGACGATGGCGCCCACATGTATGTGGTCCGCTCGGGTAGAGTGAACATCGTGGCAAGCGGGACCATTTTGGAAAACATCGGCCCAAATGGAATCTTCGGCGAGCTGGCCCTCCTCGACGGGGCACCGCGCAGCGCGACAGCGGTTGCGCTTGAGCCGACCGAGGTGGCCGTCATCGACGAACGCGCGTTCCTCTATATGGTGGAAAAAGATCCCAAGATTGCACTGCAGCTATTGCGACGGCTCGCTGAGCGCCTGCGCCGCATGAATCAAAGTCTTTGATACGGCGGGCCGTGATACGGCGGGCCGTCGAGCGCGGCTCACATCTTCAAAAGAAAGCGATCGAGCAGCCGCGTCGGCAAGACGCGCTTCATGACGGCTGACACGTGAGTGGGAGTCGTCACACGGTAGCGCGCCTTGGGTCGGGAGCTTTCGACCGCATGAACGAGCTTGGCGGCAACCGCTTCTGGCTGCAGCTTAAAGCGCATCTGACCGCCAGCCTCCATCTGTTTTATACGCTCAAGATAACGATCGCGATGGGGCGAGTTTTCAATGTCGATAGTCCGCTTGAAATTGGCCAGCGCCGTCGCGATGAACCGGCTATAGATCGGCCCTGGCTGAATGATCGAAACACGGATGCCTGTGCCGCGCAGCTCCAGCCGCATCGAGTCCGATAGCGCTTCGAGCGCGAATTTTGAGGCGCAGTAGGCCCCGCGAAACGGACCGGCCACAATTCCAAGCACCGACGAGCATTGAACGACGCGGCCTTCGCCGTTGCGGCGCATGGAGGGCAGAATGCGCCGCGTTAGCTCGTGGGTGGCGACGACATTGACTTCAAGCTGGCGGCGCAACAGGTCCGCGCTCAAATCCTCAACCGCGCCGACCTGTGCGAAGGCCGAGTTATTGAAGAGCGCAAAGAGCTTGCCGCCGGTGCGACGCAGCGCTTCTTCAGCACACGCGGAGACGGAAGCGGGTCGGCAAGGTCGAGTTGCAGCGCCTCGACGCCTTCCTCCTCATTAAGGCGCGTAAGGTCTTCGGCTTTGCGCGCAGTGGCGAGCACACGCCACCCGCGTGCCTTGAGCACCCGCGCAGAAGCAAGACCGATGCCCGAAGAGCAGCCGGTGATCAGAATCGACCTGCGAGTCATGACCGCGTCGCTTCGCGCACGGGCGCAGCATCGCCGGCAAAGGGTACGAAGGCCGTCCCGCGGTGGCCGAAGTCGCAAACGTCGGGGTGCAGCACCTCGGCCAGGATTTCCGTGCTTTCAACGAGGCGGGGCCCAGGGCGATTGAAGTAGGCGTTGCCGTCTGCGACGAACACGCGGTCCTCGCGCACAGCGCGCAAATTCTGCCAAAGGGAATTGTGGGCCAACACGCGCATTTCGCGCAGCGTGACAGGAATATCGTAACCGCAAGGTGCCACGAGGATCATGTCGGGGTCGGCGGCGGCGACATCCTTCCAGGTAATCCACGGCGATGATGCGCCAATTTCGCCAAACAGGTTGATGGCGCCGGCTGCCGCGATCAGCTCCGGCATCCAATGGCCGCCCGACATGGGCGGGTCGACCCATTCGATGACGGCCACGCGCGGTTTGTCCCGGCCGACAACCGCCGCCGAAATGGCCGCGATGCGCGCTTGCATACTCGCACCGAGGCGTTTGCCATCCTCGGCAAGGCCAAGCGCTTCTGCAACGCGAACGACGTCCCCATAGACGTCCGCCATGGTGTGGGGGCGCAACGAGACGATCTTAGCCGCGTTATCCGTCCAGGAGCGCACCGCGCGTTCCACGTCCGAGAGTGAACCAGCACACACGTCGCACTGGTCTTGGGTCAGGATCACATCCGGCGCGAGAGCTTTCAGCGAATTGGCGTCGACCGCATATACGGAGAGACCTTGCTCAACGAGCGAACGCACAGCCCGATCAATGGTGCGACTGGAGCCATCGACCTTGAATTTGGGGCGCGTCACCGCGGGTATATCGAGAACAGCGGGCGGCCAATCGCATTCGTGTGAGCGCGCCACCTGCGTCTCACCGGCACCCAGTGCGTGCACAATCTCAGTCGCGCTGGCGATGAGGGAAACGACGCGCGGATTATGCTGCTCTTGCATCGCCTCTCTTCTCGTTGCTAGTTCGCGCCCTCAAGCAAACGTCGTGCAATGACCTGCGCTTGGATCTCGGCCGCGCCCTCGAATATATTGAGGATGCGTGCGTCGCACAAAATGCGGCTGATTGGGTATTCAAGCGCGAAGCCGTTGCCGCCGTGGATCTGCAGGGCATTGTCGGCGTTTGCCCAGGCCACACGCGCGCCTAAGAGCTTAGCCATGCCAGCTTCGAGATCGCAACGGCGACCTTCGTCTTTTTCGCGCGCGGCAAAGTACGTGAGCTGACGCGCGATCATGGTCTCGACCGCCATCATAACGACCTTGTTGGATACGCGAGGGAAGGCGTAGATCGGTTTGCCGAACTGGTTGCGCTCCAGCGCGTACTTTAAGCCTAAGTCCATCGCCGCCTGGGCCAAACCCACCGCGCGCGCCGCTGTTTGCATGTGCGCGCCCTCAAACGTGTTCATGAGCTGCTTGAAGCCCTGGCCCTCAGCGCCGCCCAAAAGTTGCGAAGCCGGCACCTTAAAGTTGTCGAAGGAGATGTCGTATTCCTTCATGCCGCGGTAACCCAGCACCTCGATCTCACCACCCGACATGCCCTCGGCGGGAAACGGCTCTTCGTCGGTGCCGCGCGGCTTCTCCGCCAGCAGCATGGACAGCCCCCTGTAGCCCTTCTCGTCAGGGTTGGTGCGAACGAGCAGCGTCATAAGGTCGGCGCGAACGGGGTGCGTGATCCACGTCTTCTGGCCGGTAACAACGTAGGTGTCGCCTTCCTTGACGGCTCGCGTCTGCAAGGATGCGAGGTCGGAGCCCGTATTGGGCTCGGTGAAAACGGCAGTGGGCAGGATTTCGCCGCTCGCAATCTTGGGAAGATAGGCCTGTTTCTGCTCCTCGGTGCCGTTGTTGAGGATCAGCTCGCCGGCAATTTCCGAACGCGTACCAAGCGAGCCCACTCCGATGTAGCCGCGCGACAGCTCCTCGGAAACGACGCACATCGCCTCCTTTCCAAGTCCGAGGCCACCATACTCCTCTGGCATCGACAGCCCGAACACGCCGAGCTCGGCGAGCTTGGTGATGATTTCCATCGGGATATAGACGTTGGCGAGGTGCCACTCGTGTGCGTGCGGGACGACCTCGGCTTCGGAGAAGCGACGCATCTGCTCGTGCATCTCGCGGTGCAACTCATCGAGACCGGAGTCGCCGAACGTCGTGGCCTTCGGCTGGGCCGCGATCAGCTCGGCCAGCTTCGATTTCGATGCCTGGCTCGAGCCTGCGGCAACGAGGTCGGCAACGTCGTCCTCGAACTTGCGGATGTCGGCCTTGGAGACGCCCAGAGCGTCGGAGCGGATAATCTCCCCCTGGCTCATGGGAATGCCGCCACCGATCTGCGCCAGGTATTCCGCGAAGGCGACGACGAGGATGAGCTGCTCGAACTCGCCAAAGCGCCCGTCCTCTGAAAGCCTCCCCGCCCAGACATGCATCTGGCGCAGGCCTTCGACCGTCGTGGCCAGCCAGGCAAGGCCGTGGGCAGCGTGCTGGGCGGCATCGACGCTGCCAGCTTCCTGAACCTTGGCCCGCACACCGGCCTTGGCAAATTGAAGGACGCGATCCGCCGCCGCGACCGCATCGCCGGCGCGCTGAAGAAGGGCGTCAGAACCCGATGCAAGTATGTTCTGCTCAGCCGTGAGCGCGGCGGTCGACATTGCGGTCTCCTTTGGATTCATTTTCCGGCGGGCAACGCGCTGCACTGCCACAGGTTCGGCGATGCAGGATAGTCGACATTCCCGTCAAGGCAATCGGGTGCGGCCAAGGCGCGCGCCTTAGAGCAAGATACACGTTTCACTTGGAACGGCTCAAGTGCATCCAAGTGAAACCATCAGGCTCTAGCCGCCATCACCCGTCAGGGCCCTGAAGAACTTGCGCCGCGTCCGAGCACCATCTTGGGGATTAAAGAGGTCATCGTCCTCATCCCCCTCATCGACTTCAATAATCTCGACAATGGCCTCGTCCACGTCGTCATAATAACCGGCGCGCGTGGCCGCGTTGGTTTCGGGCGCCTTATCGTCATACGAGCGCGCTTGCAGCGAGTCGCCGGCACCCAATGCCCCTCTCTCGCCCACATCATCGTCCTCGTCGAACTGCACCGATGCTCGTTCGATGATGATGATGTCGGCTTCCTCCGTCATGATGTCGATGTCCTCCATCATGATTTCGGCGCAGTCGGGCTCAAGACTCGGCATCGTCGTGAGTGCAGCAATCATTCGCAGCCCATGCCCCGCGTCTTCGGGCTCATCGGTGCGCTCAAATCCGTCCGGAAGAATCCCCTGCGGCAGGGGTGGAGGGCCGTCGCCGGCAACTGGCCGGCGGTCGGCGCTTTCCTCCCTACCAATGTCGTTCAACGTCTCTGGCGAATGGGGCATGGCAACCTGCTCCGTGACGCGTTCGGGTTCAGTTCTAGTGTCCAGTCGAGTTGGAGGTGCGATGGCTGCCTTACGATCAAGCGCTTCAAGCAGACCACCGGCCACGTGCCGATTCTTGGCAGACGAAAGCTGCCGCTCCCCACGATCCAAAATGGTGGCGACCACGTCGGATCCAGGAGCGGACGTGTCGAACATCCCATCCGCCTCCCCGGACTCCGCCGGCGCCGGCGAGGCTTCCGCCGCTTCACCGCACAGCAGCGCCGCCTGCCCGACCCAATTTCGCGCCCTGATAATCCGGCCAAGCCCGAGTATCACGCTCAAGCGCCGGACTTCGATAGTCGACAAGGCCGCGATCTGATCGAAGCGCGCTACTCCTAAGAGGTTTAGGCGTTCTGCGAGCCTCGGGCCGATACCACGGATCCGGGTGAGATCGTCGTTCGGGAGTGGCGGAATGGGATCGACCTGGCGAACGGCCGCAAACTCACCGATCCGCTGAACAAGAGACGTACGAAGGGGAGCGGCCCGCACGTTCGCGGGCGCACGCCAAACTTCTATGCTCTCTTGCCGCTGGTGCTCAACTGTCAACTGACGCACCTTTTACATTCAATTCAACGCCATACAGTCTAATCAAAGGCGCAACCGCAGTCCACGGCCCAAAGGGCCAGCGCCGCGGCAACTCAGACATAGACCTGCCGCATGCCCAAGGCTAGCTTCCCGCCGGGCGATATCAAGGAGACCCTGAATGCAGCGTTACCGAACTCTGCTGGAAGCCATTTACCGTCTCTACGAGCACAGCGGATTCGCGATGGCTGGCGCGATGGCGTTCTCATTCGTCATTTCGCTGTTCCCGTTCTGCATCTTCCTCGGTGCTCTCGCAGGCGTATTTGGCGGGCGGGAACTCGCCAATCAGGCAGTCGCGCAGCTGTTCCAAATCCTTCCACAGAAGGTCGCGGCCGGCATTGCTCCGCAGGTCGAGTCGATCATGGGCAGCAGCCGCATTGACCTGCTGACCGCAAGTGCTGGGCTTGCGCTCTTCTTTGCAACGACGGCGATTGAGACATTGCGTACTGCACTCAACGGCGCCTATCGCGTCGTGGAGACTCGATCTTATATTCTGTGCTTGTTGCGCAGTATGCTCTTCGTGTTCCTCAGCGCCGTGGCGGTGCTCGTCCTGGCGTGGGCCGTCATTGTGGGACCAGTAATCGCCGCACGTGTCGAACCGGACTTGACGCAGTCTCTATTGGACAGCACGTGGCTCGGAGCCACCCTTCGCTATGGGCTTGCGGCCGTGGTCATTGCTGCTCTGCTGATCACATTCCATCTCCGGCTCGCGGCGGGCAAGCGCAGAGTAACGGACGTGTGGCCCGGCGTGCTGCTATCGATGGTTCTCTGGCTCGTGGTCGCGGGCGTGTATTCCTATTATCTTAACTTCAGCGATTCCTCCCGGTTCTACGCGGGGCTCTCGCAGCTCATGGTGGCGCTGATCTTCTTCCAGTTGACGGCAGTCATCGTCATCCTCGGCGCTGAACTCAATCGCGGTATCTACGAGTTTAAGCGCTTGCGCGTCGAAGCCGACGCGCCGTCGCCCAATGTTCCCAAGAGCGCAAGCGCTATCTAGGTCGAAACCCGACGGCATCGATACGTCGGCCAGCACGATGGTTGCAGCACTACTTGTTGTGCATTTGCTGGCTAGCCTCGAGAACATCCTCAATGGTTCTCAAGCCCGTCGTCGGCGCCGACACGAGCACTGCCATGTTCCCCGGCTTGTGCTCGTTACGGTACATGCGCATGTGGGCCTTGGGGATCTGATCCCAAGGGAAGACCTCCGACATGCACGGGTCGATGCGCCGCTCGATCACCAGCTTGTTGGCATGCGAGGCCTGCATCAAATTGGCGAAGTGCGAGCCCTGGATGCGCTTCTGGTGCATCCACAGATAGCGTGCGTCCATCGTGAGATTGTAGCCCGTTGTACCGGCGCAGATGACGACCATGCCGCCGCGCTTTACGATGAACACCGAGACGGGGAAGGTCGATTGACCAGGGTGCTCGAAGACACTATCGACGTTGTTGCCCTTGCCTGTGGTCTCCCATATGGCGGCGCCGAATTTGCGCGCTGCCTTGAACCAGGCGTCGTATTCGGGCGTACCAACCTTGGGCAGTTCGCCCCAGCAATCAAAGTCCTTGCGGTTGATAACGCCACGCGCGCCGAGCTGCATGACGAAATCGCGCTTATCGTCGTCGGATACGACACCAATCGCATTGGCACCTGAGGTCGCACACAACTGCACGGCCATGGAGCCCAGCCCGCCAGAGGACCCCCACACCAGCACGTTATGACCCGGCCGCAATACGTGCGGGCGATGACCAAACAGCATGCGGTAGGCGGTTGCCAGCACCAGCGTGTAGCAGGCGCTTTCCTCCCAGGTCAGGTGCTTAGGGCGCTCCAAGAGCTGGCGATCCTGCACGCGGCAGAACTGAGCGAACGAACCATCGGGGGTCTCATATCCCCATATGCGCTGCGAGGGCGAGAACATCGGATCGCCGCCGTTGCACTCTTCGTCATCGCCATCATCCTGATTGCAGTGGATGACGACCTCGTCGCCGACCTTCCAGCGCTTCACCTTGGACCCGACGGCCCAGACAATCCCGGACGCATCCGAGCCCGCAACGTGATACGGGTTCTTGTGGGCATCCAGCGTGGAGATCGGCTTGCCGAGCGAGGCCCACACGCCGTTGTAGTTAACGCCGGCTGCCATCACGAGGACGAGGACATCGTGGCTGTCTAGGTCCCAGGTTGGCAGCACCTCGATCTGCATCGCCGTGTCGGGCTCGCCGTGGCGCTCCTTGCGGATGGCCCAGGCGTACATGTTCTTGGGCACGTGGCCGAGCGGCGGAATTTCGCCGATCTCGTACAGGTCCTTCTTGGCGGCAACGAGCGCCGGCGCGCCCATGACGGCTTCGGTTGTTGTCGCGGCGCTTTGGCTCGACATTCCTTGCTCCCCTTCTGGAGTTCCCGCCCCCGGCGGGCCGATTTTGCACTGCGGTAACATGGCCGCACTATTTCCCGGCCGTTTCAAGCACGTTTTTGCGCTGCAATGAAGAGGCAGGCCTGCGGCAAGGGGCAGCCTTTTAACCCAAAATTAACTTCTACTAACAACTCAGAATTAATATTTGTTCAATTTAATCGGAATGCGTGTAGTCCGCTCCCGCTGGCCTAAAAGCCTCTGCGGGGCCGTATAACTAGGGGAATACCATGCTCGAGGTGCTATCCCGGGCCATCGACGTCGACACCTTCACCCTCCTATCCGTGGCGGCCCTTTCGGGCTGGGCTGGCTTACTCCTCATGTTTGTCCAGCCAAAAAGGATGCTGGCGCTGGCACTTATGCCTGGCTTCGTGGTGGGGGCCCTCGCCGCCAACTATTTTTTCCTGGAATACGGCGTCTTTCCCACGTCCGAGGACGAAACCAACGTCGTTCTTGCCAGCACCATTGGCGTTAGTGTCGCACTGCTCATCATGATCGCCCTCCTGCGCTTGATGGGCGCGATCAACAAAATGCGGCTTCAAAGCTACAAAATCCCGCACTGACCGGACGCAGGCGTCGCGTTGCGCCAAGGTCGTTTTGCGTTGCAATTGCAGCCCGGTACGTTAAGTGAACACGCTTAATCGCCCCGGTTGAGGATGAGGCATGCGCGAGAACAAAAGCGGCGTAGCAGGGCCCGCCCGTCCGCAAGACACTGGAAAAGGGGAGCCCGGCAAGCCCTGGATCTTCCGCACCTACGCGGGCCACTCCACGGCGACGAAGTCGAACGAGCTCTATCGCAAGAACCTGGCGAAAGGCCAAACCGGCCTGTCCATCGCCTTCGACCTGCCCACCCAGACGGGCTACGACAGCGATTACGAACTCTCCAAGGGTGAAGTCGGCAAGGTGGGCGTGCCCATCTCCCACATCGGCGACATGCGCGCACTGCTCACCGGCATTCCGCTCGACCAGATGAATACGTCAATGACGATCAACGCGACGGCAGCTTGGCTGTTGGCGCTTTATGTCGCGGTGGCGGACGAGCAAGGTGCACCGCGCTCCAAACTGACGGGCACCATCCAGAACGACATCATCAAGGAGTATCTTTCGCGCGGAACCTATGTATTCCCGCCCGAACCCTCGCTCCGCCTGATCAAGGATACGATCGTCTTTTCCACTCAAGAGCTCGTGAAGTGGAACCCGACCAACGTGTGCTCCTACCACTTGCAGGAAGCGGGCGCGACGCCGGTGCAGGAACTCGCCTATGCGCTTGCGACCGCGCAGGCCGTGCTCGACCGGGTGAAGGCATCAGGCGAGGTGAAGCCGGAGGATTTCGGTGCAGTGGTCGGCCGCGTTTCGTTCTTTGTGAATGCGGGTCTCCGGTTCATCACCGAGATCTGCAAGATGCGCGCATTCGTAGAGCTTTGGGACGAGATCACCAAGGAGCGCTATGGCGTCACCAATCCCAAGTTTCGCCGCTTCCGCTACGGCGTGCAGGTGAATTCTCTCGGCCTCACCGAGCAGCAGGCTGAGAATAACGTTTATCGCATTTTGCTGGAGATGCTGTCGGTCACGCTTTCCAAGAAGGCACGCGCGCGCGCGGTGCAGTTGCCGGCCTGGAACGAGGCCATGGGCCTGCCGCGCCCGTGGGATCAGCAATGGTCGCTGCGCATGCAGCAGATCCTCGCATACGAAACGGACCTGCTCGACTACGGCGATATCTTCGACGGCTCGACTGTGATCGCAGCAAAGGTGGCCAAGCTCAAAGACGAGGCAAGGGCTGAGCTTTCCACCATCGATGCTATGGGCGGCGCCGTGGAAGCCATTGACTACATGAAGCGACGCCTGGTGGAGAGCAACAGCGAGCGGCTGCGCCGCATTGAAACGGGCGAGCAAATCGTTGTTGGCGTCAACCGCTGGACCGAGACCGAACAATCGCCGCTCTCCTCAGGCGAAGGGTCGGTGCTGGTCATCGATCCGGCGGTCGAAAAAGAGCAGGTCGAACGGTTGCAAACTTGGCGTGCTCAACGCGACAATAAAGCGGTGGAGGCCGGGCTTGCCGATCTGGAGCGCGCGGCGAAGGAGGGTCGCAACATCATGGAACCGTCGATCGTGTGCGCGAAGGCCGGCGTCACGACAGGGGAATGGGGCGCGACATTGCGCAAGGTGTTCGGCGAGTACCGGGCGCCGACTGGCGTGGCACAAGCCGCAGCCCAATGCGACGGCGCGGGCCTCGAAAACGTCCGAGAAGCGGTGGAGAGAGTGTCTACGAAGCTGGGACGGCGATTGAAGTTTCTCGTCGGGAAACCGGGCCTCGATGGTCACTCGAATGGTGCCGAGCAAATTGCCGTGCGTGCGCGCGACTGCGGCATGGAAGTTGTCTACGAGGGCATCCGCCTCACGCCGGCACAAATCGCGCGCGCCGCGCTCGATGAAACCGTTCATGTGGTCGGCCTGTCCATCCTGTCAGGTAGCCATATGCCGTTGGTGCGGGAAGTTGTGGAACGCATGCGCGCCGAAGGGCTCGACGATGTACCGGTCGTCGTTGGCGGCATCATCCCGCCAGAGGACGCCAAGACGCTAAAAGCGATGGGCGTCGCGGCCGTCTATACGCCGAAGGACTTCCAGCTCACCGACATCATGGCTGACATCGTCAAGCTTGTTTCGGACGAAGCCCAGGCTGTTTAAATGTTACAGGAAGATCCAACGGGATCGCTGGCGCCGCGCCAAGGGCACCTGAGCTAGCTCGGATTTTTGGGCTTTGTCTCCTCGCCCTTGAGGAAGATGGGTTCTTTAAGCACGCCACCCAAATATAGCCGCTGCACAGCGACATCGATGACGATGGCGAGCGGATAGCCAAGCACGAGCCCCAAGGGCCCGAAGAGTATGCCCAGCGCGACAACAGAAAACAGCCCGACCGCAGGCGGCAGTTCCACGGCGCGGCCCGCGACAATCGGCATGATGATATTGCTCTCAACTTGCTGGACCACGACGAAAACGGCAAGTGTCCACAGCACCGTCTCGAAGCTCTCCGTGGATGCAAGCAACAAGGCGGGAATTGCGCCGATGACCGGTCCAATGATCGGCACGAACTCGGCCACACCAGCAATGAGGCCAAGCGCGAGTGCGGATGGTACGCCAACGATCGCAAGGCCCAAACCGACCAGTGTGCCGACAATGATCATGGCTATGAGCTGGGCACCGAGCCAGCGGCGAAGCGCATGACCTGAGTCATTCAATGTCGTGCTGATCTGATCGCGCGTTCCCGACGGGAATAGCCTAACGAAGCCCCTGATATAAACGCGGGGACTGATGGCGATATAGATGCCGGCAACGATCATAACGACCAGCGAGAAAACCGCGCCAAAGATGGTCGTTCCCCAAGAAAACGCACTCGTCACAAGGTTGCCAATCGAGGTATCCCTAACCAGCTCCGAGACCGTTAAAAACGGCATCTGCTTGGAGAGGCTGCTCGCCGCATTGGGGAGCATCTCGGCGACGGTGACAAGTTGGCCGCTGATTCTCGAACCGAACAGATATGACACAACGCCCAGTACGGCGATGATGGCCAGACCGGCGAGGAGGAGAGCCAACCGTTCACCAATCGACGTCACCTGCCTTATGGGCTCAGCGATCGCGCGCAACACCACAGCAACAAGAATAGAGCCGAACACCAGGACCAAGAGCTCAGAAAGCGTCCATAACGCCGCCGCGAACGCTGCTATTGCAAAGAAGATGAACACTCTGCGGACAAACACGTTGTCCGGTATGAGTTGCGGTGATGGGGACGACGGCTTTTTTTCCATGGCCCAGCGATCTCGTTGATCTGCAAACGGCTTGCATCGTCGTGCAGATCCGCCGCCACAGATGTTGGCGGGGTCCCCGATACCGCCGGCAGGCGGCGAATGGTCTCGCTGTTTATCATCTCTGTGCCGGTGCCGCCAATGGCGCGTTGACGCCCAAAGAACGGCCGTTATGATGCGCGCCTTCTGCACCTAAGCCCCAGTGGCGGAACCGGTAGACGCGCCAGACTCAAAATCTGGTGTCTGCAAAGACGTGCCCGT
>PVMK01130981.1_pt1 | contig 14454 bp, 18 predicted proteins | sample 1853481 | NCBI WGS metagenome assembly PVMK01 (sample SAMN08533507, study PRJNA380276) | Marine sediment metagenome, whole genome shotgun sequencing project. | reverse complement strand
CCTGGATACTTGTATTACATCAAGTTTGTGATGGGATTGTGACGGGATGAGCCAATCTTGAAATCAGGCCCTGATTCGCCGGACGAACCAGAACGCAAACAACAGGAAAAACACGAAGCTGGCCAGGTTGACGAACCAGTCCGGTCCCAGCCAGCCGAGGCCAAAGCCCTGCGGTCTGGCGCCCTGCCAGAATGCAATGCCGGCGATGGCCACACCCAGTAATCCTTCCCCACCGACAAAACCCGACCCCAACAGCACACCCCGGTCACGCCGCTCAATCGCCTGTTGCTCATCCCTGGAACTCTTTTCCAGCCACAGCTTGAGCATCCCGCCGAAAAAGATCGGCGTCATCGTGGACACCGGCAGGTAGACCCCGACCGCAAAGGGCAGCGAAGGAATTTTCAGTAACTCGGCCACGATCGCGATACCCGCTCCAATCGCCACCAAGCCCCATGGCAGGTTTTGTTCCAGCACGCCGTCGATTACCAGTTTCATCAGGGTCGCCTGCGGCGCCGGCAGTTCCTTGCTGCCGAAACCAAAGGTCTCAGCCAGCAGCAGCACCGACAGGCACACAAAGGTGGCCGAGGTGAGCACGCCGATCAATTCACCCAATTGCTGGTAGCGGGGGGTGGCGCCCAACAAAAAGCCGGTCTTGAGGTCCTGCGATGTATCGCCGGCGATACTGGCCGCGATGGCGACCACGCAACCCACGGTCAGGGCAGCCGCCTTGCCGTTGAGATCGGTCCAGCCCATGATCAGGAAAACACCCGCGGTGCCTAGCAGGGCGGCGATGGTCATGCCGCTGGTGGGGTTGCTGGTCACGCCCACCAGGCCAACGATGCGGGAGGCGACGGTGACGAAGAAAAAGGCAAAAACGATGACGCAGATAGCTGCTACGATGCGTTCGGCCGGGTGGTCGAGCGCGCCAAAAGGCGCCTTGACCAGGATCAGCATCAGCCCGACGGCCAGTACGCCGGCGCCCACGGCCTTCAACGGCAGGTCGCGGGATGTCCGCGGTGATTTGACTGCTGATTCGGGTGCTCCCTGCTGTTCTTGCCCGACCCGGCCTTTAAGCTGATGCGCGCCGATCCGGAATGACTCGATCATCACAGGCAGGCTGCGCACCAGCGTCATTATGCCGGCAGCGGCGACAGCGCCGGCGCCGATGTAGCGGACGTAGCGTGACCAGATCTGGTATGCGGACATTTCGCTGATGGTAAGAACCAGCTCCGGATAAAACGGTGGCCTGCCGTCGCCCCACCAGGCAATGGACGGAATTATGATGAGTGATGAAAGCAAGCCGCCGCCGACCATGACGGTCGCAATGCGGGGGCCCAGGATATAACCAACACCGAACAGCGCCGGTGACAGATCCATACCCAGTTCACCCTTGCGCAGGAACGGAATTCGCATGTGCGCCTCGGAGGCGAGAACCTGGGCCCAGCCGGTCAGCGCCTTATACGCCGCCCCGGCGCCCAGGCCGATAAAAATGTTACGGGCGTGGCTGCCGCCGGATTCATTGGCCACCAACACATGTGCACAGGCTGTGCCTTCCGGGTAGGGTAGATTGCCGTGCTCGCGTTCAATCAGGAAGCGGCGCAACGGGATCATGAACAACACACCCAACAAGCCGCCCGCCAGGGCCAGCAGGGTCATCTGCAGCAACGATGGGTAGAGGCCCCACAGGAACAGCGCCGGCAGGGTGAAGATGACGCCACTGGCCACCGAACTGGATGAAGAACCCACCGTCTGAGCCATGTTGGCTTCCAGGATATGGGCCGAGCCGCCCAGCTTGCGCAAGGCGTGGAACGCGGCGACCGTCATTACCGCCACCGGGATGGATGTACTGATGGTGAGTCCCGCCCGCAGCCCGAGGTACGCGTTGGCTGCGCCAAACAACACACCGAACAATACGCCGAAAAATAGCGCCTTGACGGTGAATTCAGGCGGGGTGGTGTGTGCAGGAACGTATGGCTCGTATTCCTCACCGTCATGTAAGGGGCGATGTGCGCTATCGGGTAAACGGTGGGTTTGCTCCACTTGTTGCTCTCCCTTTCTTTTTATTCAGGCGGTCTGGATGGTTTGCCCAGTATGTAAACGGCCGCTGACAACATGAACACAGCGGTCATCACCTTGATCCAGTTCTCCAGATTTGAAAATACTACCAGAACCGACATGCTTATGATCATTAGGGAAACGGCGGCTATTTTTGCCGGCAATGGGATCACCCGGTAGTCTTCCCACAATTTTACCGACGGGCCAAACACACGGTGGTGATACAACCAGCGGTGAAACCTTTCAGAGCTTTTTGAAAAAGACCACAAGGCCAGTATCATAAAGGGTGTGGTCGGCAAAACCGGTAAGAAAACGCCCACCAGTCCCACACTGAAAAACAGCCATCCCAGTGAAAAATAAATGGGTTTCAAGGCCGGAAAATTCGCATAAACAGTTTTCTCAATTCTTCGAGAACCAGCACGGCGGGTCTTAGCCGGTCAGTTTGCGTTCATCCAGGCCGATGCTGCGGGCGATGATTTCTTTCATGATCTCGGAGCTGCCGGCGTATATGCGGGACACACGGGCATCGGTGAACATGTGGGAGATGCGGTATTCGCTCATGTAGCCTGAGCCGCCATGCAGCTGTACGCAGTTGTCCATCACTTCCGATTCCACCTCACTGGCGAAAAGCTTGGCCTCGGCGGCCAGGCTGGCGCTCAGTTCTCCCTCGTTGTGCAGCAGGACGCATTGATCGACGAAGGTCTGCGTGACATCCAGTGCGGTGCGCATTTCGGCCATCTTGAAGCGGCTGTTTTGGAAAGCTCCGATGGGCTTGCCGAAGGCTTTGCGTTCGAGGATGTAATCCATCGTCAGGTCAAATGCAACCTGGGCGTGGGCGACTTCCTGCGCTGCGCTGATCAGGCGTTCTTCGGCGAGGTGGTGCATCAGGCTGTAGAACCCCCCCTCCGGGTCGCCCAGCACATTTTCGACGGGTATCCGGACATTTTCGAAGAACAGTTCGGCGGTGTCCTGGGTCTTGAGGCCCATTTTCTTCAGGTTGCGTCCGCGGTTGAAACCTTCCATGCCTTGTTCGACTATGAACAGGCCAATCCCGTGCGGCTTGCCCGGTACGGTCCGGGCGGCCACGACAAATGCGCCGCCGTTGATGCCATTGGAGATAAAAGTCTTTGAGCCGTTCAGGACCCAGTGTCCGCCGTCGAGTACCGCTCGGGATTTGATACCGGCTAGGTCGCTGCCGGCGGCAGGTTCCGTCATGGCGATGCCCAGGATGGTCTCGCCACTGATGCATTTGGGCAGCAAGCGGGCCTTGAGTTCCCCGCTGCCCAGGTCGCCAATGTAGGGCCCGACCAGGCGGCTGTGCAAGGTCAGGAACAGGCCTATATCGCCGTGCCGCATGGTTTCTTCGATGATGACCTGTTCAAAGCGGAAGTCTGTGATGCCCAGGCCGCCATACTTCTCATCGGCCCACATGCACAGCAGGCCCTGTTCACCGGCTTTTAGAAAAGCGGCCGGATCGCAGATCCCATCCTCCCGCCATTGCTCGACATTGGGCTTGACTTCGGACTGCATGAAACGGCGGACCGAATCACGGAACATTTCATGCTCTTCATTGAAGATCAGGCGTTTCATAATGAATGCTCCCTAAAAAGTTTTCCTGGCATCAGTAAAATGACAGGTTTTGCTGCGCCCTGTCGCGCAGCCAGTCCGAAACAGCGAAGCGCTGGCCATGGGTCTCGGCCAAGCGGTCACATCCGGTAACGAATTCACCGATGCCGACGGTATCGATCAGCGACAGTGTTCCGCCGGTCCCAGGGAGGAAAGCCCCAACCGAAAATGGAACCGATATCACCGTCTTCCGGATGTGTAATCACGCCTTCCTCAAAGCAACGGGCCGTTTCCAGGGCCTGGATATACAGCAGGCGCTTGATCAACTCGTCAACCGGTGGTTGATCATCGCTGGAGGGGAACTCCTCTGCCAACCCTGGGCCAAAGGTGTTTTTTCGCATCCGCGGGGATAATCATAGAAGCCGGCGCCAAAACGTTTTCCCTTGCGGTCCAGGTCTTCGACCATCCTGTAGATGACTTCCTGCCCCTTGTCGGCAGGATATTGTTTGCCCATGGCCTCCGCTGTTTCCTTGCCGATCTTGTAGGCCAGTTCCAGCGTCACTTCATCCACCACGGCCAGCGGACCGACCGGCAGCCCGGCTTTTTTGGCAATGTTTTCCACCAGCGCCGGCTTGACACCCTCGGCCAGCATCATGATGCCCTCGTTGGTGGCTGTGCCGAACACGCGGCTGGTGTAGAAGCCGCGGCTGTCATTGACCACGATAGGAGTTTTCCGGATTTGCTGGATGTAGTCCAGGCTGCGGGCAATGGCCTCGTCTTTGGTTTTCTCACCCAGGATAACTTCCACCAGGGGCATTTTATCGACGGGTGAGAAGAAATGCAGCCCGATGAACTGGTCCGGGCGCCTGGAGGCTTCTGCCAGGCCCGTGATCGGCAAGGTGGAGGTATTGCTGGCGAAAATACAGGACTCCGGGACCACGGCCTCTGTTTTTGCAGTCACATCCGCTTTCAGTTCAGTGCTTTCGAACACCGCCTCGATGACCAGATCGCAGCCCTTCAGATCAGCGTAATCTGTCGTTGGTTTGATCAGGCCGAGCAGGGTCTCTGCTTTCGCTTCGGTGGAGTACCCGCGCGCAATGGCCTTTTTCAGCAGGCCTTCAGAGTAGGCCTTGCCGCGCTCGGCGTTGTCGATACTGGTATCGAGCAATACCACTTCCATGCCGGCCCTGGCCGAAACATAGGCGATTCCCGCGCCCATCATGCCGGCGCCGAGGATACCCCAGCTTGCTGACTTTCGATTTTTCAATGCCTTCCGGGCGGCGGGCCAGTTTATCGGCAGCGCCCTTGTTGATGAACAGGGAACGCATCATGTTGCGCGCAACCGGTCCGGCGAGCAAGGTGCCGAAGTACTGGGATTCGATATCGAGGCCGGCATCGATGGGCGTGATGCAGCCTTCGTACACGGCGGACATCGCGGCAATCGGAGCGGGATAGTTATTTTGTGTCTTGCCCACGATCAGGGACGTTCCCACCATGAATGTCTGGGCATTCCTCGGGGTGTTCGCGCCGGCTCCACCGGGCATTTTAAAGCCCTTTTTTATCCCAGGGCGCCACCGGGTCGCCGCTTTCCAGCAACCATTTTCTCGCGCGTTCTACCACTTCCTGCGCAGGAGCCAGTTCGTGCACGATACCCGAGTTCCAGGGCTTTGTCCGGCCGGATGTTCTTTCCCTGAAGGATTATGGGCAGGGCTTTTTCCGTGCCGATCAGGCGCGGCAGGCGCTGGGTGCCGCCACCTCCGGGTAGTAATCCGATGTTAACTTCGGGGAAACCGATGACGACTCCGGGCTCATTGGCCAGCACACGGTAGTGGCAGGCCAGGCAGACTTCCAGGCCGCCACCCAGCGCCAGTCCATTGATCGCAGCGGCGACGGGTTTGCCGCAGGTTTCCAGTTTACGCAGACGCCGGTTCAACTCACGGCTGAATCCGGCTGCCTCACTGGGGCTCAGGCCACGATCGTAGGTCGTCACCAGATCCTTGATATCTGCACCGGCAATAAACGCCTTTTTAGCGGAGGTTAAAACAGCGCCCTTGACGGCATCGTCGGCGGACAGGCGTTCGGTCAGGGTTTCCAGGTCTTGCATGAATTCCGGCGTCAGAACGTTCATCGGTTTGCCGGGAAGGTCGATGGTCAGGATCGCGATGCCGTCGTTGCCGACTTCGTATTCAATTGTATGGGTCATTTCTGTGATCTCTTTAATGTCTGTTGGAAGGCGTCTTCAGACGCGCTCGATAATCGTGGCGGTGCCCATGCCGGCGCCGATGCACAAGGTCACCAGGGCAGTCGACAGGTCGCGGCGTTCCATTTCGTCCAGCGCCGTTCCCAGGATCATGGCGCCGGTCGCGCCGAGCGGGTGGCCCATGGCAATGGCGCCGCCGTTTACGTTGATCTTGTCATGCGGGATATTCAGCTCCTTCATATACAGCATGACGACGGAAGTGAACGCCTCGTTCAATTCAAACAGGTCAATATCGGAAGTGCTCATGCCGGCGCGTTTGAGCACTTTTTCTGTCGCCGGCATCGGGCCGGTCAGCATAATGGTGGGCTCGCTGCCCACAGAAGCAAATCCACGGATCAGTGCGCGTGGCTTCAGGCCCATCTGCTCACCTGCCTCGGCACTGCCAAGCAGGACTGCCGCGGCGCCATCCACGATGCCACTGGAATTGGCGGCGGTGTGGACGTGTTCAATGGACTCGACTTCGGGATAGCGCAGCAAGGCAATCGCATCGAATCCGCCTTGCTCGCCCGGAATCACAAAGGCAGGCTTGAGGCTGGCAAGCGTTTCCATGGTTGAGTCCGGGCGCATGTGCTCGTCGTGGTCAAGGACAATTTCGCCAACGTGGTTCTTGATCGGCAGGATCGAGTTGGAAAAATAGCCATTCTCCCAGGCATGGGCGGCGCGTTTCTGGCTTTCCAGCGCGTAGCCATCAATAGCTTCGCGGGAAAAGCCATGCAGGGTGGCAATCAGGTCGGCCCCGATGCCCTGGGGAGTGAAATGGAGCTTGGAGGCGACTTGTGGGTCCGTGGGCCAGGCGCCGCCGTCGGAACCCATGGGAATCCGGGACATGCATTCGACACCACCACCGATAACCACGTCGGACTGACCCGCCATCACCTGGGCTGCCGCGGAATTGACGGCTTCCAGGCCGGAAGAGCAGAAACGGTTGAGTTGCTTGCCGGGTACGGATTCCGCGTAATCGGCATTTAGTGCCGCCGTGCGCGCAATATTGGCGCCCTGTTCGCCAATGGGCGCCACGCAGCCCAAAATTACGTCATCCACCAGAGAGGTATCCAATTCATTGCGGTCTCGCAAAGAGCGCAGAATCTGGGTGGTCAGATCGGTTGGTGTAATACTGTGCAGGGAACCGTTGGCCTTGCCGCGGCCCCGCGGGGAGCGGACGTGGTCGTAGATATAGGCTTCAGTCATTTCAATTCCTCGGTGGTGGTTTTGTGCTTAAAAGGCGCACGATGTTTTGTTTGTAATCTGCGTAGGCAGCCCGAAGATCAATTTCCGGGGCGACCAGCCATTGGTTGTTGAGGCCGATCAGGGTGCCGTAAAATTGCTCGGCAACACGGCCGGCGTCGACATCCGGCCTGATTTCCCCGGATTCCTGCCCGCCTTTTACCCAGGCTGCAACGGATTCGCGTTGAATGCGCATAAATTCGGCGACATTGGGTTTGAACTCCGAGGCGGGGTCCAGCGCGGCGCCCCACAGGATGTTCATGGCGCGGATGTAATCCGGATGGCGGAGCACGTGCTCCAGGTGGGTGTCGATGGCTGTGGAGAAAGCCTGTAAGCCGGTTTTTCCATCCAGGCTCCCAAGCAGTTTTTCAGTCCACACAGCAGTCATCCGCTTGAGGACGGCGCGCAACAAACCTGCCTTGGAGCCAAAGTGGTGGCTTGCCAGGCCACGGCTGTAGCCGGATCGCTCCCCGATAGCCACCAGCGTCGTGCCCTGGATGCCAACCGAATTAAGCAATTCGATGGCGGCCAGGATCATGCTGGATTCCGCAAGCGCTGTGCGCTCCGCCTGGGTGCGGGGTTGTTCAGATTGATTCGTTACTGGAATGAGTTGGGGCACTGCTTGATAAATGCTTGTTAGCAACAAGTAAGTTTATCAAAGTACAGACTTAAGTCAACGGATATGAGTCCCTTGGCTAGCGCATTGCGGTCTTGAGCTGTAATCAGTCTAGTGCAAGATCGTTGAGTAGAGACTGTTTGGTTGCGCCTTCCAGCACCGTTTCATGGCGATACAGGTCGTGGTCAACGCCCATCCGAAGTTCGGCGCCTGCCTGTAGCGCATCCTTCATTTTGGTTTCCAATTCGAATCGCAGGAAATGCACGGCGGATGTTTTTTCATCCGTCGAGCGTTCCAGGTCTTCGTTGGCGATGGCGTATACCTGCTCAAAGCCCTCGACCTGCAGCCAGACGTGGTTTTCGACGCCCACAAGTTCACGCAGGCGCTTTTGCCGCAACTCCGCGTCTTCGAATTCGAACATTGCGGTGGCTTTGAGGTTACTGCCGTCGGGAATCAGGGGGTTGTAGGTATCCAGTTCCTCCTGGATGGCATCCGCTTCGAAGATTTTCTCGATGCGCAGCATTTCCTGTACCTGGTACTGGATGGTCAGGCGGTCTTCGAAGTAGAGGGTCAGGTGGGGGTCGATATTGACGCGGCGGTTTATTTTGTGTGTCATTACGCGGTTGCGGAAGTCGGCGCGTTGTTCGGCGTATTGTTCGAGGGAAAAAAGGTCTTTCCGGTTTAGTTTGTTCATTGTTTCTCTCTTTTGTAAGCGGTCGCGCCCAAAGACGCTCCTACAGTAAGAGGCCGCTTGCGGCCGAAAGGGCGGTCGCGCCCGAGGACGCTCTTACAGGCCGTAGGCTTTGCGTAGTAAGGTTAACGGGCTTGTTTCGCCGTGTTTCAGTTCCAGGCCGTCGGCGATCTGGGTGGCGGCCATCGGGCAGTCGGAAACCAGGTAGTCGGCGTCCATTTTCTTCACCCGGTTGATGACCGCGCGGGCGATTTTCTGTGATTTTTCATAGGTGCCGGCGCGCACGCCGTAGGTGCCGTCGTGGCCGGAGCAGCGCTCGATCACCTGGATATCGGTGCCGGGAACCAGCGCCAGTACATCTTTGGTTTTCGGGCCGATGTTCTGCACCCGCTGGTGGCAGGGTACATGCCAGGCAACGGTTCCCAGGGATTGTTTAAATTCTGTGTTCAGCAGGCCGGCCTTGTTGCGGTGCACCAGGTACTCGAAGGGATCGAATATATGCTGCTTCACTTTCTGTACGTCCGGGTCGTCCGGGTACATCAACGGCAGTTCCTGCTTGAACATCAGTACGCAGGATGGAATGGCGGCGACGATGTCCCAGCCTTCATCGATCAGGCTGATCAGCTCGGGAATATTGGTTTTGCGGTACTTGTCCACGGTTTCCAGGTCGCCCTGCTCCAGCTTGGGCATGCCGCAGCACTCTTCTTTATTGGTCAGGCGCACCGGGATGTTGTTGTGTTCAAAAACGCGGATCAGATCCTGGCCGATATCCGGCGTATTCACGTTGCAGTAGCAGGTGGTGAACAGAGCGGCTTTGCCACGGGTCGGACCGGCGGCCTGTGCTTCCACCGCAGCAGGCTGACGGCCTTTGTCGCGGCGGCGCAGGGTATCGGAATGGAATTCAGGCAGATGTGCCCGGTGGTCCAGGTCCAGTGTTTTTTCCAGAACTTTGCGCACGCCGCTGTTGCGATTGCTGGCGTTGATCAGATTACTGACCCCGGGGATGGTGGCGATCCTGCCCTGGATTTTTGTGTTGCTGAGCAATTTGTGGCTGAGCTTGCGTTCGCCTTTTTTGAACTGGACAGCCTTGGCGCGCAGCATCACGTGCGGAAAGTCCAGGTTCCATTCGTGGGGTGGCACATACGGGCATTTGGTCTGGTAACACAGGTCACACATGAAGCACTGGTCGACGACCTTCCAGTAATCTTCCTTTGCTACCCCGTCAATTTCGAAAGTTTCTGACTCATCCACCAGGTCGAACAGGGTGGGGAAGGCGTTACACAGTGAAACACAACGCCGGCAGCCGTGACATATCTCGAAAATCCGTTCCATTTCTTCGAGGAGCTTTTCCTCGTTGTAGAAATCCGGATTCTTCCAGTACAGCGGGTGGCGTGTTGGGGCCTCGAGACTGCCTTCTCGCATGGTGTTTCCTTCTTGGTGCAGTGCATACAACAAGCCACTGGATCCCGGACGCGACCTGCAGTCGGTCCGGGATGACGGTTGAAAAAAATCAGTCCAGTTCGTCCAGTGCTTTCTGGAAACGGTTGGCGTGGGAACGTTCCGCCTTGGCCAGGGTTTCGAACCAGTCAGCAATTTCGTCCAAACCTTCGTCACGTGCGGTACGCGCCATGCCCGGATACATGTCGGTGTACTCGTGTGTTTCACCGGCGATAGCAGCGCGCAGGTTGTCCGCGGTAGGGCCAATGGGCAGGCCCGTTGCCGGATCGCCTGTTTCTTCCAGGTATTCCAGGTGGCCGTGTGCGTGACCGGTTTCACCTTCAGCGGTGGAGCGGAAAACAGTGGAAACGTCGTTATAACCTTCCACATCCGCGCGCTGTGCGAAGTAAAGGTAACGGCGATTGGCTTGTGACTCACCGGCGAAAGCGTCTTTGAGGTTCTGTTCGGTCTGGGTGCCTTTAAGGGACATGATATTTCCTACCTATGTAGATTAATGAAAAACAATGGGCTTGCGGTTAAGCATAGTCCTGGATTCTTTATAGTTGAAATTGATTTTAATAATAAGCCTGATAGATCAAGTCAATGATCTATGTCTTTGCGCAAGCGCAAACTTGTTTCCACCTCTGATTCGCGGGAAACTGGCAAGCCTGTCCACAGCAGGAAGGTATTCGATGATTGCCAGGTATGCATCCATGGCTGTTTTCCTTGCGTTGGTTGTCCTCGCGTCAGCCATCAGCGGAAGTTTTGAAGCGGGCCATTGGTACTACTCGATGAACAAGCCGTCCCTGGACGCCTCCCGCCGTGGTTTTTTGCACCGGTCTGGGCGGTTCTGAATCTGACGATGGCGCTGGCCGCATGGCAAATATGGCTCACCGGACATTACAGCCGCCTCGGCGCCTTGACCTGGTGGATGATTCAACTGGTTCTGAACGTGGCCTGGTCGTGGCTGTTCTTCGATCTGCACAGGCTGGGCTGGGCCTGGCTTGAACTGGGCCTGTTGATTGCTGTTGTGATTCTGTGCATCCGGGCTTTCCGCCTGTTGTCCAAATCCGCGGCCTACCTGATGATGCCTTACCTGGCCTGGCTGATTTTCTCCTGGGTGCTGAACCTGGCTACCTGGACCATGAATGACGGGCTGTTCAGCAAGGTGTTACTGGGTTAGTTGTAAGAGGTCGCTTGCGGCCGACGATTCCAGAGCTTTCGACCGCACTAGCCTCTTACAGGAAGCCCTGCGGTCGGCCGCAAGCGACCTCTTACATAAAGCCCTGCGGTCGGCCGCAAGCGACCTCTTACAATTAGCCCTGATCGGCGCAGAAAACGTTGAGCTTGTTACCGTCCAGGTCGCGGAAATACCCGGCATAAAAGAAGTCGCCGCGCAGGCCCGGGGGGCCTTCATCCGTGCCGCCCAGTTCGAGGGCTTTTTCATATACGGCCCGGACTTTTTCTTTCGATTCCACTGCCAGCGCCACCATCATGCCGTTGCCGACCGTGGCGGGATTTTCATCAAAAGGTTTGGTGGCTGCAAATCCGGGGAGTTTCCGGCGAAACCGCCCAGGCAATAAACCGGTCTTCTTCCATGAAGCGGCCGGCGCCGATTACGGCGAATAACGGGTCATAGAATGCAGCGGCCCGTTCCAGGTCGTTGGTGCCGACGGTGACGTATCCAATCATTGAAGCTCTCCTTCATGCAATATCTGGCTGGTGTGTGAATCAGGTCAGCGGATCGCCGCTAAACAGCAGGTGGTGCGTGAACAGGAATACTGCGAAAGCCAGGCTGCCGAACAGCACCAGGCTGAGGTCCTTCATGTGCGATACCTTATCGGGTTTGATCCAGACGCCGTCCCGCTGGTTGATCATTACGATTTCGACCAGGGCCCAGGCGGTGAGGCCGCCAAACAGAACGATGGATCGTGGTGAACCGATGGCCAGCAAATGGCCCTGCGCCCCAGCAGACCATGCCAATCAACTGCGGGGTGACGGAGAATGCGCTTGAAATTATTAGGGCGGATAGGGTGAGGAGAAAAGGATAAACCCGGCAAACACCAGCAAGCCAGCCGCGTGCCCCCCCCAATCGGGTGCTGTGTAAAAGATTTCTTCCGGGGACTGTGGACCCCCAGCCGGAGATGATCAGGTAAAGGGAAAGGATCAACAGGAGGGCATATACTCCCTTGTAAGGATATTCACCCATCCGGTTGATCAGGGTTTTCCTCCCGCCAACCGCTACTGCGGAAAAGAGGTGAACAACACTCCAGAGCAATACACCGAACGCAAGCCGGGCCATGGTCCCTTCCCTTCTGACTACATTGCGTATCAGTCTAAACCATCCGCGCCAGAGTGTGCATATCAGATTCTGGTTCAGAGCCGCACCTCATGTGCGGCGCCCTTTTTCAATGCAGTGCAGTTTCATTGCTCTCGATCATGAAACCCGTAGTTGAAGCAGGAATTGAAAATGTTTTTCAGGTATTCTCCGCGGCTGCATATCAAGTAATTGAGGTATTTCCACCATGAAAATCCGTTCTACACTAACCCTGGCCGCGGTGCTGGCATTGACTGCCACCGCGTGTTCCAAAACAGATTCTGAGCTTGCGACCACCGGGACCGTTGCAGAAACCAACAACGAAGAGGTCGCAATCGTGACAACCATCAGCGAAAACCCGTTCTTTACCGAGAGCGCCCTGTATTTCCGGCTGCCGCCTTTCGACCAGATAGAAGACAGCCACTATGCGCCGGCCTTCGAACTGGGCATGGAAGAACAGATAGCCGAGATCAATATCATCGCCAACGACCCCGAAGCACCCACCTTCGACAATACGCTGGTCGCCATGGAACGATCCGGACAAATGCTAAGCCGGGTGGCGAGCGTGTTTTTCTCGATGGCCTCTGCCGACACCAACGACACCATCGAGGAACTGCGCAGCGAGATGGCGCCAAAACTCTCGGCTCATAACGACGCCATCTTGATGAATAGCGCGCTGTTCGAGCGGGTCAAGGCGCTGTACGAGCAACGTGACAGCATGGAACTTGACCCTGAGTCTTACCGCCTGATCGACGAAACCTACAAGAACTTCGTCCGGGCCGGCGCTTTGCTGTCCGACGAAGACAAGGAAACCCTGAAGGCCATGAACGCCGAACTGGCCAGCCTGCAGACCCAGTTCAGCCAGAACGTGTTGAACGAGGTTAATGCCAAAGCCATCGTGGTGGATTCCGCGGAGGAACTGGCCGGGTTCAGCGATGTCCCAGCTCGCCGCGGCTGCCGAAGCCGCCGAGGCCCGTGACCTGGAAGGCAAGTACGTGATTCCCCTGCTCAATACCAGCGGCCAGCCGGCTTTGTCATCGCTGGAAAACCGTGCACTGCGCGAGCGGATTCACAAAACTTCACTAATCCCGGGGTATGAGCGGGGGTGAATTCGACAACCGTGAAGCCCTGACGCGAATTGTAAAAATCCGCGCTGAGCGGGCCCAATTACTGGGGCTATGAAAATCACGCGGCCTACAGCCTGGAAGACCAGACCGCCCGCACGACCAAGCGCGGTCAACGAACGCCTTGCCACCCTGACCCCGCCCGGCAGTGGCCAACGCAAAACGCGAAGCTGCCGACCTGCAGGCGATGATCGAAGCCGAAGGCGGTGACTCGAGCTGGCCTCCTGGGATTGGGACTTCTACACGGAGAAAGGTCCGCCAGGAGCGCTACGATTTCGACGAGTCCCAGCTCAAGCCCTACCTCGAAATGAACAACGTGTTGGTAAACGGCGTGTTTTATGCGGCTGAGAAAGGTCTATGGCCTGACTTTCAAGGAACGCACGGACTTGCCGGTTTATCACCCGGACGTAAAGGTTTGGGAAGTATTCGATGCCGACGGCACCACGCTGGCGCTGTTCATCCAGGATTACTACGCACGCGAGTCCAAGCGCGGCGGTGCGTGGATGAACGCTTATGTCACACAATCCAACCTGTTGGGCACCAGGCCCGTGGTGGCCAACCACCTGAACGTGCCAAAACCGCCGGAAGGTGAGCCCGACTTTGCTTACCTGGGATGAGGTCACCACCATGTTCCACGAGTTTGGGCACGCCCTGCACGGCATGTTATCCAATGTAAAATACCCAACCTTTGCCGGCACTTCAGTGCCGCGTGACTTCGTTGAGTTCCCCTCACAGGTCAACGAGATGTGGGCGGATTGGCCGGAAGTGCTGGAGAACTATGCAGTGCACTATGAGACCGGAGAAGCGATGCCGAGGACTGCTGGACAAGGTGCTGGCTACGGCCAAGTTCAACCAGGGCTTTACGACTACGGAATACCTGGCCGCCTCGCTGCTGGATCAGGCCTGGCACCAGAAGACGCCGGAAGAACTGCCCGCTGCTGATGGCCTGATCGAGTTCGAATCCAACGCACTGATCGAAGCCGGTGTGGCCATGGGCGCCATTCCACCGCGCTACCGCAGCACTTACTTCTCGCACATCATTGGTGGTTATTCGGCCGGTTACTACGCCTATATCTGGAGCGAGGTGCTGGACGCCGACACCGTTGAGTGGTTCAAGGAAAACGGTGGAATGACACGTGAAAATGGTGATCACTTCCGCCAAAC
>PVMK01126109.1_pt1 | contig 14454 bp, 15 predicted proteins | sample 1853481 | NCBI WGS metagenome assembly PVMK01 (sample SAMN08533507, study PRJNA380276) | Marine sediment metagenome, whole genome shotgun sequencing project. | reverse complement strand
GAGATTAGAAAAATCCTTGGCCAAGGCATACCCTGTGAAGCCGAAAAACGCAAGCAAAGCGGACTTAGGATCGCACGCCCCTCCTGCTTAAATCGTGACCGTGGGCCAAGCATGTTCAGTCGCTTCCATCAAGGTCACTCACCGCAAATCGGTCACGACAAGGTGGTCACAAAAGATTCCGGCCAACGTTTCCTGCATTGCTCCGTTCAGTGTTGCGACGCCATAAGCCGGACTGCGGCCCGAGGTGTTATGCAAGTCAATCAAAGCCTCCGGTTGTGCTTGATGCAGTTCGTGAAGCATGGCTTGGGCAATGCTCCCTTCCGGCCCCTCAAACGGGGGTCGAAAGCACCGATTGAGATCTTTGCCTTCTGGTGCACATCGATGAGAAAACCGTGGAGCGGTCAGGGCCGCGCCGATGGCTCCAATAAAACAGAGCAAATTGACTTGAGGTTGGTGGCCTTCTCTGATCCATCGATGAAGGGCTCGCACGCCAGAAGGTTCATTGCCATGCAATAAGGTACTCACGGCACGCGTGCGCGTGGCATCCAGGCCAGGAAGCCAAAGAAAAGAGGGTTCCCCCAACTTCACCAGAAAGTCCTCGACCGTAGGCCCCACGTCTTGTGGAGTGGGTGACTCCCACCGGGGTATGGAATGTGCCAATTTCATTCTGGATTCAGACTCCATTGCGAAATGGGAGCGCCAGTTTGTGAGGCTCGAAGATAGTCTTCGAGCATACGAGTCAGAGCCGTTGGCCGTGCATCTCCCTGTCTCTCATATTGTTCCATGCGATGGATCTGCCAACGAGCCCCGTTGATGCGAGCTTCCAAGCGATCCCGGATCACATTCAGCATGGCTTGGATTTCGTCCTTCTCCACCCCGAAGTCTTCCAAGCCCTGCTGGGCCACCGGCAACAATTCCTTGGCCAAGTCACAGACCGATATTTCGCGTAATCCATGCGTTGCCATATTCGGCCACACAAACATCGCCTCCATCCCAAATTCGGCCGACCGATAGAAATTCCGGTGGGCATATTCAAACGGAAACTGGTGTAGAATCTTGTCAATGTGATGGCGCATTCCCAACGCCAGCCCCACGAGAAATGCGGCATTGGCAGCCATATCAATTGGCGTAGGTCCGGAGGGCAAGGCCCGCAATTCAACGCGCACATGTCCATCGGCACTCGCATCGTAAATGGCTCGATTCCAGCGCCACACGGTTCCTTGGTGCAGGCGCAATTCCTCGAGCTGCGGCAATTGTCCTCGCCGTACACATTCCATTGGATCTTCCGTACTCATCACCGGCAACAAGGGAGGATGAAGCGCCACAGCTTCGGCAAATAACTCATAGGCCCCTCGGCGGACCCACCCATGGCCAAACGATACTCTGGCGGGTGGATGCCAGTCCTCTTCTTGCATTTTTCGACTGTCGATCGCTTGTTTAAACAAGGCCACTCGAGTTTCTTCCCATAACCGATGTTGCAAAAAAATTGGACTATTGGCACTGAGAGCCAGGACCACGGGTGTCACAAGTTGCGCCGCATTATAGACACGAGCGAAGTCCTGAGGGTTGACCCGGAGATGAATCTGAAAGGAGGTCGTGGCCCCTTCCAGCGTGACGTCCGAACACGTCACGGTTAAGGGCTCTGGCCCATTGATGTGAATACAAAAGGGGCCATCTCGCAACCGTCGAAGTCCCGCAGAGAGCGCACGATAGCGCGGGAGGTCCGACATCACCGGCGAATCCAATTCTTCAGCACAGAGTGTCGGCAAGATGCCAATAGGAACAATGCGTCCTCCCAACCCGTGTGCACAATGTTCCAATGATTGGATGGCGTTGGCTAATTGCGCGCGAACATGGGAAAAGGGATGGCCCGCCAAGGCAACCGGAGACAAATTATATTCCAAATTAAATCGATCTAATTCAAGTTGGAGGTGATCATCCTGCGAGCAATTCAGGAGAGTTCGATTAATGGGATAGGCCTGACCTTGGCTATTGATAATCGAGAGTTCAAGTTCCGCCCCGATGGTGAGAGGCCCTTCGCCAAAGCCCGGCTGCTCAACCAAATGTTCAAGAGCCTGCAAACTTTGGGTCAACCGTTTCCCAAAACGGGTATATTCCTCTTCGTTAAACTGGTCGCGATCAATGGATAATCCCATAGTATTCCTTCATACCTGAATTCCACAGCGAGGTAAATAGATTGTACGAGGACGGATCTTGGCCTGCGCTGGACCCATCCACTCCAATACGGCACCGACAAACGTGAATCCTCATATTCTTTTTCTTTTGAGAGTCCAATGCATTGAAGCGGACGTAAAACCGTATGAGTTGAGCCCGCAAGTGGTTCATACTAATCACATGTCGCTGCCTCCGTATCATTCGTTCACCAACTCTCTGAAAAGTGAACCGCACAGACTCAAGAGTAAAAGGCCATCACCAATATAGGGCTTTTGGCTTACAGACCAACCCTGCCTTGATTTGATACCTTGCGTGCCTCATGGAAATTGGTATCGTCGGCCTTCCTAACGTCGGCAAATCTACGATCTTTAATGCGCTCACCTCTGGAGGTGCCACTGCCTCAAATTATCCGTTTACCACCATCGAACCGAATGTGGGCGTCGTGGCAGTGCCTGATGCCCGTTTGGCTCGCCTGACAGAACTATTCCAACCCAAAAAGACCATTCCTGCCTCCTGCCGATTTGTGGATATCGCAGGGCTCGTGAAAGGGGCCGCTCAGGGTGAAGGCCTCGGTAACAAATTTTTGGCTAATATTCGTGAAGTGGATGCGATTCTGCACATGGTCCGTCTTTTTGAGGATGCCGAGGTGGTGCATACGATGGGCAGCGTGGACCCCAAGCGTGATATCGAGGTTATTGAAATGGAGCTGATGCTGGCGGACTTGGATAGCCTCACCCGGCAATTTGATAAAGTCTCTGGCAAAGCCAAGTCCGGGGATAAAGCCTCGAAAGAGATACTTGCAGTACTTGAAACCCTGAAAGCCGGCCTAGAAGATGGCAAGCCTGCCCGTGCACTTGGTATCGAGGCAAACATATTGAACGAGTATTTTCTGTTAACGGCCAAACCCGTTTTCTATGTGGGCAACACCGACGAGAACCCGGACCCGGCAGTCCTTGCTGATTTTCAGGCCTTCACGAAGGCCCGCGGTTCAGAGTCGGTGGTGATCTGTGGCAAACTGGAAAGCGAAATCGCCGAGCTCTCCGGTGAAGACCGTGAAATCTTCATGAAAGACCTGGGGATGGAGCAAAGCGGCCTGGAGAAGGTGATCGTAGGGGCTTACGCCACGCTCGGCCTGTGCTCATATTTCACAGGTGGCCCGCAGGAGGTCAGGGCATGGACCATCCCGATTGACACCAAAGCCCCTCAGGCAGCCGGTGTGATTCATACCGATTTCGAGAAGGGCTTCATTAAAGCCGATATCTACGGGTACACCGACATCGACCAGTACCGCTCGGAGACGGTATTACGCGAGAAGGGGCTCATACGCTCCGAAGGCAAAGAATATAATGTCAAAGACGGGGATGTCTGTCACTTCAAGTTCAACGTTTGAGTTCTCTGTTTAGTGCCCATATTTTTGACTCTTGGCCGGTTATTTTCTCCCACCTCTCCATGCTCCTTCAGACGAGTATCCTTGAGTGAAACTCCCCCCAGCAAGTTGGGAGGCCTCTTTTAAATGTATTATCTCATCACATTTGCGCATTCCTCTCCTCAGCAAGCCGAGGGAGGTATCCTGCGCTGTTTTTATGAAATTCGGTGAATAGTATTTTGCCGTTTTTTATAGTCCGATACCCTACTCTTTCATGGTTTACTTTTATTCTTAATTGCTTCTCTAATATTCATGTAATACTTTAATTTATTAATAAGCCTAAACCTACCGAATATTCCGAGATTACACTTAATTATAGTGAAGTCTTAATTTAATTAATCGAAAGCTTTGCATTTCGCCAACAAGAAAGTTTGAGGTATTCTGAATTTCCTCTCCCCATTCCCTCAATATTTTGTTAGGTTAGGCCACTGTCTTCAGGAGACTTTATGGCATCAAGAGTGGTGATTACAGGCATGGGGATCGTTTCCTCTATTGGAATTGGGATCTCTCAATTTTGGAAGGCGGCACTTCGTGGCCAATCTGGCATTACCGCCATCGAATCCTTTGGCGATTTCCCCATGGAAGGTTACCGGTCCCGTATAGCCGGACAAATCCCTCATTTTCAACCACCTGATCCAGGTGACGACAAGTTTTCCTCTCGGGTGGACCGTTATGCCCAAATGGCCCTTATGGCTACCCGAGAAGCCATTCAAGACAGCGGACTATCCCTAGAGCATGAACGATCAGAACGTATCGGGGTGATTGCGGGTGTGGGCATGGGTGGTATGATGATGGGGGAACGGGAATTGACCAATTTGTATGAATTCCATAAACCTCATCGAGTCCATCCTAATTTTATTCCAACCATCACCCTGAATTCAGCTTCCGGCATTATCGCCTTGGCGGTTGGAGCCAAAGGCCCAAATCTGACGGTTTCGACCGCCTGTTCCTCAAGTATTCATGCGATAGGGCAAGCCATGCAGTGTATTCGTCAGGGGCAAGCTGATATGATGGTTGCGGTCGGGGCCGATGCCAGCATTACGCCACTAGTGTTTGCTGGATTTTGTTCTTTACGCGTCCTATCCACGAAGTATCAGGACCGCCCAAGTCAAGCCTCTCGCCCTTTTGATCGCGGACGTGATGGCTTTGTGATGGGTGAAGGGGCTGGCACGTTAATTTTGGAGTCGCTGCAACATGCCACCCGAAGGAAAGCCCGTATCTATGCCGAGGTGGTGGGTTATGCCGCCACGAGCGAGGCCTATCATATGGTGATTCCCAATGAGGATGGATTGGATATCGCTCGGACCATGAATTTGGCCCTACAGGATGCGAAGGCCGAGCCCAAACTGGTCGACTACGTCAATGCTCATGCTACGTCTACGGCCGTGGGCGACGAAGTGGAGGTCAAAGGCTTACGCGCCGTCTTTGGAAAACGCGTCAATAAACTTCTTGTCAATGCCACGAAATCCTTGATTGGCCACACACTGGGAGCTTCAGGTGCCATCGCCACTATTACCTCAACTTTATCTCTCGACAAAAGCGTCATCCATCCAACGATAAACTATACGGACCCTGATCCCAACTGTGCCTTACCCGGGATTTCTTCCAAGACTCAGAAACAAAAAACTCTCCGCATGGCCCTGGTCAATGCCTTTGGATTTGGTAGTAATAATGCGGTGCTTGTTCTCAAGAAATTTTCATGACGATGCCCCTACCCTCTCCCAACAGTCTCAGCCAACAAGTTTACGTAACCTTGGGGGACTACCTCCGACGCGATCCTGTGGCCCTGCATCCAGAAGACTCCCTTCGAGATGACTTAGGTTTGGATTCTCTGCAAACCATCGAGTTGGTATACCAAGTTGAGTCTGTATTCGATTTGCAAATTCCTGATGAAGACTTTGGGCGGTTACGAACCATTGGTGATGTCGTGACCTATCTCCTTGAACGGATAGGCTCGACTCATAATCATGTTTCACTTCCTCACGTTTCCACCAAGGCAAAGAAACCCAGCACCAATTCAACAATCAAAACAAAGCCTCGGTCTCGTTCGAAGACGTCACCCCCATGAATAGCGCAAGCCCCTCTCCCACCAATCCCATTCCTCTCGAAGATTTAGCTCAGAGCGTCCAGGCAACGATTCATGGCTCTTCGGAAGTGTTAATCTCCGGATTATCTCATTTGGAAGGAGCGACTTACGGAGATCTCTCGTTTGTTCTGAAACCAAAATTTTATGAAACGGCTAGAAACTCTCAAGCCGCCGCTTTTCTGACGACTCAGCCAATCCCCGATGATCCTCGCCCTCAATTGATTTGCTCCAATCCGATGCTGGCCATCGTCACGATTGCTCAAAAGTATTTTCTGCCACCTCTCCCCGAGCGCGGCACTCATCCTACCGCCGTGATAGGACATGATGTGCGCATTGGGCCGGACGTGTCTATCGGACCATTAGTGACCATTGGAGACCGGGCTGAGATTGGTTCAGGGGTGACCATTTATGCAGGCGTGCACATTGGAGAGGATGCCGTCATTGGAGACGATTGCGTCCTGTATCCTCATGTCTCCCTACTGGCAAACTGCATCCTTGGTCATCGGGTTATTCTGCATAGCGGAACGGTCATTGGAAGCGATGGGTTTGGTTACGCACAGCATGAAGGGCGTCACCATAAAATTCCGCAATTAGGCAATGCCGTCATTGAAGATGACGTGGAACTTGGCGCGAATGTGACGGTGGACCGGGCAACGTTTGGAAGCACGGTCATCAAGCAAGGCACTAAAATTGACAATCAAGTGCAGATCGCGCACAACGTGGTAATTGGCGAACACTGTATTGTCGTGGCACAAGTGGGGATTGCAGGCAGTACACGCCTTGGGCATCATGTGATCATTGGAGGCCAAGCGGGACTGGTCGACCATCTCACCATTGGAGATCAGGTGCGAATTGCCTCAGGGGCGGGGGTCACCAATCATGTGGAATCAAATCAAACTGTCGGCGGGCGACCGGCAGTGGATCATAATACCTGGCGAAAATCTCAAGTACTGCAATACCAACTGCCTGACATGCGAAACGAATTGCGGGCCCTCAGAAAAGAAGTGGAAGACTTAAAGCGACGCATACAAAAACCTTCGTCACCCCCACCGTCCTCCTGAGCAGTCTTTGCCTTTTATTTCTGAAGAGTCTTCTTTAACCTAGAAACCGTAGTTCCATCACAAAAGTCCACGCAAGCTCTTGGCGCACCTTGCAAAATAAAAAATGTCTCATCACCCAAAAGGTGACCACGAATTTTTTGATTTCACCAGGCACACCAATCCCTTACGCGTCTTTTTTTGCGCCCTACTGCCGCTTTTAGGTTTAACATTCCCCTTCATTTTTTCCCTGGTGGTAAAACCAAGCCTTTCCAAAAAAACATTTTGGCCCAAAAATATCCCGCCCATGGCAAGGCAAACGCCGCGACGGGATGCAAGAACCCGGTCCACACACAGATCCCGGATAGGGTCAACAAGGCCGCAAATCCCAGGAAATACCATAACGTCACAAACCCACGCCCGCGGTGTTCAATTGTCACATCCGTTACCGTTTTCTTGGCCTTTCGCACAGACCGTTGGGTAAAGGCTTTCATACGATTGGCAAAATACCCAGGAAATTCGCGCAAGAGATATTGTTGATACTTCGTTTGTGCTACTCCCAATAACACACCGGCAATCAGCAAGGCGGAACTATAGGTAAATGTCTCCCATCCATATGCGCCCATATATAGCTGATACCCTAAAGCCACAACTCCAACTAAGATAGAGATCAGACCCAATAGGCTGGCAGGGAATAAAATATACGTACGGACAAACTCTTGGGCCTTCTCCGTTTCATCTTCTTGACGTCTAGCGGTAATAACTTTAGGCATGGCTCTTCTTTGGATTGAGATTACATTCCATTGGGAAACGAGTCACCATTCTGTTCCACGATGACATCTGGGGCAACCGGATCGGAGTCTTCATCTTGGGGAATACGATAGCGTTCCCCGAACCAACCTTGCAAATCAACCAATCGACAGCGTTCAGAACAAAAAGGCCGAAAAGCATTTCCCTCCCAGGAGACAGCTTTATGACATGTTGGACATGTATTCGTGCTCTTCGCCATACCGGTTTATCCAAGCAACCAATCGGTTACACATGAAATTGGGCTTCATACAGCCCGGCATACAACCCACCCCTGGCCATCAAGGTGGCATGATCGCCTTCTTCGATAATCGCTCCACTATCAAAAACCACGATTCGATCCACTGACTGTAAGGTCGACAGCCGGTGGGCAATAATGAATGTGGTGCGTCCACGCATAAGCTCATCCATGGCGATCCGAATTTCAACTTCTGTTTCGGTATCGATATTCGACGTGGCTTCATCCATCACGACAATCGGGGGATCTTTTAATAACACGCGGGCGATGGCCATGCGTTGTTTTTGGCCCACAGACAACTTCACACCTCGCTCACCAATCCAGGTGTCATAGCCCTCAGGAAGGGCCTGAATAAATTCGTGCGCTTGCGCTGCCCTGGCCACCGCTTCAATCTGCTCATGAGAAGCCAATAAATCGCCATAGGCCAGATTGGACCGCACGGTTCCGTTGAATAGGAAGGGTTCTTGTTGAACAAAGCCTATTTGGTCTCGCAACGTGGATAAAGGAAGATCTCGAATGTCATATCCATCCAATTCAATCGCTCCCGCCCCGACATCATAATAACGGAAAAGCAACTTCATCAGGGTACTTTTTCCTACGCCACTTGGCCCCACAAGGGCCACATGCTCACCAGGTTCGACTAATAAGGATAAATTGATAAAAACCGGAGCTTCTGGGCGATAGGCGAAGGTCACATCTTTCCATTCGACTTTTCCCAGGAACCGTTTCTCTTGGTGCTGGAACGTGCCTTGATCCGACACTGCCGGCTGGGCATCTAACACCTCAAACACACGTTCGCTGGCAGCCAGGGCATGCTGTAAGAGATGATTGACCGAGTGAATTTGATTAACAGGGGTATAAAACAGGACTAAATACATTAAAAACGCGACAAGCTCACCGGGCTTCAATGAACCTGAAAAGACTTCACTGGCACCATACCATATGATAAGAACACTCCCCAGATTTCCAATAAAAATCATGCCTGGGGAATAGACAGACCATAAAGACATGGCTTTTAAATTGGCTTCGCCGTATTGCTGAGACATGTCTTGAAAGCGGGATTGTTCATAGGGTTGCCGATTAAAACCCATCGTTTCACGTATCCCGGACAAGGCATCTTGAAGATAGCCATTAAGTTCAGCCGCCTGCTGACGGATGTCATGATAATACCGATGAACGCGCCTGGTGAAAAATACACCTCCAATAATCAAGAGAGGAATGGGAAGCAAAACCAAGAGCGCGAGCTTCCAGTTCAGCACAAATAAAATGGTTAAAATGCCTACCAACGTTAATGTGGCCGTGAGCATGCCCTCAAACCCATCAATAAAGATACGTTGAACATGTTCCGTATCATTCACCACGCGGGACATGATTTCTCCCGTGGACCGATTTTCGTAATAATTCAAGGACAATCGCTGTAAGGCCTCAAACACTTCTTGACGAAGCCGATGAACCACACGTTGCTCAAGCATGTTATTAAATCGAATGCGAAGGGAATTGCTGAGATTTTTCAAGCCATAGGCCAGAATAAGTCCGAGAAGGACCCACGACAACAAATCCATATTTTGTGCAGGAAGCACATCATCGATCACGATTTTTACAAGCCAGGGTGGGATCAGTTCCAAACCTGTGGTCAGCGCCGCAAAGAAAAAGGTTAAACAAACCAATCCCCGGTAGGGAGCAAGATAGGTCAAGACTCGAAACAGTGATTTCACGACAGACTCACAAGATTAATTTTTTTCAACAGATCGCAAGATCCGAGGGAAAATACCAGGTTCCCAAACAGATACGTCGAGGTGGATAACCGGAGAAATTGGGTAGACGGCTCTGGTGATGGGCCGTTAAATCACAGCGGCGGGTTCTTCACGCCAGTAGGTATCAAACTCTTCCAACTGCGTCAACGAGGACATGTCGGTCATTCGGTCAATAAACAATTTCCCAAGCAAGTGATCCAGTTCATGCTGGATACACACCGCATACAGTCCATTGGCTTCGATATCCTGGAGCACTCCCTGTCGATCATAGGCCTGCACACGCACCATGGATGGTCGAGTGACTTTTCCCCGCATGTTATCAATGCTTAAACACCCCTCCCACATTTCACTTTGTATGGGTCCGTAAAACACGATTTTCGGATTAATGAGTACCGTTTTTGGAATACCATCGTTCCCTTCACATTCCATGACGACCACCTGCTCTGAATGAGTAACTTGCGGAGCGGCCAACCCAATTCCTTCGTAATGAACCATCGTTTCAAACATATCATCAAGAAATTGCTGAAAGCTACGGCTCCCAATCGTTGCAGGATCGACAGGACTGGCGATCTGCCGAAGAGCCGGGTTCCCGACTTTTGCAATCTGTAACACTGCCATACCACCTTACTCCTTATTTTCAGCGTTCACATCGTTGGCCAAAAAAGAATTTTACGATAAAGCTGACTGCACATGAGACGTGATGTCTGGCAGCAACGTTCAATCTTCGATTAACTCACATCCAAATTGGCCGGAGGTTGCGGCGGAGTCGTTGGAGCAGGTGGCCGATCGAATCGCTCTTTATTCTCTTCCCACCAGGCCCACCATTCCTTCGCCCATTTTTTCCGATCTTCCAGGGTCGAAATTTCCCAATCGTGGATAGGGCCACTAAACCGCGTGAGAACCCAAAACGAATTACGTGCCGTAATCGACACATATTGCTCTGGGTCTGGAATAACACCAATAAGGATCGGAAGGATTTCCTTTCGAGGTACATATCGAGCTTCAAACACTGCCGTATTGCGAATGGTGGAATTGGGGTCTTTCGCCATGGCTGCAATCGCAGGAATCACTTGATTCGGATCCAAACGAGTCGCGACTCTCAGCGCATGCGACCGAATTCTGGATTCCTCATTTGGCTCTATTGCGACTTCCACCAAGGCTGGAGCTGCTGACGGATCCTTAATCATCGACAAGGTTTCGACGGCATTAAATCGGATTCGGGGACCCGGCATTTTCAGGGCCTTGACTAAATGAGGAACAGAATGTTTACCAAAATGCACAAACTCTCCCATGGCCCAGAGTTCCTGTTTCCCATCCAATAAGGGCAGGAGAGAATCCAACCGTTCCTGCTCCTGGGCATTTAAAATCTCTGGAGCCGGAGTCGCATCTTCTCCAGGGGTATATTCGGGCTGTGGTGGCGGCTCAAAGGGCATTTGGGCCAGGTATATCTGTGGAAGATTTCCACTCTGACCCGCCAAAACCAAACTATTTCCCAAGGAAAAGCACCATAGCCAGGCAGCCAAAATTTTGAATCGGAGCGTCAATTGCTGAATCATGAGGTGCCCTTTCGTGAATCTCGAATCAAAAAAATGATTGATTTAGTCTAGTGGCAGATGACTAAAACGGTCAAGCAAACTTCTTGGGCTGTTGAATATGCATAAAACCCGATCACACTTCCACTAATGGACTTTCAGCTCCGTCCAAGCCCGATCACGTCCTCGAATAGACTCATGAACATCCTCCATCCCATAGGCAGAAGCATCTCATCAAGTGGATACACGGCAATATTGTCCCGAATCTCCTGCGGCAATTGATCCCGAACATGGGGATTCGCTGATACAACCAACTCTCGCTTCAAAGGCGAAGTGCAACCGATTGATCGAATAAATAATTAAAACAACATCGAAAAAACTTCTCCGCTCTCACTGCTCAGCGACATATGATCACATGCGACCACCTGGTCATGCGTTTTCACCACATTGCTCGAGCGCAACGATGGATCACACAGGTAGAGATCATTTCAGTAGGGATGAAAAAACGGTTTCGAGTCAGTCGGGATTCTAGGAAGGGAGGAAAAAAGAAGTCAATGAAGGAAAAGACCACGAAGAGTTTTTTTCATAAAACCCTCACAATAGACAGCACACTATCACAGATGAAGCTTGCATAAAATAGTCCGGGGAAACCCTATCCGTTATTCCCACTCATCCGCATCAAGGATTGTAAAACAGCTTCTTGAACAGTGACGCAAGGGTCTTGGAGTGCTGTCGTCAACGCTTCAAGTGCCAACCGTTGATCAGAGACCCCAGCTGTATCACCACCCAGCTGAATAGCTGCATCCAAACGGATATCTGGATCCTGATGAAACAAGAGAGTACGCGTTGATCCTTCAATATTTTTGGGCCCCGTTTTTATATACATCACTCTTCTCCTTTACTGAATCAGCTTGCCGTAGTATGCCCATCGGCTTTGTTTTCGTAATTCTTGAGCCAATTGTGTACGATTCTGGAAGTTTTTAGACCCTATAAATAATAGTTCTTCATCTCATTCTACTCTCGATTTGCTCGGAAAAAGGAAGGGATTCCCTACATCTGGGTGGGAAGAGAATACATCATGAGGAAAAGGAAGCAGAACTCACCCGGCTTGAAATCACCCTAATGGACCGCAGGAGATTCCAAAATATTGAATTCCAGGGCCACGACTTCATCCATTGAATCATATATCCGCACAAGCTTGGTAAAATTCACAAATTCCAGCATTTCCCGAACAATTGGTCGAGGATTCACCATGCTCAGACTAATTTTCTGCCGGTTGAGATGATGATAGGTCAAAAACAATTTACCCAGGCCCCGACTATCAATAGTCGTCAAGGCTTGTAGATTAAGAAGAATATGCCGGCATTGTGCTTCTTGTGCCTGATACACCGCTGACTCCAAGAGGTGCTCCGCATGTGCATCTAAACATGCGCCAAGGGTAATCATGTGCATATTCGAATTGTGAGTAGGTTGCGCAGGCAAACGATTCATGACTGATCAAACCTTTCGGTTTTCCTTCAGAGCAACTTAAGGCATCAACAGCATTCCTACATATATCTGTCTAGGAGCCTGTCGGACTTAGGAAGAATCGGCTGCAAAAGTGTCTAAGCGGTCCATATTTCGCCGATTTCTTGGCCCATAGTCCCACTATGGGCCGGCGAAATCGTCAAAATCTGCCCTCGCTCAGCCACTTTTTCGCTCTCGATTCCCTAAGCCCGACGGGCTCCTAGGCAACGGAGCGAACCGGTGTTTTGTGTTGCACAATTGGAATGAAGGCAGCCATATTCACCATTTGAAGGAGACCTTCAACCGAAGACCTTGGATTCATGACTGTTATCGCCACACCTTTTTTTCGCAATGAATAATACAGAAGCAACAATTTGCCAATTCCGGCGCTATCAATCGAGGACACTTTTGAAAAATCAAGAATCACTTGTTTACAAGGACAGCCCTCTCCTGCGGCTAACGCCGTTTCCACAGGTACACGCGCAGCCTTATCAAACCGCCCCGATAACAATAAAATCCGAGTCTCCTTATCCCATCGCGTCGTAACTAACATGAGCCACTCCCTCCTTCTTTTCGCTAAAACATGACCCTAAGATCCACAGACCTCCCGCAATGCCCCTAGACCATGTCCTCAGCAACCCATGTGCCATTTGATCGACTCTCGAAAACTCTCGTTGGCTCGGAGGAATGTTATTAAAAACGGCGAAAAATCTAAGAAGTGGAAAAAGAATTTCTACTCAGATATTCAGGAAATGATCCTGTACCATGCAGACATTACCGCATAGGAAAAAACGTTCTATAGCAAAAAAAGGCAAACCATAGGTATGACTCAAGTACAACACTTCCGGAACTTCCGTTGGGGAAAGTTGATGGGAATATGGGAACAAAGGAAGGTAAACCTAAAAGCGGCAGTTGAGCGCGAAAAAGCTGTGCAAGCAATTGATGTGCATAGGGAATGGAAGAATTGCGTAGTCACCTTTTGGGCGTTGAGTCAATTGGTACATTTCCTAGGTGCGTCAAGGGGTTGTGCAGACTTTCGTGATCCAACTGCTGTTTTTAGGTTAAACCCGCGGAGGCGGGTATCCAGAAAATTCAGAATAACCATGGATTCCTGTTTTCACGGGAATGACCTACATGGGGAGGAAGAACCTTGCCATTTCCCTATCTACCGGCTTCCTTATAAATTCTTTAACTCAATGGCATTGCGGGTACTCGTGGGTGGTGTCTGCATGTGGGCAATAGGCGGAACAGCGGCCTGGGGGGAAGATAGCAAAGTCCCGTCCTATACATTGCAAGAAGTTATCGATCTGACACTGACACATAATCCCATCATCGAACTGGGCAAAGGCATCATCGAAGAAAAGGCAGGCGAAGAAATCACCGCCCAATCGTACCCGAATCCTACGTTTGGCGTGCAAAGCGGTTACGGAAGAGTTCGCGATCCCCGAGGTACCTCATTGATCGAACGATATTTTTCGCTTAGCCAACCCCTGGAATGGCCAGCTACTCGCGCCGCCCGCCAACAGGCCGCGGAGGCTGGCGTCAGGAGCGCGCATGCCGGCTTCGAAGAAACCCAAATCAATGTGAAAGCCAGAGTGAAGCGAACCTTTTTTTGAATTACTCTTAGCCGAAACGTTAGCTGACCTGGCTTCGCGACTGTTGAACACTGTAACCGAGTTGGAGCGAGCCGTGAAACGTCGCGTGGAATCGGGAGAAGCCCCTCCTTTTGAACTTGTGAAAGTCAATGTGGAATCGCTGCAAACCCAAAAACAGGTGAGTCAAATCAAAGGGAAGGTTCGAACGAACCAAGTAGCCCTTAATCAGCTCACGGCTGGAAATCTCGGGAAGGTCTTTTCCATTCAAGGAGATTTTGAGTCAGTGAAAGGCAAATTG
>PVMK01125068.1_pt1 | contig 14457 bp, 13 predicted proteins | sample 1853481 | NCBI WGS metagenome assembly PVMK01 (sample SAMN08533507, study PRJNA380276) | Marine sediment metagenome, whole genome shotgun sequencing project. | reverse complement strand
CAACTGCCGCTGGGAGCGCTTTTGAGGAATACTCAGGATTCTATCCGCTAGTTTTCTTTGATCCGGATGCATGAAGCGGATCATCTTGGCCAGTGATTTGATGGCCGCCAGACGGCTGTTTCGGGTTTTGGCCGAGTTTTGACGCTTTTTTTCCAGGCGGTCTAAAAAGTCTGACACCACTTCCACGCTCAGATGCGCGATTTGAAGGGAGCTGATTTTGATGCCGTGATAGTTGGCGGCAAAGGGTAAAAAAAGTTTAAACGTATCCCGATAGGCTTTGATGCTGTGAGGGCTAAGCGCTCTGATATGCGGCAAATACTTGCTGAAGAACTGATGGATGGCCGAAGACAGTCTCATATGACCTCCAGCTGGGATTTGGCAAATTCGATCAGCCCGCTGCGATCACGGGCATGGTTTACTTTCAGATAGGCACCGGTGTATTGATACTTGCGGTGTCCCATGTAAGCCGCCAGTACCGGCAGGGCATGCTGGGGATTTTGGCCGCGGGCTTTGACTTGAGTTAGGGTATTGATGGCAAACGCGTGACGCAGGCTGTGAGGCACGGGTTTGCCGAAGGTCATATCGCCGATGATCTCCCGCTTTTGGCGGATAAAGGTACTATTTCAACTTTCCACCAAGGCGGTGTTTCCGGCAAATTATGGTATTGTATGATTTGACCGATTTTGGGAAAGACAGCGGTTATGGCTAATTGCCGGCTTGTAATTTGAACATTATAATGCGATTTTTTTTGCTCGGTAAGATTTCAAGTAGTTTGAACAGTATGGGTCTTTGCCCATGAGAGTTTCGGTAGCAATGATGCTGGCCATCATCTTTTTATCCAAAGGGTCAATAATGGCCCCGTCAAGTCCTTTTGTTATTGCCATGACCATAAAAGTCTGATTAATAAATTTGCGTTCCGGCAATCCAAAAGAGATGTTTGACAGACCGCACATGGTGTGTACATTAGGAAACTCACGGTTTATCCGCTCGATGGCCATAATAAATTCGAGTCCAAATGTTTGGTCTGTAGCCACTGGCTGAACTAATGGATCTACATAAATATCCTCAACGGGCACCTTATTCTGAACTAGACCGTTGATGAGCCCATCGGCGATTTTAACCCGCTGTTCCGCTGTCTGGGGCATCCCATCGTCGCTCATGCAGAGAGCCACCACCTTGCTGCCCGCACCTGCCACCACGGGCAGCAAGGTTTCCCAACGTTTCTTTTCCAAAGATATTGAGTTAATCATCGCCTTGCCTTTATGAACGGACAAGGCCATCCCAATCGCTTTTGAATCAGGGCTGTCGATGCAACAGGGTAAATCCACAGCCTCTTGAACCGTCATAACCAACCACTTAAGATAGTCTGCCTCTTGGTCGACAAAAACACCTGCATTAACGTCTATATAATCTGCATTGTTTTCCACTTGATCTTTAGCTATGCTGGCGATGGCCTTGGAGTTTTTAGCTGCTATCAATTCTTTAATGACCTTACGGCTGGCATTAATCAGTTCACCCACAATGATCATCTCAAACCTCTTTATCTCTGAATGATTCATTAAACCAATGAATCAGAGAATCCTTCCCACTGTTAGTATAATCAAATTAAAATGTCCTAACTTATAACTCTGTTACAAACTTTCCATCACCGAATTCCTGCAAGGTGTCGTACATTGCCACAATATTTTCTGGGGGTGTGTCTGGTTGAAGGTCATGTGACGGTGCCGCAATCCATCCACCCTTGGGCATCCATAGCTTTATCAGCCTTTTCACTTCCGCTTTGATTTCTTCAGGTGTTCCAAATGGAAGGAGCCTTTGAATATCCACTCCCCCGTGGAAAGACATAATGTCGCCAAAATTCTTCTGAAGATTCTCGGGATTCATGTTTTTAGCGAGGGGATTCATAGGGTTTATAACATCAACACCCATCTCAGCCCGGTCGCGCATAAACACATCAACAGAACCGCAAGTGTGCATAAGAACCTTTACGTTTGGGGCCCATTCTTTCACACGTTTAATTAGCCGTACCTCATATGGTTTAATGTGCTTAAGGTAGTCGTCATAAGAGATAAATGGGCCTTGCTGGGTTCCAAGGTCATTAGAGGTAAGAACAATATCCACAATGTCTCCTACTTGGGAGAGTATGTTGTAAGCTATTTTATCTGTTACCCTAAGAAATTTATTCATCCATGCGTGATGAAGATCAGGTCGATTTTTTAGGTTCATAAGCCAACAGTCCAAACCAAAGAGGACATCCATAAGATCAAGCTGCCCCCCACACAATAGCTCCAGGTCGATTCCGAGTGCATGGTCCGGGAATTTTTCACGTAGCTTTAATGCTTCATCCCTTAATCCTTCCTGCTTGAATAAAGGATCATCAGGATCAGGCCAGTCAGGGTAATCTTCAATTTCTTGGACGGTTTTCAAATCCCTCATTGGATAACGGTCAGGAGAACCGTAATATCCTACAGGCTTCATTCTGTAGCCAAAAGTGCCAATCACAGCACCGCCCTGTGGGTCATAACGTAGTGGGAGATTATGAGCAAACATATAACGACAATCAACCCCAAACCGCTGCAAAACCTGCTCATCCACATTGTCTACCTCAAACATCATTGGGTGACTGTATGGTTCTTCATAGTCTTTGATGCCAAGGTACTTGCACAGTTCGAGATATGGTCGATGTTCCTTAAAAGGAGAATCAACAATACTCCAGCAAACACCGCCGAAATCTATTGGGACTCGATCTGGTTCTTTTCGCTCAATTGCCCTAAGGAATCTTTCTCTTGGTTTCATTTTTTCACCTCTCTATTCAACTATCAAGTTGTGGACTTTTCTAATAGCGTCACGAGGATCCATGCCGTATGCGTCTGCTCCAATTGATTGAGCGAACTCATCATCCAAAGGCGCACCACCGACTATTACCTTGACGCTCCCACGAAGATCGGCATTTTCAAGTGCTTCAATAACTCCTTTCATACGTGGCATAGTCGTAGAAAGGAGTGCTGACAGTCCTAAAACGTTAGCATTATTATCAACAATGGCATCAACGAATTTATCGTCAGGAACATTGCTCCCCAAATTTATGACATTATAGCCAGCCCCCAATAGAGTGGCCGCGATCAAGTTCATTCCAATGTCATGGACATCTTCATAGACTGTGCCTATCACAACCGTGCCCTTCTTCGACTCATTACCTGATGCAATATGCGGCGTTAGAACATCCACAACTTCTTTCGCTACGGCTCCTGCGGAGAAAAGTTCCGGTAAGAATGCCTCTCCCTTCTCATACTGATCGCCAATAGTAATTAATCCAGGCAACAATCCCTCTTCAATAATTCGCTCTGGCGTATTTCCAGCTTCGATAAGTTTTTCAGTAAGAGATCTTGCTTGAGGCACATTGCCACTAATAACAACCTGAGATAATTCTCCTATACTAAGATCACTCATTTTTTTCCTCCATTTCGTCCCCTACAACATCAAACTTAAGTCAAAAAACCATTGTCTAATAATTTTCATTTCACCTTATCTTATTCTTTCTTTTAAGTTGAATGAAAATATCATCCTTCAGTTCGGTGTGAATATAATTTTCATAGCCTCTTTGCGAGGATCCAATAGCATGTCAAAAGCTAATTTATAATCTGACAATGGCAGGCGATGACTAACTACGTGTTCAAATTTTTTCCAGTGCTTTTCCAGTATTTTCGCTGCATCCTTCAACTCTGATGAAAATGCGGCACAACCGTGAACATTCCACTCTTTTTCGACCAATTGTGTGAAATCAAAAGGAACTGCATTGCTGAAAAGGCCAACCATGATCAAAGTACTTTTTTTTTGTAGTACAATTGGCAGAACGTTTTTTACAACTGCAGCTGCACCTGTAGTCTCAAACACGAGATCGTATGGTTCTTGCGGATCGACAACTGACCCACTGTATACTTTTTCAATGGCCCGCTGACGATATCCCGAAATATCTGATATTTGAACCTGTTCGAATCCCTTTACTTTTAACAGGCAATGAATCAAAGCACCAATCGGGCCCGCTCCTATTACAAGTGCTTTCGAATGCTGCTCTATTTTCGTTTTTGAAAGTGCGTGAATAGTGACAGCCAAAGGCTCAGCCAGCGCGGCAAGATGAAAAGGAACATCTGCATGAATTTTCACAAGCGAAGATTCTTCGATTACTATCTCATCTGCGAAAGCCCCATCTCGGACTTCACCTAAAAAGCCGATGTCTTCGCAAAGATTGGACTCGCCTCGATTACAGTAGGCGCAATGACCGCATATTACCTTAGAATCAGCCACTACCACGTCACCGGGTGAAAACGTATGGACCCCCTTTCCCACTTCCAATATAGTACCTGCGAATTCATGTCCCATAATCACTGGAACTTGAGTTACATAGGCTCCTGTCTTATAAACATGCAAATCTGATCCACATATGCCTGCAGCACCAATTCTGATTCTTACTTGGTCGTTGCCGGTTAAACCCGAGCGGTTTAGGTTCTCCAGACGTATGTCATCAGGACCGTGGAAACGGATGGCTTTCATCGATTCATCCAAGGTAAGTCTCCTTTTATGGTTTTAGTCCCGGGATTCAGTGGTTATAGATTAAATTTTATCTCCCAACTCTTAAGAGACGCACGAGGTGTTGACTTCCGGTATCTTATATTCTGTATTTGTTTCATGTAGCCGTTTGAGGCTTTCCCCATGAAAAAGATGCTCGCGCCATTTTGCCTTGAGGCGATCTAGAAAAACGGCAAGTAAAATGAGGAAACCATAGCATGCATACAATAAAAATACATTTATGCCTATCAATGTCAGGGAATTATCAATCATACCGAGCAGCAGGGCACCACCCAACATGCCCATGGGCGTGCCTCGCCCTCCTGTGAGACTAGCACCGCCTAAAATAGCACCCGCAAAGCTGAGAAGCACCATATCCTTTCCCATAGTATTGTTGATGGCATCTTGGCGGCCAGCGGCCAAAAGTCCTGCTACTGCTGCAAGCATACCAGCAATAAGGAAAGCATAAGTAATCATTTTCCCGGTGTCGATTCCCGAAATATAGCTTGCACGAGGGTTGCCACCAGTGGCCAACAAATGTCGACCAAATGGTGTAAAGCGAAGGATCATGTGCATGAGGATAAAGATACTAAGCATCAAGATAACGGCCACAGGAATGTTCGCAAAAAATCGTGCACTACCCAAAAAGGTGTAGACAGGATCCAGCTTGTAAATGGCAAAGGGTAGCATGAACAAAGCCATCCCGCGCAGAATAATCAGCATTGCCAGTGTTAAAATGAAAGAATTAATGCCGAAACGGGCCACAGCAAAGCCGTTGAAAAAACCGATAAACGCACCCGTTCCAAGGGTCAATAGAAGGGCTGTATAGGGGCCTATGCCAGGGATCCATTTAGTAGCCGTCATCATAGCCACCGCAGGGGCAAAGGCCAGAGTTGACTCTATGGACAGATCAAGGTTTCCGGTGAGTAACAGAAGGCCCTGCGCAAGAACCAGCATGCTCAAAATAGCGCTGTGATAAAATATATTAATGATGTTGTCGTAGCCCAAAAAGTTGGGGGTAAATAATGCATTAAGGACAAAGAAAATGGCCAAAAGGCCCCAAATCAAGTTGTCAAGTAACAACAATTGGATACGCATTGAGCTTGACATACCTAAACTCCTTGTGAGTTAAGTGAAATCTTGCCGGGAACTGAAAGCGGTATCACCATAATGTTTTTTTCGCTTGAATCATCTGGCATCCGGCTGGGCAATTGCCTGCATGGCCAGATAGATACTTTCGTAATCAAAGTCTTTTTGGTAGAAATGTTTGGTAATGATACCCTCATGGAGGACGATGATCCGATCGCAGGTCTGGATGAGTTCCCCCAAGCTGGGTGAAGTGAGAACGACAGCTGCATTTCTAGTCAAGCGATTACGAATAATATCAAGCATGGTTTTTTTAGCGCTAATATCAATTCCTTTGGTCGGCTCATCGAGCAAAAATATTCGTGGTGATAACAAAATCAGTTTGCCAATGACGACCTTCTGCCTGTTCCCCCCGCTTAGAGACTGAACTTCTTGTTCCAGAGATGTCGCAAGGATCTCAAGAGCGTTTACAATTTCAGCTGCTTTTTTTCGTTCTGCTTCTTCATGAATGAAAATTCCCTTTGTGTAGTTCCAAATTGATGACAGCGTCAGGTTCATTCTGACGCTTAAGTTTTGAATCAGTCCTTCCTGATCCCGATCTTCTGGTAAATAGACGATACCGCGCTTGAGAGCTTGCCCTGGGGTTCTAAAAGCTACAATCTCACCGTCCATCTTAACTGTACCATCATCGGCACGAAAGACCCCTGCAAGGGTTTTCAGAATCTCCGTACGTCCGCTACCGCGTAATCCAGCAATGCCCAGCACTTCCCCTTGCGATAGCTCCAAACTGATATTTTGAAAACTGCCTGCAAGTGTTAGGCTTGCAACCTGTAATATTGTTTCTCCGCAGGAGGTTTCGTTTGTCTGCCTGATCTTGTGGTTCGCAACATCTGCTCTTGAATCATTCCCAACTATCAGGCGTGAGAGATCTGCTTCGGTCGTTTTGCCAATGGGCTTTGTGGCAATCTTCTTGCCATCTCTCAGGACTGATACGCGATCGCAAACCCTCATAATCTCGCTCAACCTGTGGGAAATGAAAAGAACTGCTTTTTCCTGTGCGGTCTGCTTTTCGATCAGTTTAAATAGAAATTCCTGGTCTTTTTTGGTTAGCGCCGCTGTCACCTCGTCCAAAATTATGACCCGATCATCACTGATAAAAAACGCCTTCAGAATTAGGAGAAGCTGTTGCTCGCTGATGCTTAAATCGTTGGCCTTGGCTTCGATATTGAAGTTCAGTCCGGCCTTTTGAACAGTTTGCTCCGCTTGATTGGAAATCGAATTCCAATCGATTTTGCCGACGGATTTTTTAATATAATTCGGGTAGAATAAATTTTCAGCAACGGTGAACTCAGGGATGATTTGTGGCTCCTGGGTAATGATGAAGATACCTTCGTCCCGTGATTTTATACGAGAGAAAAAGCGCATTTGTCGGCCATTGATGAAAATTTGACCTTCGCTTGGGCGGATAATACCAGAAATAATATTCATCAAAGTAGTCTTGCCCGCGCCGTTCTTGCCAATGATTCCATGGCACTCACCAGCCTTAACATCAAGATTGACTTGATTCAGCGCAATTGTGCCTGGATAGATCATAGTGATTGACTGAAGGTCCAACAAGCTCTCATCGGTAGAGCCGTTTTCCATTTCAGTGACTTTAGTTGCGGTCGACCCCTTGGGTATCATTATGGCCTCTTTCGGAAATTTAGTGATCGATCGAAAGACATCCTATACAAATGATGGGCGTCGGGTTCAAGAAGGTAGCGTGATCAATCTTGGCCTGGTGTAACTATAGGTGGCCCGGTACGGGCCACCTACGGTCAAATCTAAATGTTTCGAACCGTTACGTCAAGCGCGAACACGTCCTTTACTTAGTTAGGATATTCTCCCAAAGTCGCGGATCGTCCGGTTTGGCTTCAAAAGGAACAGCCGGAGCGTTGAGTTTGATTTGCAATCCACTAGCGCGCGGATTTTTAATCACTGTTGCCGGAGACCATAGCATGCCTGGTTGGGTAATTGTGTCGCCCTCTTTGGGAAGATCGCCTTTCTTCGTTACAAGTTTGTAGAGTAAATCTGTTCCGATTTCCGCTGCCGCAAGAGCGGGTTGCTGGACGATAGCGTAGATCTTTCCCTCTTTAATAAGATCTCGACCCTCGGGTCCCATGCAAATTCCGCTGATACTGTAATCCGCAGGATTTAAACCAGCTTGCTCAACCGCCTGCACAACTCCAGGCCCCATAATATCTGGCGTGTGTACATAGATTCCGACAACCTCACCCCGGTAACGCGTTAGTAGATCGCTAGTACGTGCAAAAGAAGTAATATTTTCCCATTTCCCCTCGCCTTGAACCACCTGAAGCTGCTTGTACTGATCCACCACTGAATGAAACCCCTCCATGCACTCGTTTGTAAAGGCATCGCCCAGTCCACCTGTGATTTCAATAACAACACCTTTGGGAACCTTGCCGTTGTTTTTCTCCTTTATGCCCTTAATAAAATAAGTGGCTGCTTTTCTAGAGGCGTCCGTAATGTCGAATGAAACCCAATAGTCAACATGTCCACCAGTAGGAGAGTTATCCAACGCTATTATTGGAATGCCCTTTTTATTATACTTTTTTATTCCCGGAATTATTGCGGTCGTATCAATGGTGCCTTCAAATATCAGTCCGTCGATACCCATAATCAGAAAACTGTCCATCTGGGATAGCTGCTTTAAGATATCGTTCTGGGAGTCCTTGGAGACAATTTTAATACCCAGAGCCTTGGCTTTGCGCTCCGCACCGGCGCCCATTGCCTGAGCATAAGGTGGCGTCAAATCACGGGCGGTCAAACCAAAGACCAGATCCTTAGCTGCGGCTGGGATGACCATGCCAGCTAAGAATAAAGATACAATAAGTGCTATTATCAATTGTTTTGAAATCCTTTTCATGATTACCCTCCTTTTAAGTTGAAATGAACTCCTTATTGGGATTAATCTAACACCCCGCCTGTGACACTTTTTCTTAGCTAATTTATAAACGTACACCAAACGAACGCTTAAATAGAAGCAAGATATCCTCCGTCAACCGTAATCATTTGCCCCGTAATGTATTGGGCCGCATCACTTAACAGAAATACAGTAGCGCCAATCATATCTTGAGGGTGCCCGAAACGACCAACAGGGATTTTCTTCTCCATCTTTGTTACCCAATCTGGATCTTTAAAAAATACATCTGTCATTGGTGTATGAACATACCCGGGTGCAATTGCGTTTACTCTGATGTTTTTTGGCGCCCATTCAAACGAAAGTGATCGTGTCATGCCCAGTAAGCCGCTTTTGCTGCTAGTATATGGAACAGCTGTTGCAATCCCAACACTTGAAGCCAAAGAACAGATGTTGACTATAGCTCCCCCATTAGATTCGATCATCAAACGGGCGGCCCTCTGTGAGCAGAAAAAAGCTCCCTTCAAATTAGTATTGACAATTGCATCCCAGATCTCAGAGGTTACCTCAAGTGAATCGCAAATTTTTTCATAGGCAGCATTATTCACTAAAATATCCAGGCCATCCATTGCGTTAGCACAGTCTTCAAATCCGCGATTAATACTCTCCTGATCGGCAACATCGATGAGCTTAACTACAGCAGTCCGATCAAGTGCCTCAATTTCTTTAGCTACTTCCAACAAACCTTTCTCATTTCTCCCTGTAACAGCGACAGTCGCACCGGCATGAGCTACGCCTAACGCAAGAGCGCGGCCGATTCCGCGGTAAGCGCCGGTGACAAGAGCCTTTTTCCCTTCAAGAGAAAAACTAGGATATCGGATTTGGTTATCCATTGCGTCTCCTTATTGAACTTTACGATAGAGTTGCCTTCTCAGCTCAGACACTGCCAAGGCGTGGCCGTCAAATCCTTCATAAGTAGCCAGTTTATGTGCATGTTTTGCCAAGGGGTCATAAGCATCGGCTGTTACGTAGCCTAATCCTGTCATTTTCAGGAAATCGTATACACAGAGTGGAGAATGAAATCGCGCTGCACCGGAAGTAGGTAAAACTGCATTTGGTCCAAGTACATAATTACCAATTGAAATCGGTGTGTACTTTCCCATAAGAATCTCACCAGCATGTTTGATAGCTCCGACATATTTAAACGGCTCATCACTGTGAATCATCAAGTGTTCCGGGGCGTAGTCATTAATGAATTGGATACATTCATCTTCATTTCGTGTTAGAATAATTCCACCAACAGGACCACACAATACGGTCTTTGAGAAATCCCTTCTGGTTTCTCCCAAAGATTGCCAATATTCAGGAATGGCGGCTAACGCCTCGTCGGCTACCTGAGAATTGTTAGTTACTAGAAAAGCAGAAGAATCCGGACCGTGCTCCGACTCGACAATCAAATCTAGCGCTGCCAACCGGCCGTCGGCAGTGTCATCGCCAAAAATAATCGATTCGCTTGGACCCGCAGGCGTCCCAGGGTGAATTTTATCGGATAGCAGCCGCTTTGCGGCTAATAGCCACGGGCTGCCGGGGCCAACTATCTTATCAAGTTTTGGAACGGTTTGAGTACCATAGGCCGCTGCCGCCACTGCTTGGGCACCACCGCATTTATAGATTTCTTTAACCCCTGCTTTTCGTGCCGCCACCAGCGTTGCGTCATCTACGCTTCCGTCAGGTCCAGGCGGAGTTAGGATGCACACCCTGGGAACACCTGCAACCACAGCAGGAATGGCTGTCATAAGTAACACACTTGGGAAGGCGCCCTTACCGCGGGGCACGTAACAGGCAACTGAAGGTATAGGCCCTACTTTTTCACCACAGAATACACCTGGGCGGATTTCCATCATTCTCAACGGCGCCGGCATTTGTCCCTCATGGAAAATGCGAATACTATCGGCGGCAAAATCGATTGCTTCCACGAGTTCTGCATCGACCGACTCAAATGCTTTTTCAAAATCCTCTTCACGAACTTTAAGCGAATCTGCTTCCAAAGAAGCATTGTCGAAATCCCGGGCGAATTTGGCCAGAGCGTCGTCGCCTTCTTCTTTTACTGCTTTTATGATCGGTTTAACAGCATCGATGTATCGATCGAGGTTACTTTCGGTTCGACTCAGAAGTGCGGTTCTATCGTCAGTGGAAATTTCATCCAAATTATGGAAACTAATTGGAGTGTCCATTGTTCCTTCTCATTTGTAATAAGTTTGCAATTTTCTGGAAATTATTTTCCCTTCCCAATTTATCCTGATCGATTGTGATCAACTGATGTGGCATATCCCTAAAGCTTTTTAGTGGTTCTATACGATATTTTCAATATGGATCCGGCTTTTATGACAGCGATACAATGTTTTTATCTGAATCGACCGTAGCAATCGCTCCATTTTCAACTTGTGAATAGAATTCGCTTTCGAGACGATCCACCATTGGTATTCCTAAAACAATGGCTGAGGCTACCAAAACCGTATCAGGATGTTCTATAATCATAGCCTTGGGGGCGTTGTTATGCATTTGAAGTTGATAAAGACCGTCAGTCTGAACGACTGAGCTGCCTTTTCCAGTTGGAAATACTAACACCCTTCCAGCAATTGATTGGCCTTCAAGGTGGTGGCCCTTCTCAATGACAGTTCCGGTTTCAGGGGCGATTAGGTAAAAACAAATGTCATCGTTAGACAATAGAACCTCTCCGGTGGCGTTGCCTTCTGCTATTTTATGACAATTAAAAATTTTCTTTACCATTATTGAATAGTTCCTTTCAATGCTGCCTGTGCGCATGTTTTCAGACTACGAACCACAAATTTGATATCACGGCGCTTTGTGTAATAAGCACACTTAGGAGAATCGGTAGCACCGGTTTTTCCGGCAAGGTGCCGCCAGCAGGGTTGATCGACACAAGTGTCCGGTACTATATGTCCTCCGGCGTTTTGGATAATTTCCAAAAGCCCCATTCGTTTTGCCATTTCGTGAGTATAGCTCGACGTTAAAATCCACATTTCAGTACGTAGTGACTTATTCTCAACAATTTTAGCGATCTCAGTTACTTGACGGATAGTTAAATGTGGGCAACCAAACATAACAAAATCAATATCACCAGGCTGGTCAGAGACGTCTTCCAACTGGTTAATAAGATCTTCATGGGCAATGCGCACTTCAATTTCGTGATCCTTACCCTGAAGTGCAGTCTCCACGGTGGGACCTTCAGGCGTTACACCGACGATATGATACATAGGAGTCGCCCCTGCTGTGTTAAGCTGTGCTCCAAGATTCATCAATGCTTCAGGGGTCACATCTCGAGGCATACCTTCGAAAACCGGTATCCGATTACCGATTTTTTTAGGTACTGCCCAACCAAGCTGCTGGTAAGCAAAATCGTCTTCCAAAGTTGCTTCTACAATGACTTTTGCTGTTGCTCGCCGATTCGAAGTAATTAATAAACCATATTCGGGAACTTTACCGATAACTGCTGCGCACAGGGCACTCTGGGCAGATTCGCGGTTGCTGCGAGCACCCCAAACAGAATTAACGTACGGTGTTGCGCTTGATTCTGAAAAAGAAATAACCTCTCCTTTACGCGGAATGTTGTCAAAAAGATACGGCGTGCAGCTGAAATTCAACTGTGCTCCTAAACTGCGATAGGCATTCTCCGTACGCTGCATCAAATCAGCATCTTCGTCAGATGTCATGCCACGCGATTTAAAATATTCGAGACAGAATCCCGGATTTACTGTAGGTGGTATACGGCAGCGAGCTCCACCAGTGGCAAGTTTTTCCGCAAACCATAAATCTGCCTCCTGGTTACTCAAAGCCACATGTGCCCTTGAAATAGGTATCAGTCGCGGGGCATTAAAAGCCTCTCCAATGCCGACCAGTATTTTCATCGCTAGCGCTACACCTTCTCCGTGTTTTCCGTCTACAATTTCGCGTTCCGCAGATGTCAGTTTCATTTAATTAATCCCTTATATTTGGATCCAGCCGGTTATAACGACATAAAATGGTTATAGTCGAATCATAAGCAGATTCTGAATATCATTTATTATTTTTATTTGCATAGTTTTTAGAAAAAAATCAATATAGGTTGACTCTTAGTATAGTATTAGGTATTTACTAATACTGAATCATTATTCTTTGCCAACACGATTTGCCCACCGTGAAATCTCAGTTTTGCGGAAATATCGATCCAGTGGTTTCATTTTTACACAAGAAATTTAATTTTCTATATTTTTAATAATATCGGGTACTTTAATAGCGACAAAATTTATTAGATGGAGAATATGAGTAAATCAGCCCTAAAAGCGAATAAAACTGGTCCTTTATCGACAAAGGCTAAAAAGTTGTTGAACTTGATTAGCGATGGAGTCTGTCTGCTTGATCAATCCGGCGGAGAACTTTTTTTCAATGAGTCCTACCGGTATATCCAGCAGCGTAATAACGACAACTTTCAGTTTGAAACCGATCCGTGGCCTTGGATGAAAACTAAAACCTTTGAGACTATACGGCAGGAAGTTTTGAAAAATGGCTCGCTCTCACAAGAAGAGCGCTTTTATTTGTGTCAGCTGAAAGACTATAAAGGTGAATACCGAGATCATGCGGTGGCTATTCGGCCGCACCATAATGCCTTCGGCAATTTGACTTATTTTTTGGGCCTGATCTCGTTGGAAACAGCCGAAGCAGCCATAAATAATCGATTCGATGCAATTCAGGATAATTTTCTGGACTCCAAAAATGTCAATCTGGAGCCTGAAACAAAATTATTTAGCACCTTGGTGAAAAAGTCTCTAAGCGGTATTTTAATTGTCAACACACATGAGATTCGATTTGCAAATGAAGCGTTTGAACAGATCACCGGTTACAGTCAACAAGACCTCCGCAACATGTCCCCCTGGGATATGGTACACCCGGAGGAGCGGGGTAAAATTCGCGCCTTGGGACTGGCACGGTTTAAAAATAGCAGTGTCCGGGAATCTTATGAAACAAGATGGATCCATAAAAAGGGGCATGAGCTCTGGGTCGAGGTGCGTGCTGTCTTAATGGAACATCCAGAACAGCCTGAAATTCTTGCCAATATTATAGATATTACCGATCGCAAACGCGCAGAGGCAGACCTCAAGGTTAAGTCGCGACGCCTTGAAGAAACCAACACAGCACTGAAAATCTTATTACAACAACGAAATGAACAAACGGAAGAATTGAAAAAAAATATTGTGTTCAACGTTGATAAGCTGATTATGCCGTATATCGATGAGCTGGAAAGCTTTTTGGTGAAACCACGTAACAGAGCCTATGTTGAGGCCATAAAAGAAAATTTAAAGGAGATCATTACTCCTTACATCAGGACCCTCTCGACTGAATATGCAAACCTGACTCCTAAACAGCTCACTGTCATCAATTTAATTCGACAGGGCAAAACGACTAAAGAAATTGCCGAAACTCTTTGTGTGAGTAAAGCTGCTGTTGACTTTCATCGCCACAATATTCGTCGAAAACTGAATTTAACCAAAAAAAAGGTTAATTTACGATCATTCTTAGATCTCATGGAACAACAGGAGAAATAGTCGGAAACTGTTTTTTAATCACCAAAATGGTGGTTTATACACCCATGCTTTAGATTATCTTCATTGCAGATTAGATAACATTATTTTTAACGGAAATTAAATTTTATCCTTTTTCTTTCTCCAAGATATTGTGATAGCCTCCACGACTAATTTTTGTTAAATGTCGGCTATAAAGACAAAAGTTCTTCCTTTGTAAACCTCTTATTTATTGAACTTACAAATCTATCTTAAACGAACTCAAGAATAAAAATTGTTTGTAAGTTTTGGATTGCGATACGCAAT
>PVMK01166768.1_pt1 | contig 14459 bp, 14 predicted proteins | sample 1853481 | NCBI WGS metagenome assembly PVMK01 (sample SAMN08533507, study PRJNA380276) | Marine sediment metagenome, whole genome shotgun sequencing project. | reverse complement strand
CCGGGAGCTTTCCGGCGGCGAGCGGCAACGAGTGGCCCTGGCACGCGCCCTGGTAAGGGAACCCAATGTCTTTCTCCTGGACGAGCCCCTATCCAACCTGGACGCCAAGCTCAGGACAGCGGCCAGGGAGGAACTTCACAGATTACAGAAGGACGTAGGAATCACAACCATCTATGTGACCCATGACCAGGTGGAGGCCATGGGGATGGGGGATCGCATCGCTGTCATGAATGAAGGTAAGGTGCGCCAAATAGGTATCCCTTCAGCAGTTTACTCCGATCCCGCCGACACATTTGTGGCCGGTTTCTTGGGTTCCCCGCCCATGAATCTGGTGGAGGCAGGGGAGCGGTTAGTTGGATTTCGGCCTGAATGTTTCCTCCCTCGGGAGTTGCACATAGGAGGCAGGGAGGTGGTATCTCTTCGCTTTGAGATAAGCCGGGTGGAGGACCTGGGAGCGGATCGGCTAGTGTACGGCAAACTGGAGGAGCGTTTCAACTACTGCCATGTGGTGGCCAATTTGCCCACAAGTTTCACACAATATTCGATTGAAACGAATGCGACCTATGATTTTGCCGTACCCAGCGGCGATGTCAAATTTTTCGATAGCAAGACAGGTCTTCGGGCAGAGCCAGTGCCGTTGTAAGGATACGTGATGGAGCAGGGAATCAAACCAGTGGGAAGCACAGTAAAAAGTCGGAACCCGGGCATGCGTTTTCTCTTTGATAACGAAAGGTTCCTCGGTATTCTGATGATAGCGCCTGCCGTAATTTACATCCTGGCATTGGTTGGTTATCCCCTGATACTGGCATTTGTTTATAGTTTCAGTGACATAACGGTGGGCAGCGCCCACTTCAACTTTGTGGGATGGGAAAATTTCAAGAACATCATCGATGATCCGGATTTTCACATAGCCCTGAAGAATACCATCCTGTTCACTTTCATCTCCATGTCGATCGTGGTGGTTTTGGCCAAAATATTGGCCCTCCTTTTGGTGCAAGACTTTAAGGGGAAATTTTTTGTGCGGGCGCTGATCCTGATGCCCTATGTGGCACCCATCTCCTTAGGGGTGATCGGTTGGCTGTGGATGCTGGACTCCATCTATAGCCCCATTAATTGGCTGCTACAGCGCACGGGGATCTTCGGGCCAGACTTTTGGCCCATGTGGTTGGGGACGCCTGGTCTCGCCATGTCTTCCATTATTGCAGTTCACGTATGGCGTATGACGCCCTTAGCCATGGTCATCATGTTGGCCGGACTCTCCTCCATTCCTCAAGACATCCGGGACGCGGCCCTGGTTGACGGAGCGGGCTATTTCCGGCAGCTCTTCCAGATTACCATTCCTCTGATGCTTCCCATCATGTTGGTGGCCGTCCTTTTCGGGATCGTCTTCACTGCGACCGACATCATCATCATTTTAGTGCTGACTCGTGGGGGACCCTACGAGTCCACCCAGGTTTTGGTCAGCAAGGCCTTCTTTACGGGCATCGACGGAGGTGATTTGGCCAGCGGGGCCGCCATCGCCCTTTTCCTTTTTCCGCTCCTTGTGGCCGTGGCCGTCTTTATGCTTAGGATAGCCCGTAGAGCGGAGGTGACCTGAGATGGTAAAAGGTATGGAACCAGTCAAGCGAGCGGTGCTAAAGATCGCGCGTTTTGGAAGCTTGACCATCTTTGCTCTTTTTGCAAGCTTGCCCTTTTTGTGGATGCTGATCACCACTTTCAAGCAGGATGCCGACCTCTATAACCGTACCAACAATCCTTTTATTTTCAATATGGCTCCCACCCTTGACCATCTGAAATATCTTTTCACAGAGACCCTGTTCACAAAGTGGCTGCTAAATACGGCCATGGTGGGCGTCGCAGTGGTTGCCATAACGCTGGTTTTGGCCGTGCCCGCCGGTTACAGCCTCGTGCGTCTTGGAGGGCGCCTGGGAGAAAGGCTCGGCATCGGGATATTTCTCACCTACCTGGTTGCCCCCACCATCCTGTTTATTCCCATGGCGCGGGTGATCGCGAGACTGGGCCTTCAGGACTCATTGTGGTCCCTGGTACTGGTCTTCCCGACCTTCACTGTCCCCTTTGCCATCTGGCTCCTGATGGGTTTCTTCAAGGCCATCCCCCGGGAGCTGGAGGAGGCTGCCATGATTGACGGATACAGTCGCTTTGGAGCCTTCATAAGAATGGTCATTCCCATATCTACTTCAGGGATACTGACGGTGGTCATCTTCAGTTTCACCCTGGTGGTGCAGGAGTACATCTACACCCTCACTTTTGTCACCGCGGCATCCAGGTACACGGTGAGCGTTGGGGTGCCAACTTTTCTTGTTCACGGGGACGTTTATAACTGGGGCGGACTGATGGCTGGTTGCCTCATTGCCTCCCTCCCGATAGCCATCGTTTATAACTTCTTTGTAGATCGATTTATTGCCGGCCTTACACTGGGGGCTGTAAAGGGGTAAGAATTCATCGGGATAATGAAGCCATGAGAGCGCCAATCTATCTCGAATACCCCTTTTGGGAGTTAGTGACATGTATCTTTTTTACCCATTGATTTACCTCCAACATCACTGGCACAATCAACAATCTTTTTTTAAACCATCAAAAGATGGCCATTGACCGGTTACCCAAGTATCGCGCTCCCAATCCACCAAAGCGTCGCATCGGTATAGGGTGAACTGACTCTTTGACCGTATCCAGAACCCTGTCTATTTTTTCTTTCATTACCGAGTCCATGGCTCACCGTATGGCATCGTTAGGCGACTGTCAAGATTATGAGTTTCGGATTCTTACGATAGGGAACTATGCGGTAACATTTCGGCCGGGCACCCGTATTTTTTGCACTGCAATTAATGATATCAAAGCCATGACAGCGCCTCCGAAAAACGGAATACGGTAATTCAAAACCCACAGAAAGCCCCCCAGGGCCGGCAGAATAACGGCGGCAATATGATTGATGGTAAAGCCCACGGCCATGCTGGGCGCAATATCCCGGGGATCGCCGACTTTCTGAAAATAGGTTCGAATGGCGATGGAAAAATTAAAGAAAATGTGGTCCAGAATGTAAAGCGCTGCCACGACCCATTTGGAAGGGGTCAGGGCATAGGCCATAAATATGAAGACCAGGCTGAAGTACTCCAGGGATAAAACCCTGCGTTCACCGAAGCGGATGATGCTTTTTCCGATCAGGGGGCTCAAATAATAGTTGATGACGTTATTGACTACAAAAAGGATGGTGACTTCCTGAACCGTATAATGAAACTTCTGGACCATCAGCAATACTGCAAAAGCCATAAAAATCTGGCGACGGGCCCCGGCCATGAAGGTCAGAAAATAAAAAAGCCAGTATTTTTTGCGGAACACCATTTTTTTTCGCTGGGAGACCACCTCCCGTTGAGCCGGCTTTTGGCTTAATGCCCATACGCCTGCGGCAATGATCAGCCCGCCCATCAGCAGGTAGATTTTAGAAAAGCTTATGAAAAAAGCCAGCACATATATCAAAAGACCCACCGCAATACTGGCAGCGGCGGCATAGCTGCGCTGTTTGCCAAAAACCCATGGAGAGGAATTTTTATCAAAGTACTGCAGCGTCAGGGACATGTTGGTGGTTTCGTAATAATGGAACCCAAAACTCATCACCAGCGTAGTCAAAATCAGCCCGGCATAAGATGGAAGTTTGCCGGTAATGGCCAGTCCGAATCCCATAATGAGTATCGATAGTGCGGAAAGTCGATGCTCTTTGATCATCATGATGACATAGATCGTCAGCAGTGCCAGAAACCCGGGGATCTCCCGCACCGATTGAATGACGCCGACGTGGTTTCCATGCAGACCGGCAATGTCCACCGCAAAATTGTTGAACAGCGTAAGCCAGGTTTGCAATCCGAAGGTGGAACAGATGGTTAAAACCGCCAGGTACAAAAACATCGGATTATTTTTTATTGCTTTTTCGGATTCCATGCGCTTATGTGTATAGATGCCCTATGGGATAAATCATGGGCTTTTGGGGCCATTTTATCGCAAGTTCAAAGTTATAAACCCAATTTTTTAATTTAATTTTAATAAGTTATGCTTTTTTTGCTTAGCAAAAAAAGCCCGGGTTCAAAATTTTGAACCTCACCCAATAATAAAAAAATGGTTTAAAAACAACAGGTTTTTCCATTTTTAGATATATTCGGTTCAAAATTATGAACCAAACCCCTCAATTTGATCTCTTAGAATTAATTTTGCAAAGTTGGACACATGAACGATAATATCCATAACTATTTGAAATCTAATATAAATTAAAAAAATATTACATAATTTTGGGAACCAAAATTATTTTGGCAAGGGTTTTGCAGGTACTTCATGTGCAGCCTAATAATTTCTTCATCTGTTCTCCTCCTTAACGGCTAATTGGGAAAAAACCAGTTAGCCGTTATTTTTTGTTTGAATTTTGATGACCTTTCCAATAACAATATCTTCTCCCATAACCAACGCGCTTAAGAACGCCAAGTCTGTTTAAAAATGTTTTTCGATGGGGAATACAAAAATAAAACTTTCTGCATCCGCAAGAAAATTTATGCAGAAAAAAGGAATTACAGACGTTACCTTTAATCTCCGTCGCGCTGAACCCAAGGGCGTTTTAAAAGAGGTCGAACCGCTATACCAGGCGCCAGTGGATGCTTCGGGTTACCGATATTTTGTGGTAGAAGGCTATCATGTCTTCGTGGCCAGAAATATTAAAATCCTGGGTCCCTTGACCTTGACCACTGAAGGTATATGGAAGTTTAAACAGTTGTTTCTGGACGGTGCTGGTGCAGCGGTATCGTTTTGGTTATTTGAAGAAAATTAGATTGTTCGGGTCGCTAGGTTGATGATCATTGATGCCCATACCCATATATTCCCCGGAAAAATTCGCAAAAATAGAGAAACCTATTTTTCAGACGAGCCGGCATTTAAAAAATTATATCAATCGCCCAAATCCCGGCTGATCGGTGCAAAGGAAATGCTGGCATCAATGGATGCCGGCCAGGTGGACAAATCCGTTATTTTTGGATTTCCCTGGCAAGATTCGATCCTTTTTAAAAAGCATAATGATTACATCAGCGAGGTAGTCAACCGATACCCGCATCGCTTTATCGGTCTGGGATGTTTTGATCCTTTTAGCCACGGGGCGGCTGAAGAAACTCAGCGTTGCCTTCAGGAGGGCGGACTATCCGGAATCGGAGAGCTGGCGTTTTATCAAAGCGGGATTGAAAATTCTTCACTGGCCAGGCTGGAACCGGTCATGGAAATCTGCAGAGATCGGAATCTTCCCGTTTTAATTCATACCAATGAGCCCATCGGGCATAAATATCCCGGAAAAACTCCCAATACCCTGGCACAAATCTATCAGCTGATCGACACTTTTCCCCAAAACAAAATTGTTCTGGCCCACTGGGGCGGCGGCCTGTTTTTTTTCAGTCTTCTTAAAAAGGAAGTCAAGCAGCGCCTGAATCGTGTGTACTTTGATACGGCCGCCTCTCCTTATCTATACGATCCGAATGTCTATCGCCTGGCAATTGAATTGGTCGGGGAGGGGAAAATCCTGTTTGGCAGTGATTTTCCCCTCCTGCCGCCGGCAAGGTATTTTGATGAGATGAAGGCTGCCGGGTTGTCGCCAGTCGAAATGCAGAAAATCTGCGGCGGGAACGCGCAGCACTTTTCAATATGGCTGTTTAATTAGCCACGGACCCGTCTTCGCTCTGGCGAGCTTCGCCGCGGCAGGCCCCACACAGACAATTTCTATGGCTTTCGGTTTCAGGTGTCAGGTGCCAAGAAGATATAGAGGACAGAGTACAGAAAACAGATGACAGAAGACAAAGGGCAGACTTTTTTCTGTCTTCTGTCTTCTGACCTCTGACCTCTGTTCTCTGTTATCTGAAACCAGAAACCTTCATTTCGGGGAGTATTAATGAAAAACTATAAGGTTGCGGTGGTGCGTTATGAAAAACCGATTGAATCGGTTCGCAAAGCCGTCAGATTATGCGGTGGTCTGGACCCTATGCCGGCCAAGGCCAGGGTTTTCATCAAGCCCAACATCGTGTTCTGGACCCGTGCCGTTGCCTTTCCCAAGTGGGGGGTGATTACCACCTCCCGCATTGTGGAAGATGTCATCATTTTGCTCAAAGAACGCGGCATAGATGATATCACCATCGGGGAGGGCACCATCACCATGAGTCCCAAAGATACCGCAACCCAGGCCCACGCCTTTGAGACCCTGGGATACGGCGTTTTGAAACAAAAGTACGGCATCAAGTTCATCAATGTTTTTGAAAGGCCATTTGAAAAAGTAGACCTGGGCGATGGTGTCGAGCTGAACTTTAACACCGATATTTTAAACAGCGACTTTGTCGTCGATCTGCCGGTGATGAAAGCCCACAACCAGACGGTGGTGAGTTTGGGCATTAAAAACTTGAAGGGCACCATCGATATCCCCTCCCGCAAACGATGCCACACCATGACGCCGGGCAAAGACCTCCATTTCTGGGTGGCGAAGCTGGCCGACAGGATGCCGCCCATGCTGACCCTTCAAGATGGGATTTATACCAACGAGCGGGGGCCCGGCCCGGATGGCCGCATGCACCGCAGCAACCTGCTGGTGGCATCATCCGATGTGCTTGCGGCAGATCTGATTGGGGCGAAACTACTCGGCCATGAACCGCAAAATGTCCCCCACCTGGTGCATGCCGCCCGCAATCGCAAACGGCCCTTTGATCTTTCCGATATCGAGATACGGGGTGAGGGCATCGAAGGCCTCAGTAAATTCCACGAATACGACTTTCCATACAGCGAAACCGACGACGGCATCATGCCGCTGCCTCTGGCCAGGCTGGGGCTTAAAGGCGTGTTCTACCGCAAATATGATCTTTCGATGTGTACCTACTGCTCCGGGATAAACGGTGTCATGCTGGCAGCGATCCGCTATGCCTGGCAAGGTGAAGCCTGGGATGGGATCGAGATTCTGACCGGCAAATCCATGCCGCCCACGCCCGGCATGAAAAAGACGATTCTGCTGGGCAAATGCATGTATCAGGCGCATAAGGACAATCCGGACATCCGGCAACGGATTGCGGTCAAGGGGTGTCCACCTTCACCCGGTTCCATGCTTAAGGCGCTTCACAAAGCCGGCATCGATGCGGATCCGGGGTTGTTTGAGAACATAGATCAGTTGCCGGGCTTTTTCCTCAGCCGATACAAAAACAGGCCCGAGTTTGATGAGTCGTTCTTTCAGGTGAAGGCGTAGGCCGGTTTTATTTTTGCTCACCGCAGAGACGCAAAGGTCGCAGAGATTAAAAAAATAACCACGGGCAAAATTAGCAGCAACAGGTTCTTAATGCCGAACGGCTAAAAAATAAGATAAATACCCTCTGCGAACTCTGCGTCTCTGCGGTAAAGATAGCTAAATCCGTATATTTCGAAGGGATTGTAGGATGGGTTCCATTCTGGTGCGGTGTTGCGGTGGGATCATCAAAACCTTGAGGGGATGATTGGCGATCAGTCCCGCAGTCGAGCACTTTAACCGCTTGTCTTTAATACACATGGTCAAAAGCTTTGAGGACCGATTCCAGGGATGCATCTGTCAAGCATCTGGGTTCTGAGCAGTTTTCAGATTCAATTTCAAAGCACGGCCTGCAGTCCAGCTCGGGGTGCACAATTTCAACATTGGGCCCCAGCGGCTTCCAGCGGACCGGATCGGCGGGGCCGAAAATGACGGCGGTCGGCAACCCTAAAAAAGCCGCCAGGTGGCTGACACCGGAATCATTGCCCACATGTCCCCCTGCGGATTGAAGCAAATCAACAAGCTCGGTCAGTTCACTTAAATTTCGAACGTTTCGATTTTGATTCTGCAATTTATCCACCAGATCCGACTCTGCCGGCCCGCATATAAATTGCGGTCGTAATCCCCTTTTTTCGAGGACATCGGCCAGTTTTAAAAATTGTGCCAGAGGCCAGCGCTTGCGAATGCTGCCGGAACCCGGGTGGATGATGATCTTTGAGGCGTCGATCGGTCTGCCCGTCCTGTGGTTTTGCTCCCTTTGCAAGGTGAAAATCTCGTAATTTGAATCAGCGGTTTCGAGCAGTCCGCAATCGATGAGGTTTTTAAACAAAAATTCGGCCACATGGATTTTATCCTGTGCCGGCGGTCTGGGCGGTATCTGAAAGCATTGACGGTCGGTAATTTGACTTATGGATTTTTTAAGGTCGCAAGAGAATGAAAAAACAAGTATGGTTGTATAACCGCCGATGAGATCTTTGATTTTCCCGTCGATTTGATCAGAAAAAAGGGTTGCAAAACAGGCCGCCTCTATGGGGTACCATTTCTCTACCAGTCCCAGTTTTGCAGCCAGTATGCCCTGCTGGCGCTGGCAGAGCGCATCGATGCGGCTAAATTTTTTGCGAAGCGCGTTGATGGCCGGAAAGGTGAGTACGAGATCACCCAGGGCCCCCTGGTGAATAATCAGGAGACTTGATTCTGCCATTGAAAGCATGTGATTGTTATGGAACATGCAGACTGCGGGAAATCAATTTGACACCAGAATTTCACCACGATCTTCCAGGCCGGAAATAACCAGAAGCACTTTCTCCTGGGCTTCGTTCATTTCGGATTCCCGCATTAAATCCAGGTGTTCTACGGTTTCCTGTAAGATGGTCGCGGAGCGTTTCGGCAAATTTTTAAACACCTTTATCTGGGCTTTGCCTTCGATACCCTTGAGCGCCCGTGCCAGATCGACGGTGCTGACCTCTTTGAGACATTGTTGGATGGACTGATCATTGAGTTGCATAATGGTATGTCCCAGTTTGGAGCTTAAGGGCGTGGCGGCCCGGGATTGTTCAATTTTTTTAAAAAAGGCTTTTAAGCGGTCATTTTTCCTGTCACCGAATTCGTTTTCATAGGCCTCATAACTGCCTTCGCCGAATAAAGAAACCAGTAACTCTTTAATAATATTGGGGTTGACGCCGTTTTGGATGGCTAAAACCCCTTCCATTATGATGCAGCGCTTCAAAAGTTCCCTGCCGTGGTATTTGCCGGACAGGATGTAGTACTGCAGGGTTGTGGTTACCATCTGGGGATTGACTCCCTCCAGGACCAGTTGAAGCCCTTTGCGTAAGAGGAAATGAGACGTTTCTTCCGCTTCCTGCACCAGGGAAAGCAGTCCGTTGCGTTTGGCCTTGTTGGCCATGGAAACGATCTCAGCGACCAGTGCCATACATTCTTTCTTTTCAGCCGTGCTGCACTGTATTCGCTCGCCGAATTCCCAATCATATTTCATTGAATATGCTCCAAAACACCCCAGAATTTATACAACTTGCTGGAATTATAGTATTTTTTGTGGTCATATTCTTTTGTCAGCCACATGGAATGATGGAATAGTGGAATATTGGAATACTGGGTCAGAACAAGAACAACAATGCAAAATTATGCGCTTTGAATTCCGTTTCTTGAAACCCATCATTCCACAATAGCGCTAAAGCTTCACTTCGTGCCCATTGTTCCATCATTCCAATTGTGAGCGAAGCGAACTAAGTTCTCCCTTAATTATACCACAAATCTCGGAAATTCCTACAAAAAATTGCCGGACGGAAAGATAAGAACGGTTAACTTTCTGCTTTTTACCATTGCACTGCATCGGATGATTGAGCCAGTTCGGCAAGCTCGCCTGAATTGACACCATAAAAATTTTCGAGATGCTCAATTTGACCGGATGTCGGTATTCTGACCCCCCGTTCAAGCTCCACCAATCTTGAGGGCGGAATACCGGCCTTTTCACATATTTCTTTTAAGCTCAAATTGCTTTTGGCCCTTAGCTGGATCAACCTCTCTCCCAATTCGCTCATCGTAAAATCTCCTTAACAACCTAAAAAGGATCTGCAGATTTCGCAGATTAACGCAGATTATTTCCATGTTTGCATCACAGCTGAGCATGAATCCTTATCTATATCTGTGAAATCTGCGTAATCGGTGGATTTAAATTGTTTTCTATCCTTGAGTGAGACTGCCCATAGCATAATTCAAATAAAAGATAAATAACCGAGTTAATTAGAATCAGCCTTTGCAAGAGATTGAGCAGGGCTTCGCGATTGATACGGGTTTCAGGTATTATTCAATACCTGAAATAGCGACAAATTGTGCCAGTGCAGCGCCTTCGCGAATCTTTTTGGCGTCAGTGTACTCCTGCGAATAATAGAATTCCTTCGCTTTTTCAAGATCGGGAAACTCTACCACAACGACCCGCCATTTTTCCTCCGGGCCCTCGAGGGTGACCATTTCTCCCCCGCGGACAATGAATCGGCCGTCATATTTTGCAATGATGCCCGGCGTCACTTTGATGTATTCATTGTATTGGTCCCAATCGGTTACATTGACTCTGGCAATCATGTATGCAGACATCTGGCAGTCCCTCCCTCTTAATTTGGTTCTTCATATAAAGGATTATCAGGCAAGGTATGTTCTTTTGGGATGAATCCGAGGCATTTCTTCAGACATGCGAATATAGTCATTCGCCAAATATGAATTAACTCCGACAGAAACTTCCACCGGAGTTAATTCACCGTAAAACTTTTGAATGAACGCATTGCTGCGCACTTTGAAACAAAATGCAGCGTCTTGGGGTTCGAATCTACGAAAATTCACCGACGCGTCTCGATTAATATTTATTTATTAAATAGCGTAAAAACGCGAGACCGGCAGCCTTATTTGCTCTTACCTATCCTGAACATCTTGGTGCCGCAAGTTGGGCACACGCCCTGGGTTGCCGGGCGACCGTTTTTCATCGTTATTTCCTTGGTGTCTTTCATTTCTCTCTTAGCCTTGCATTTTACGCAATAAGCTTCCATGGTTTTGCCTCCTTAAATTCTTTTTTAATTATTGACCCGTTTGTCCCACTGCAGGCTTTGCGAACGGGTGGGTGAGTGCAATTTTTTTTGCGATGATGAACAGACACAAAAAAAGTGGATTTTGATTGTTGCCTGCAGTTTTGAATTTTATACCCAAAACAGTAAATTTAGCAACCATATAAAAGCGAATACCTGATCATTTGTGTGCGATTTGACTATCCTTACCTTCTCGAAACCGGAAATTTACGATAATCAGCCGTTTTCTTCTTAAGATATTCCTCGCCGTAGTCAATTTTTAATTCCAGCCACATGGTCAGGTGGTCCGACATCTGCCGCCGCCGCCAATGATTGCGGTAATAAGCGCGGCGCTGTTTTTCAGTACGAACGTTGCCTTTGGTATCATACACAAACGGGTTGTCGAGATCATCTTCTGCCTTGCCTCTCATCATGGCCGGGATATAGGCTTCATAGTCTTCATTCCTGTAGATCAGATCAAAGTAGTCAAAAACACCGCCGCGCCCGGTGGGGGCCAGATTGTTTTGCCGCACCTTCAATGCGATTTGATCATAAAAGCGCAGTTTTTTCCCGACATTGGAGGGAGGAATGTTTTGCAAGGCCTGCGGTATTTGAAAGCCGTTTTGGGTAATGGCGTTAAACGCCGCATTGGCTGGATCGGCATCAAAAATATTAAAATCGCCGAGTAAAATCAGGTTCCGGCTCCAGGCCGTCGGGTCTTCGGTGCGCTCCTTGAGGAATTCAGCCAGTGCTTTAATTTCGGCTACGCGAACGGGATGTTCTGCAACCGTTTTGCCCCAGATAATGTGAACGGTAGAAAGCATGAATCGGAACCAGCCGGCTTCAAAGCCGACAATGGTGGGCGTGCGTGCCAGCTGATTCGCAGGTGCAATGGTGTTGCCCTTTTTATCTTCGATCGGCGGAATGACGATTTCACCGGCCACGCCGCTAAACCGGATTTTGCGGCGGTCAAACAAAAAGGCCAGGCGTTCCTGATTGCCGGCGGAGCCTTCGGTTACGTCGCTGGCCACAAATTTCCAGGTGCGCCCCAGCCGGGCTTGCAGCTTATTCAACGCCCCTAGGTGGGCACCGACTTCCTGAATGGCGACCAGATCAAAATGCGAAATGATTTCGGCGATATACCAGTAGGACTCTGCCGTGCGTTTATCATTTTTACCGCCTTCGAATTCTTTCAAATTCCAGGTGGCCAGCAGCAGGGTGTCGGTGGCATTTTTGTTGGGCACGCTGCGTTGAGGCCCGTCCGGATGCGTTTGCAACGTATGGCGCAACGACTCCAGACGGCCGGCGATTCTGGCGGTGTCTTTTCGCAACCCGTCAAGCCTGTAAAACAACGGCATCGGCATTCTCCATTAATGGGTACAGTGCATTCGCATATTCTGTCCAGCAACCTCTATATCTCGTTTTGCGCAAGCTTTGCAAAATTCGCTTTTATTGTTTATTTGCATGATATTGTCTATAAAGAGAAGCGCTTGCCCAAATAGTCCATAACAAAATCATGAAACAAGTACAAATTCATACTTTCAGCGATCTTCATATTTCTCAGTGCCTATCTGATGATTGCCACCGAAAATTGAAATAAATCTTAAATTTTGATATGATCAAGAATAGGGGGCTAATTTCCAAAGTGCAACTTTAAACGGGAATCTGTGAAGGAGACGGTTCTTATTGTAACTGCGGGGTCGGACAACCAATAGGAGTATAAGACATGCGCAAGGATAGCCAGATCAGCCAACGTTTAGCAAATCTCAAAGAGCGCCTAAAACAGGAAAATCCGGTCCTTTCTCAAGTGGTGGATAGTTTTCAAAAACTTGATTATATCAGCCGGCGGCTCGGATTTTTTCGTAACGGGGAATCCCATGCGACGCGAACGTCCTGGTGGCCCCTGATATCTATATTGGGAATTTATTCATCCGGCAAATCCACTTTTATCAACCATTACCTTCAATGCCGCTTGCAGGCCACCGGCAACCAGGCCGTTGATGACAAGTTTACGGTTATTTCTTATACGGATGATGACAAAGTAAGGGTGCTGCCGGGCCTGGCATTGGATGCGGATCCTCGTTTTCCTTTTTACAAAATAAGTCAAGCCATTGAAGAGGTGGCCGAAGGAGAAGGGCAGCGGATCGATTCTTACATCCAACTCAAAACCTGCCCCAACGAGCGCTTACGCGGCAAGATCATTATCGATTCCCCCGGCTTTGATGCTGACGCCCAACGGACTTCCACCCTGCGAATTACCGATCACATTATTGACTTATCCGATTTGGTCCTGGTGTTTTTCGATGCCCGCCACCCGGAATCCGGCTCCATGCATGACACCCTTGAGCATCTGGTTAACCGGACCAAAAACCGGCGAGATTCAAATAAATTTTTATTTATCCTCAACCAAATCGACAACACGGCCTTTGAGGATAATACCGAGGAAGTTTTTGCATCCTGGCAGCGGGCACTCGCCCAATACGGACTGACAGCCGGGTGTTGCTACGCCATCTATGTTCCGGAAGTTGCCATACCCATTAAAGATGAGAACGTTCGGGTTCGTTTCGAGAATAAGCGCGATTCAAATATGGATCAGATTTTCAATCGTATCGAACGGGTCGGGGAGGAAAGGGCCTATCGAATTGTGGGCATGCTGGAAGAAACCGCCCAAATGCTTGAGAACGACATTATACCCCCGAATCCGGCAGTTTATTTCCCGCTGGCGGAGCAAGATCATCTGGCTGGACGCAATCCTCTTAGGGGCAGTGTTGGGCGCTTTTTTGGCTGCCACCATCTGGGGTGGATACTGGAACGGGATGACCCTCAAGCTATCATTTCTAGACAATTTGCCGGGCGGAAATTACAGTAAGCTTGGCCTGTTAGCGTTGCTGGTGCTGCTCTTCGGCTATGTTCACTTATCGATTCGCAGGGTAACTGCAAATTATGTATCGCGCAATTTGTTAGCGGAAGTTAAGGACCCTGATTTGCGAGCGAACTATACCCGTGCCTTTAAAAAGAATAGCCGCTGGTATCGTAGTTTGTTGAAGCGTAAACCAGCGGGTTGGGGTCGGCGAACTCAGCGCCGCCTGACGAAAGTTTTGGAAGACACCAACACCTACATTCAGAAACTCAATGATATGTACACCAACCCTTCCGGTAACGAAAGCGGCCATCCGGAGACGGGGCCACGGGCTGAGGAACAAACGCAAGCCCCTATCACCTCCGGCGGCCCTCACGGGGAACCCCTTGAGACGACCGCACCCAAAGACCCAGCCGAGCCCCATAAGTAAATCGAAGCCATAAAAGATCCTTTTGTGAATGAGGGTCAATGTGAATGAGGGTCAAAGCTTGAATTGTGAATAATAATCGACAGATTTTTTCCTTGAAGATCTTTATACCGCTTTCCATAATAATGTTCCGAATTACGGAATTGGGGTATAAGTGGTTGTAGAAAAAAACGTTTGAATACCGGAACGTTTTTTTGACAACCACTATAACACCGTGAGCAGAGCCTGGTGAATTGAAAGCGTTTTGACATCAGCATTTTCGCTGCTGTCGTTAAAAACAGAATCCAGAAAAATCATCAGTTA
>PVMK01119432.1_pt1 | contig 14460 bp, 14 predicted proteins | sample 1853481 | NCBI WGS metagenome assembly PVMK01 (sample SAMN08533507, study PRJNA380276) | Marine sediment metagenome, whole genome shotgun sequencing project. | reverse complement strand
TGCCGCGCCATCGCTTTCTCGTATCCCGCGCGTGACCCGCGAGCTTCTTGAGCCGCCTTGACCGCCGGCGTAAACGCGATGTCGCTGTGAAACGTCATGCCGGCACTCTGGTGTTCTTCCTGCTCATAAACAATCAGCCAAATAATGAAAACATTGTTTATGATGCGTGAACAATGGATCGCCTGCTCGCCATGGAAGCTTTCGTCCGCGTGGTCGACGCCGGCAGCTTCAGTGCAGCCGCCCGGCAGTGGGGGCGCTCGAAGGCGGTCGTTAGCAAGTACGTGACCGCGCTCGAAGATCACCTCGGCGTCGAGCTCCTACGACGCACCACTCGTTCGCTGAGCTTGACCGAGGCAGGGCGCGCCTACCGCGAACGATGCACTGACGTCCTTGGGGAGGTTCAATCGCTCGAGGCGTCACTCCGCGAAGGCGTGGCGGCACCGCGCGGACCGCTACGCGTAAGCGCTCCCCCGGGCCTCGCCTCCCACTACCTCGACGTCATGACCAAAGACTTCATCGAACGCTTTCCCGACGTCACGATCGACCTCGACCTCACCCATCGCATGATCGACCTCGTCGAAGAAAACATCGACGTTGCCATTCGCGTCACCGACCCACGCGATTCGTCTCTGGTCGCGCGTCGAATCGCGCCCGTCGCCATCATCGCCATTGCCTCCCCTTCGTACCTGCGCCGCCGAGGTACCCCCAAGAAGCCCACCGACCTGCGCGACCACGACTGCCTCGTCGACACGAACTTCCGCGATCAGCAGCGCTGGCGTTTCCAAACGAACGGCAAGCCCGAAACCGTAACAGTCGACGGTCCCCTCCGAGTCAACCACCCAGACGCGATTCGCGACCTGGCCATCGCCGGCCTAGGAATCGCCCTAGTCCCCGACTTCGTCGCCACCGAAGCCCTCCGCAAAGGCAAGTTGCGCCAAGTGCTTCCCAATGCTGTCGCCCTACGCTGGTCTATCCTCGCCGTCTACCCGCGCCGCCGCTACTTGCCATTGCGCGTGAGGGCGTACGTCGATCACCTAGTCGAGCGAATGGGGCGACCATGAAACGCACTTGGGGTACGCTCGCATCGTGTTGGGCGACGTCGATCCAAATCAACCCCTGAAAGTGGCCGCCGTGCAGGTGGAGGCGCGGCTCTGCGAGGTCACATGGAACTTGCAGCACGCGCACGCTCTGGCCGTCGAGGCTGTCAGGACGGGCGCGCGGATCATCGCTCTCCCGGAATTCTTCACGACGCCAATCGTCTACGACGAACGCCTCTACGCATGCGCCCAGCCTCCGACCGGTCCCGCCTCCGAGTTGCTGAAAGAGATAGCGCGCGAGCACGGTGTCTGGATCGGCGGCTCCTACCTCGAACAGCGTGGCGAAGACGTCTTCAACACCTATGTCCTCGCAGAACCCGACGGCACCCTGCACCGTCACGACAAAGACCTCCCGACCATGGTCGAAAACGCTTTCTACGTAGGTGGAACCGACGATGGACTTTTCGAGACCAAGCTGGGACCGGTCGGCGCCGCCGTCTGCTGGGAAACCATCCGCACCCAAACCGTCCGCCGCCTGCGTTCCAAGGTCGGTCTACTGATGACAGGCAGCCACTGGTGGTCCGAGCCCGGCTGGCCCTGGGCCAGAGCCTACTGGCAACAGCAACACCAAAAGAATGCCGAGCTCATGAGAGCAACCCCCGGCACCTTCGCGCGCCTAGTCGGCGCACCTCTGCTACACGCCGCTCACGCCTCCGTCATCGAGGGCCGGTTTCTTCTGACTCCCCTCCCGGGCACCACCGTGCCAACCCGCACACAGCTCATGGGCGAAACCCAGATCGTCGATGCCCACGGCACAATCCTCGCCCGCCGCACCTACTCCGAAGGAGCCGGAGTAATCACCGCAGAAATCACCCTCGGCACCACACCGCCAGTCGACGAAATCCCAAACCGCTTCTGGATCCCCGACCTCGACCCCCTCTACCGAGCCATCTGGCATCACCAAAACTCCGCCGGCCGCAGCGCGTACCAACGCGCCAAGCGCAAGGGCATGATGCGACGCGGCCGTGCTTGACTAGAAAGCTCGTATCTTGGCTAAGCCACGAGCTCGATTCGCAGCTGCTCGTCGAGCGCCTCTGAGACCGCCGCCAAGGTTCGCACGGTTGGGTTCGACTTCCCCGGGCATTCGAGCTTCTGAAGTTGTTGCACGCTCATGTTGAGCTTCTTCGCTAGCTCGCGCTGCGAGAGCCCCTTACGCTGGCGGGCTTGCCGGATCATCAAAGGGATGGAGACGTCTTCGTAAGGCGCGACCCAGACATACCGCCGTCCGCGGCGAGCTCTCGGATCGGGGATCTCCCACAAGGGATCGCGCGCCTCCTCCAACCAGAGCGAGAGCGCCTCGCGCGCGTGCTCGAGCACCTCTTCCCGTGAATCGCCTTGCGTGAAACATCCAGGCAGATCGGGGAACTCCACCCAGTAGCCGGAATCTTCCTCGTGTAAGTGTGCTTGATACCGAATCACCGGATCTTCTCACCGGTCTGCTTCTCGATGGCGTGTAGCTGACCTCGTTGGAGCGATTTGTTTCCGTGTACGGGAACGATAGTACCACGCTTTCCTTTTCGCAGCATTACATGTGAGCCCTTCCGACGGGTGATTTCCCACCCCAACTTCTCCAAGCGTCGCACGACTTCCTTCCCAGAAATCGGCATTCTTAATGCACAGCATTTATGCTGTATCGCTGGCTACAGGTGTTTGATTCGCGAGATCGTACATTCATTCCCTCCGAAGCAGCACACAGCGTGCCATCGTTCGCCCAAGTGATTCCAGTCCCGTAGGCGTGGCGGATGGCGGCATGGCTGCACTCCGCCGCCGCCCGTCACCCGAGGATTCACGCGTTAGGCATCAATGGCAGGCGCGTTCTTAACGACGAAGCTCACGAAGCGCGACTGCACCTGCTCGGACGCCAGGGCTCGCTCGGCGGGCGGTAGTTTCGTTATCGCCCGCACGACATGGTTGAGGAACGCCGCACCACGGCTCTCGCTCTCGTCGAAGAGCAGGTCGGCCAGGCGGCCGTGCTCGAGCATCTGACGCACGACGCGCTCGATGGTGTTCGCGGGCACATGGCTAGGTTCCGCCCGGCGTTCCATGCTGATGGCTTCCTGTTTGCACGTCGTGGCACAGACTCCACATCCGATGCAGAGCTCGAAATCGAAGACCGGGTGCAGCTCGTTCTTTCGCTTCCCCCCGGTGCGCTCGGGCGCCATCGCAATGGCCGCGACCGGACATGCCCGGGAGCAACGGGAGCAGCCCTTGCAGTCGTCGGCGTGGTGGTGCGGCTCGAACCCGCTCGGATTGACCGCCGGAAGCCCGAAGTTGTTGATAGAGCGGAGCTGTTCGCAGCAACAGGCACAGCAGTTGCACACGTAGGCCGGTTCGCTCTTTACGTTGTCGGCGATCTGGACCAGGCCGAGCTTACGGGCGTCCGTCACGATGGCCAGAGCCTCCTGCTTGTCGATCTGACGGCCAAAGCCACGCCGGATGACGAAGTCCGCCCCGCCGTTGAGCGACAGGCAGATCTCCTGGGGGACGTCGCAGGCCTCGCCCAGGTGCTCGGCCTTGTGGCGGCAGTAGCAATGGGAGACCGCGATCTGCTCGGCCTCCCCGATGAGGCGGGTCGTCCGCTCCCAGTCGAGCACCTCTGGAATGTCGGCGGCCAGCACGTTCTCGTGCACCATGGCCCGCCCAATGACGGTGTCGTTGCCGAACACCTCCCGGGCGAACGTGTCGTCGCCGTGCATGTAGGCGCCCATGGCCTTCGCAACGCTTAGCTTGTCGAACATGTCGTGGGCCCGCATCATCGAAAACTCGAAGAAGCCGACGACGGGCGGGGCCAGCAGGTATTTCGTCTCTCCGGTGCTCCGACTGACGAGGTCCATGACCAGGCCCTTATCGCAGAGCGGCTCGAGCTTCTCCCGCAGCTCTTGCTCTGGCATGTCGAAACGACGGGCCAGCTTGCGCAGCGGCGTGGGCATCATCGGCATCCGCGACGCCAACGCAGCCTCCTCGGGGCTGTACATCAGCTCGAGCAACTCGCGCCAGCCTTGCAACGCGCGCTCGTCCTCGGGCCTCGGCATGGCGACGGCGAGGTGGTCGAGACGCTCCATCAGCCCCCGATACTCCTGTTTGAGTTGACTCATGTGTCCCATGGTTCACCTCCACCTGGTGAACGCCTGCGAGCATCGTGCCAGTTCTCGGCGCCTCTGAAATTGCGATTCGGACCGCGCAAAAAGCCTTCTGTAGTGACTATCCGCAGCCAACCGAGTAAACAATTACGTATGCGCATGTTGCGCATTCCGTGCGCCGCATCGGCCCCAGATGCAAAATGTTCATTCGGTCCCGGGGCCCAGCCTGCCAATGTCACGCAAACCTTTGCGCCTCTCCAAGTCCCGCTTCACCGCCGGCCTCCAATGCCACCGCCAACTCTGGTGGAAGGTCCACGAGCCGCGCGCGCCCGAGCTAAAACCCGACGCTGCCCTTCAAGCCATCTTCGACATGGGCAACCGCGTCGGCGAACGTGCGCGCGAAGAGTTTCCCGGTGCCACGCTCATTGAGCTCGACTACCGCCGTACCCATGCCGCCGTCGATGCGACCCGCCGAGCCATCGACGCCGGCGCCGCCGTCATCCTCGAAGCCTCCTTCTTCGAAGACAACATCTTCGTCGCGGTAGACGCGCTCTCGAAGGAAGGCAACGGCTGGGTCGTCACCGAGGTCAAGGCCACCACGAGGGTCAAGCCACAGCACATCCCCGACGCTGCCGTGCAGGCCCACGTCGTCGAACGAGCCGGCCTCCCGGTTGCCCGAGTCGAGCTGATGCACCTCAACCGCGCGCATCGGCACCCTGATCAGGGTGCACTCTTCACCAGGGCCGACATCAGCCACGAGGTGTCCGAGCTCCGTGGCCAGATTGCCGACCAAGCCAGTGCACAACTGCGAATGCTCGAAGGCGAGCTCCCCGAGGTCGAGCCCGGCCCCCACTGCACGTCACCCTACGAATGCCCCTTCTTCGCCCGCTGCAACACCCCGCTGCCGGATCACGCCATTGAAGACTTGCATCGCATCAGCGCGAAGAAACTCGGCGAGCTCCACGACGAAGGCATCGAAACAGTCGACCAAATCCCAAGCGACTTCCCCCTCAACGGGATTCAAACACGTCACCGCACAGCCGTCCTCCAAAACGAAATGGTCGTCGACCCCGGCCTCCAAAGTGCGCTCGCCGCGTACCGCTACCCCCTCGCGATGCTCGACTTCGAAACCATCGCCCCCGCCTTGCCCGTGTGGAACGGATGCAGCCCCTTCGGCAAGGTTCCCGTCCAGTTCAGCGTCCACACCCTCACCGACGACGGAGAGGTTTCCCATCAAGCGTATCTCGCAGACGGGGAGGGCGATCCACGGCCCCGTGTGGCGGAGGCGCTCGTAGCCGCGTTGGATGGTGCAGCAACGGTCCTCGCTTGGAATGCGGGGTTCGAGAAGGAGTGTTTGGGGATCCTCGCCGACTCTTCACCCGTGCATGCTCCAGCGTTACTCGAGGCCCGCGACAAAACGCAGGACCTCCTCCCCGTCGTCCGCAATCACGTTTACCACCCAGAGTTCCGAGGAAGCTTCAGCGTCAAGGACGTGGTCCCCGCATTGCTCCCCGACATGGCGTACGACGACCTCGAGGTATCGGACGGGCAGACTGCGTCGTTTCTCTTGGAGCAGTTGCTATGCCGACCAGACGAGTTGTCGGCAGAGGAGCGGAAGGCGCTGACGCAGCAGCTCGAGGCATACTGCAAGCACGACACCGCAGTCATGGTGAGCCTGTTCGAAGTCCTGCAAGAAGCAGCCGTCGCTTGAGGATTCTACGGCCGTATCAGGTCAGAATCACACTCCGCGGGAGCCGAAATGGGATTGCACCGCGCAACGTATCCACCGGGCACGGCTGCCGAGTAATCGGGGAATACTACCCGTGTTCCCGACGAGGGTCCATGCGCATAGCCCCACCGAGCGAGGCTGCGGCTCCCTGTCGCGTGGCAAAATCACCATTGCCGCCTCCCGGTTGCCCGTCAGCGCTACGATGATACCGTCGACCTACTCAACTGATGGAGGCTTCGCCGCGCGGATAGTCAGGACTTTGGCGAGCCTCCGTCGAGAAGGATCGAGTGCCGTCGCCAGAACGAGAACGAGGAGGGCGATGGATTACGGTCCTCGTTGCTTCGCTCGCGGTTCACGTCGGTGTGCTGTCGACCCTTAGCGCGGTTCCGCACACGGCCGCGGTGTCGCGATTGAACGTTATCGACGTGACCTTCACCGTGACGGAGCCGCCGCCGCTCGAAGTGCCGCCCGAGTCGACGGCCACCGAGCCCCCTGCGCCTCCGAGCGCCGAGCCAGATGACGTGCCAGTAGCCTCGCGGCGTTCGAGCGACACTCGCCCACGTGTTCGAGCCACGGAAGCCGTACCCAGCGCGCCTGCGCCGAAGTCCACTGAAACCGTGACACCAGCCAAGCTCGACCCCAAGAGCGCCGCCCATGCATTCTTTCTTTTCCAGCAGGCCGCGCCCACTGAAGCTCCGGAAGGCGCGGAGGCGGACCCGCGGGGCACCGACGCAGAGGCACCCAACTACTTCGAGGGCGTTGGCGAAAAGCACTACCTCTCGCAGCGTGAACCCCCGATCCTGCAGGCGCACAACGATGGAACCTATCGTTACCGAGGCACCGCATTCAAGGCGATCGTCGAGAAGGATGGTTCAGTCACATTCGATGATGGATATCGTCAGAGCTCCACCATCTCTTTCGACATGACCGACCTCATGATGCGGCGGCGCGGAGAGGATCCATACCGTGTCGAAAAGAACTGGTTCCTCGAGGGCACCGCGAAGTTTCGCGACGAGCTATTCGAACGTTGGAGAGCGAAACAAACCCTGCTTGCCCTCCGCAAGCTCCGCGGCCGCCTCATTCGCATGTCCGAAGACAGAACCTTGAGTGACGAAAAAAAAGAGGCCCGTGTGCTCGCGATGTTCCACGACACCGAAGACGATCATGCCGGGGCTGCGGCGCGTAGGACCATTGCGGAGTTTGTAGCGGACGAGATGCCGGCGACGGTGCTTCCTGACCACATGCGCTGAGATGCCTATCGCCGACTCATGACGGCCACTTAGAACCCCACACCCAGGACCGCTCTCCAAATCTCGTTGTCAGACAGTCACACCCGGCGCCACCGACAGAAAACGGACTCGTTCAACGCGCATCGGCGCGCGCTGCCGACCGCTCGGCTTTTTCATTCCGTTCCAGAAGCGAGAAACCTCCATCGCAGATCGTCCAGCGGCCTTCGGGAATCTCGATGCTTCGACAGCTCGTGTATTTGCTTTCCGCGACTAGCTTGGTCACCAAGACTCCAATCAGCGACGGTTGCAGTTTGATCGAATCCCATGGGCGAGCTTCCTCCTCGTCGGAGGCCCCAAACACGTCGGGGACGAAGGTCGCCTTCGATCCACAGTCGATCAGCCTCCCACCGGTGTACTGCACCTCGACGCACGAGCCTGTCTCCGAGTCGCCCGCGCATCCACCCAGTGTCAACGCCGCAATCGGTATCACCGCGAACAGCGCTAGAAAAGCCGCGACGCCCGCCGTGATGGTTCCTCGCCTTGTTCGCTGTGCCATGGCCCCCCTGAGTTCATCCTACCGACTGGTGCGACGACGTCCAATTCGTCCTGCGATCGGCCTCACTTAATCTTACGTTCAATCGATGAAAGCTCCTGCCGAATGCCCCGCAGCTCGTAAACGACATCGCGCATCTGGCTTTCCATCGAGCGTTGCGTCATCGCCGGCGCAGGCCGAAACAGCTCGAACGCCGCAATCAGCGCAAGCATCAGAAAAATGGTTCGCGTATTTGGATTCGGATCAGTCATGTGTCTCCTCGTTGCTGGTTCCATCAGATCAGACGCGCGCCCGTCAGAACTTGAAGGTCGCGTCTAGATCGAAGGAAATGCTGAAGCCGAGTTCTGGACTCCAAGTCTTAGTGATGTGCTGACCGTCTTGCGAAACCAGGAATGGGCCGAAGGGAGTCTCGCGAAAGCCTCCTCCGAGCAGTGTTAGGAAGGGGGCTGAATGGGGAGCGCTGTCGCTACAAAAGTAAAACACCGCGTCGCTCATCGTACTCATATCGAGCCGCAGATCGTAGCTGCGATAGAGCGAGCCTGCGTCGTTGATAGAGCCAGAAAGATACGGGCTCACGGCGAACTTTGACATCAGGACGTGGGTCTCGTCGAAGACGCCCATACCCCTGCCGATGCACATGTCCGTTCCGATCGTCGAGCTCCGGTCAGTGCTCCAATCGGCCAACAACGAGGTGAGCTCATAGCTACCGCCAAGGATAAGGGCAGGTAAATTCGCCTTTGGAACGATGCTAGTCACGAATAATGTCTGCTCTCGACCAGACAGCGCATCGTCGATGGTGCTCGGTGGCCGGGTGAACACCAAGTTGCTGAAGTTCACGTCTGTTATCTCGGTGCGCTCCGGCGCGATGCCCTGGTTAACGTGGACGTTCGCAGTGCCAACCCAATCACCGCAGCCCATGTTGGAGACGAAAATCCTGGGAGGGAGACCTTTCGGGGTGCTTGGCTGGGTGTCCTCGAAGCGACCATTGACGAATATTAGAACGAGCTCTTCGATACGCTCTCCTGCGGCATCTTGGCAGAAGGGAACGAATGCAACGTCGGTCAGATCATAGCGCTTCTGCGACCACATCCCGTTTTGCTTCGCGAGTGCCCACACCCGCTTGCCCTTGAGCTCGTCCTCGGTGAGCCTCTTGGCGAACACCGTGGCATCTTGGTTGACGGGGAAGTCTGGTATCGCTCCTTCCCCGACTTCGAACGTGTAGCCGTTCGACAAGAGCACGGTGTGAACCTTGGGATCGTCGAACTTGATGTGAAAGAAGTCTGCTGCAAGTGGCTTCACCCCAAGTGACAGCGGGATGTTTCGGTCAACCCCCCCTTCGAGGCCGGCGCTCACCTCGGTCACACCTTTCGGCATGGAGTTGGAGGGATTGATCTTCATGTCACCCGTCTCGTTACTCTCGAAGTCGCGGACGGGATCTTGGTTCCATACCTGGAGCATGAAATCGGCGAAAGAGCCGTGGAACCCATCGGGTATCTTCGAGTTCATCGCCGCAAGGATGTCCTCGCGAACCGTGCTCTTCCCTACAGCTTCCCAGATCTCCGGGATTTTAGATGGGCCGCTAGATCCTGCGAGAAAGTACGGCCACAAGTACGCTCCGTACGAACGAAAACCCGCGCCAATCGTATCGATCGTTTCATCCAGGGTCGGAAGATAGTATTCCTTGGCATAGACGTGCTCGAACTGCTCGCCTGCCGTCTGGCCATCGGTGGCGGCCGGGTAGACGTGGTGGACAGTCCAGGCCGCAGTGGCTTCAGTCCACCAGAAGATCGACGGATTGCTGAGGCAGGTGCGATACGCAAGTTGAAAAGCATGCATGAGCTCGTGTGCAGCGACGTATTTGAGCTCCGTCTGCAGCCACCGGCTGGGATTGATCGTCATGAAGCCAGCCCATGGGTTGCAACTGCTGTGCCCTTGATGCGGGGTTACTTTGGCGTAGCCGCTGTAGTTTGCGTCTAGGTAGATATCGAAGTGATTCGAGCAGCCGTCGTGCTTTATGACCGGATCGTCGTCCTTGATCGGCGTCCGGCCTGTGAGCAGGGCCAGCTCACTCCAAATGTATGAGATTTCTGTTTGAATTGCGCTGGCGGCGGCCGCGTGACCAGGGCGCAGAGTATGCCACCAGATGCGAACGTTGGAGGTCATGATGGAAGTCCAACCTGAGGTCGCCGGGCAGACGTCCGGAGGCCCCTTGGGAACCGTGCTCGTGTCATCGTCGTTGAGGGCGCTCTCCGCGTAGATCGGCGGAATCAAGAACGGGCGAATCAGCGCCTGCGTTTCAGGTGACAATGAATCCAGTCGCTCGGTGACGTCGAAGAGGATGGGTGTGGCGTCGATGAGACCCGTCTCGTCGCGCAGCTCGATGGGGAGTCGGTCGTGGGAGTAAATCGCGTATACACGATAGAGCAGCGCCGTCTCCTCATCGACGTCCCCATCGGCGAGCGCCTGGTCTATCCGATCGATGCTCGATGGAGCTCCCGTGATGGGGGGAGTGGGTGCGTTGGGGTTAGGTACATAGGTGACGGAGATCGACTCCCGCGCCTCGTTCCCTGCTGCATCCCGGACTGTGACCTCCACGACGTTCGCGCCTTCTTCGAGGAGTGAGAAGGCACCGAAGGTAAGCCCCGACACGATCCTCGACAGGGCCTCTCCGCCGTTGCTGCGAACGCTGATCTCGGTCACTCCGACGTTGTCAGTCATCACCCCCCGAGACTATGTACGTCTGATACTCGCTGGTTGGCTCTGACTCAATCGACAGCGAGGGTGGTTCGGTGTCATTGCTGATCTCGCCCCCAGCGCCGCCGCCGCCCGCCACCCCTGCCGCGCCCCCGGTCCCGTCCATCCCGGCCCTGCCCCCGGTCCCAGAAATGCCGCCCGAGCCACCGGACCCAGGGATGCCGCCCGAGCCATCGGCCGAAGAGCCGGAGCAGGCCGAGAGTACGAGTAGCGAAGAGACTAGAACGGGGAGGGCGTTGTCATAGAGCATCAAGGTCCTGACTCCCCCCGGAGATCTAAACGAGACTAGAGGCTTTCGGGCGAGCGCGTCAACCCTGTGGTGGCGGCGCCGTCCAGCTCAGCAGAACCGAGCACCGGACCGCCACGAGAGCTCCCGTTACGTAGTGGCTATCAACACTAGACCCACGCAATTCACCAGCTAAAGAGTTACCTTCCTCGTCTGCGTCGACCCACATGAAGACCTCTTCCACATCCGCCGTGCTGCCGTGCACGCCCGAGACGTTCTGGGCTTCCTTCTTGGACGAGTCGTATCTCAGCGCGCTCTACCTCGAGGAGCTCGAGTACCGGCGTTTGCTGTCATCGAGATTGGCGAGAGCGTCGCGCAAAGCTGCGCGTCGTGCCGAAGATGAAGCTCCCCGCTCCGGTCGCCAAGCTAATCGGCGACAGCTTTGCGTTCGAAGATCACGGCACACTCGACCGCGCGCGAAACGAGTGGACGTGGCGGATGGTGCAGCCCGCGAACCTCGACCCCAGGAGCAAGCCGCGGAAGGATGTCGTCGCGATGCACGGGACGGTCCGCATCGAAGCGGCTGGTGACGGACATTGCCGGCGTACCGACACCTTCTCCATCGAGGCAAAAATATTTGGTCTCGGATCGCTAATCGAGTCGAGCATCGAGAAAGAGCTGCGGAGCGCGCGCGCGAAGGAGTATGCGTTTCTCGCCCGATGGCTAGAGAGCTGACGGCAGACCCGATCCCTCGAAGTCATCCGCCACAGAAGTCCCATACAGGACTGGTTTCACTGGCCTTCGAGGACTTGCTCCATCCGTTGGAACACATCGTCAATTACCTTTGCCTGCGGCAAGATCGTGATGCGAAAATAGTTTCGGTAATCAACATTGAAGCTGGAGCCTGGCGCCACGAGCACGTGCTGCGTCTCCAGCAACTCCATCGCAAATTCCTGGTCGTCGAACCCGGGCAGTTTGTCCGTGTTGGCACCGACGAAGGCATACATCGCACCGCCGGGCACAATCAGGTTCAGGTAGTCGCTGGCTTCGACGCCCCTGACCACGGCTTGGCGAGACTCGTACAAACGCCCACCCGGACGAATCAGTTTTTTCAGGCTCTGGTACCCACCGAGTGCCGTCTGCACGCCCCACTGTCCGGGCACGTTGCTACACAAACGCAGCGACGCCAGTAAGTCGAGACCATGCAGGTAATCCTTAGCAAGCTCATTGGTGCCGTTGAACACCACCCAGCCAACGCGGAAACCACAGGCACGATAGACCTTGGACAAGCCGCTGAACGTGCCGCACAGGGTATTGGTCACCAGCGGCGCAATCGGGATGAACTCGGCCTCGTCATACACCATGCCGTCGTAGATTTCGTCGCTGAAGATCACGAGATTGTGCTGTTCGGCGAGCGCGACCATCTGCTCTAACACCTCCCGGCTGTACACGGCGCCCGTGGGATTGTTCGGGTTGATGATGACGATCGCACGGGTTCGGCCCGTAATCAGGCTGGCCAGCGCATCGAGGTCAGGCTGAAACTGCTTCTCCGGCGGACACGGGTAATGCACGGCCCTTCCACCATTTAGCGTTACCGACGCGGTCCACAGCGGATAGTCGGGGCTCGGTATCAGCACTTCGTCACCGTCGTTGAGCAGTGCGCGCAATGTCAGGTCAATCAACTCGCTGACACCGTTGCCGATGAACACATGCTCGGCAGTAACGTTCATGACGCCCCGTTCCTGCTGCTGCATCACCACCGCTTCGCGTGCCGGGAATATGCCTTTCTGGTGGCAGTACGCCTCGCTGGCGGGAAGGTTCTCGATCATGGCCATGCGCATGGTTTCCGGCGTACGGAAACCGAACAGACCGGGGTTTCCGATGTTCAACGAGATGATTTCGTAACCCTGAAGCTCCATGTCGTAGGCGCGCTGCGCCAGCTGCCCGCGTATCTCGTAGCTAACATCGTTTAGGCTCTCACTGGTTTTGACTTCAGTTTTCATTGCTTTGCGTCAGTCAGAATCGAATTCATGAAGCACTGGGCCAGGCGACGGCTTACGCATAAACCCCCATACGAGCAAACCGCAGCCGACGTCCATGTCCGTCGGCCGCCCTTTTTCAAACGAAAGCCCCGCTTCGCGTTCGAAGCGGGGCCCGTCATGCCAATGAATGAGACGCCGGCTCTACTCCGGGGCCGATACCGAGAACAACTTCACGGAGCGAAGCTCGGTGAAGGATCCGTCGTCATCGTCACCGGCGAGTGAGCCGTCGTTGCGGGCCTCGACTCGCACGTAGCGCGTTACGCGCGGGCCGGTCGAAATCACGGTCGGGCCTTCCACGACGAAGTAGTCGATGTTCGTTCCCGCGCCGATGGTTTCGACATCGGTGACCATCGTCCATCCGGCGTCATCCCAGGCAGGCGCGCTATCGCCCCGCTCGGCGTGGATCGATATCCGCACGTGGGTGGTCTTTCCGTCACTGTACATCTGAAAGACGCGCGCTTCGTTGAAGTCGACGGCCTCGCACGAGGTGTCGCTGCATGCGTCGACGATGAGGAAACCAGTAACTGGCCCTTCGTCGCCGGGGTCGAGCTCCGCGTCCGAGTACCAAGTTGCGCCGCTGTCGGAGTCCGTCTTCGTGCTCGTCGTCGGGCTGTCGGTCGTGTCCGGCTCGTCGCACAGTGTGCCCTGCGGCTCCCACGAGGTATCGCACCCGGCGGCGAGGTCCTCGCCGTAGATGTAAGTCACGTCCTCTACGCCGTTGCCAAGGGTCGCGGTGGTCTGGACCAGTATCGCGCGTCCCCATGCCGCTTCGTTGGAGGGTTTGCAATGGAGCCCTAGTCCGCAGGGGTCACCAGCTCGATGAGCACCGGCGTTTCGCCCAACGTGAGCTCGAAGGCAGCTCCGTAAGTTTGGCCGTCGGCTGTCCATTGGACGAGGTATTCGCCAGCGGCAGCGGAGAGGGATAGGGCGCCGTCGGGGCCTACCGTGGTCGTCGTTCGGGTGCGCCATCGGTCGTTCAGCAAGTGCATGACCGCTTGACCCATGGGCGTGATTTGCTTTTCGTCGTCGTAAAGGCCGACGTCGTAGTCGCTCTTACCGGACACGCCGTTCCAAAGGCTCCAGAAGCCGAACTGAGCTACGCCGGGGTGTCCCCACCAAAGGCGCATGGCGCCGGCGAGATGGGCGGCGCGGACATGTTGGTCTTCGGGCGTGAAGACATTGATCTCGGTGATGTGGATCGGTACCCCGGCTTCCGCGATCGTGTCGAGCGCGCGGGCGTACGCGTCGAGCGGGGTGCGATTGGATACGTCGGCGCCCGGGCCAAGGTGAGCGAGTGCAGGAGTGAACTGGCCTTGAATCCCCACCGCTTCGACCGGCACGCCGGCTTCGCGCAACTCGAGCAACCGGTCGCGCACCTCGTCCGCCGTCGCGCCACCGATGCCAGTGAAGATCTCTCGGATCCACTCGTTCATCACGAGCGTGGCTGCCGGATCCTCCTCCTTCGCCCACTCGAAGGCTTCGATGGTGATGCCCGGTCCGAGCCGGTCGATGAACCACTGCGCAAGCGGCTGCAGGGTCTCGTTGGTGACGTCCCAGATCGGGATCCGGCCCTCGAAGCGCGAGACCGAGTCACGAACGTGGTGTTCGAGCAGGTCGTGCAGTTCTTGCTGGTCCGCTTCGCTCAGGCTCGAGTCCGGGAAGCGATCGAGCACCCATGGCGGGATGCCCGACGAGGACAGTGGGGGTCCGTTGCCCCACACCAAGACGTGACCCTTGATATCGAGGTCCC
>PVMK01114524.1_pt1 | contig 14463 bp, 11 predicted proteins | sample 1853481 | NCBI WGS metagenome assembly PVMK01 (sample SAMN08533507, study PRJNA380276) | Marine sediment metagenome, whole genome shotgun sequencing project. | reverse complement strand
TGTTGCTCTTCAGGGATGTCGATCCGAGGCAGGTTCTCGCGGAGGCAAAGAAGGTCGATCTGCACGTTTTCGCGTGGATCTACGCGCTTCGCGCGATCGCTTTCTTTTCGCTGACCTGGAGGACGCGAGCGATAGCAGCGCCGCTCCACACCTATCGCTGGCCGCAGGCGACTCGCGCCGTGTTCGCCGGCTACTTTGGCAATGCTGTGCTTCCGGCCCGTATCGGCGAGCTCATGAAGGCGGGGTATCTGTCGCGAGTCGGTTCTCCCACGCCCACGGCGTGCCTCGCTTTCATTGCGGTCGAACGCGTTCTGGACCTCGTCGTGATCGCCATCGTGGCCCTTTGGGTCTCGTTCGTCGTCCTCAACGAACAGGTCGGGGATAGCGTCGTGTTGTTCTCGCTAGCGGCAGGGTCGGGTGCGGTGGTCCTGTTCGTCTTGGCGCGCAGCCCGCAACGCGTGGTTGAGGTTGCGAAGGCAGGGGTTCGTTTTCTAGGGCCACGCGCCGACGCCCTCATCAGCCCACGCATCGAGACCTTTGTCGAGGGCCTTTCCTCTCTCGACACCGCGCGTCAGCTCCTGCCTGTCATGCTTTCGACGCTCCTCTACTGGGGTGCAAATGTCGCGACCATCGCGATCTGGCCGCTTGCGTTCGGGCTCAGCCTGCCCTGGTACACGCCGCTCGTCGTCATGGTATTTCTGTCGCTAGGGACGGCGCTTCCATCGACGGCGGCGTTCGTCGGCACCTATCACTACGCCGCGGCCGCAGCCCTCAATCTGATGGGCGTCTCTCGTGAGACCGCGGTTGCGATGGCCATCTTCGTGCACGCCGCGACCTTCATTCCGTGGACGATCGCAGCCGGCCTCATCATCGTGATGCCACTCCTCAAGGGCCAATTCGCCACGAAGCACGCCTCATTGCGACCCTCTGCCGCGCCCGAGCCCATGACGTAGAGCTTTTCTTGGTCTCGCTCGGGCCCCGGAATACAACGGTTCCATGGGACAGCTGCTCAACATCGTGACCCCACTTCACACGGCCACGAAGCGCGACTTCCTCGGTCGCATGCAGGACGAGAAGATCGTGTGCATGCAGGTCGCCCGCGAGTACGGCAAGGATTTCTGGGACGGAGACCGTCGATACGGATACGGCGGCTACCGGTATGACGGACGGTGGGCGCTCGTGGCAGAGCGCCTCATCGAGCACTACGGGCTCCAGTCGAACGCTTCGATCCTCGACGTCGGGTGCGGAAAAGGTTACCTCCTGTACGAGCTCAAGAAACTTCTCCCCGACGCGCGCATCGCCGGTTTCGACATCTCCGCATACGCCATCGACAACGCCAAGGAAGAGCTTTGCGGCGACCTATTCGTACACCAGGCGCAGGACCCCTATCCATTCGAGGACAACGAGTTCGACCTCGTCATCTCGCTGGCGACGCTGCACAATCTTGCCGTGCAGGATCTGAAAGTTGCGCTTCAGGAAATAGAGCGGGTTGGCAACAATGCCTACCTCGTAGTCGAGAGCTTCCGCAGCGAGGCAGAGTTGTTCAATCTTCAGTGCTGGGCGCTCACCTGTGAAGCGTTCCACCGCCCGGAGAGCTGGGTATGGCTGTTCGGACAATGGGGATACCGGGGGGACTATGAGTTCATCTACTTCGAGTGATCTGGCGCTGCGCGCTACCGAACGATACGACTCGGACTTCCTCGACCGCGAAGAGTTGAGGCTCATCGAGGACTTCGAAGAGCGTGGATACCATATCTTCGACATCGAGGATCGCAGTGGCTTGGATCGAATCCGCCGTGCGGTCGCCAATCAGTTGAGTAAGGAGATCGGAACGCCCTTCGAAGATATCTCGGAGTTCTTGAATCGAGCGGGTGACCGGGTCTCCGTCGCCGATCTCAACTCGGTTCGTCTCGGGATCTTCAACGCTGTGAATCGGGAGTCGTGGTTTCGTTCGGCGTACTACAAACTCGCCCGCGGTGTGCTGGCTACCTTGGTCGGGAACGAGCTCGCGATGCAACGGCGCATCAATTTGAGCATCCAGCTTCCCGGGGACGAGAGCTCACTGCTTCCTGTTCACTCCGATGTCTGGTCGGGAGACTCTGCTTTCGAAGTCGTCGTGTGGGTGCCGTTGGTCGATTGCTACAGCACGAAGAGCATGTTCATCCTCCCGCGGAAGTTGAACGACGAGCATTCCAAGTGTCTTGCGGAGTTTCAAGGGAAGGACACCGAGGAGCTCTTTCGAGCGATCGAGCCCGACGTGGAATGGGTGACCGTTTCCGTCGGTCAGGGGATCATTTTCACGCATACACTCATGCATGGAAACCGCCGCAACGAAGAGAACGAAGCGCGTTGGTCGATGAACTGCCGGTTCAAGAGCCTGCTCTCGCCCTATGACAGCAAGCGTCTCGGCGAGTTCTTCGAGCCGATCACCCTCCGTGCCGCTACACGTCTCGGCATGAGCTACGCGTTGCCCAAGGGGTTTGAGCGTTGAGCGCGGGGTACCGTGGCTACATCGCGAGTCGACCCGTCCGGGGCGAGATGACGCCGCAGCACGTGCAGAATCTCGTCGTTCGCGATTACGCCGCGCGAAACGAGCTCCTTTTCCTGCTGAGCGCAACCGAATATGCGATGCCCGGCTGTTTCATGATGCTCGACACCGCGGTTGGGGGTCTAGACGAGGTCGACGGGATCATTTTCTTCAGTCTCTTCATGATGCCTCCGGACGAGGCACGGCGTCGTCGGATCTACCGTCGAACGCTCCAGCTAGGTCGGTCCTTGCACTTCGCGCTCGAGAATCTGGCGTTCGAGAGCGAGCGGGACATCGACCGATTGGAGGACATGTTTCGGGTAGACCAACTCGCGAAGAGTGCGCTCCGTGCAGAAGACTTCGATCCCGAAGTCGTATGTCCCGTTTGCGGAGGACTCCCAGCGTCCGAGGCTCCGGTCGACTTCTCCGGTGTCACGTCCGACGTCAAGCCGTGGCCCCGTGTTTCCAATTTTCTGATCTGTGGCGGGTGCGGGCTTCTGCACAAGCGGACGACAGCAGAGTGGTTTCAGGATGTCGATGCCATCTACGGGGACTACGAGGCCTACCATCAAGGGCAAGGCGCCGAGCAGTCGGTGCGTCAGGAAGAAGGGAGCGAGCTTTCCCCGCGGTCAGCACTCTTGGTGGCGTTCGCGAGAGACGAGCTGGCGCTCCCGCCATCGGGCAGGCTGCTCGATGTAAGGTGTGGCGATGGTGCGCTCCTTCGTTCGTTCGCGGCCGAGTTTCCGACCTGGGAGCTGATCGGAGTCGATCGAAGTGAAAGTGGCGCTGATGCGGTTCAGGCGATTCCGGGTGTCGAGCGATTCGTGGTGGGTAGCCCTGCCGATGCGCCGGGACGCTACGACCTGATCAGTCTCGTCCACGTGCTGGAGCACGTCCCCGCACCGCTTGCGTTCCTTTCTGAGATTGCAAGCAAGCTCACGCCGGAGGGCGCTATCCTGATCGACGCCCCAAACTTTGCGACGAATCCGTTCGATCTCGCGGTCGTCGATCACGTGATGCATTTTTCGCTCGCAACTCTCCGAGAGCTCTCGCACCGTGCCGGCTACAAGCTCCGTGCTTACTCGGCGAGTCTGATTCGCAAAGAGCACGCGGCGCTTTTCACGCTGGCGGACGTTACCGAATCCGTGGGTGGCCGCGCTTCGCGCGCGCCCGATAGCGCAGCGTCTGCGGTGTCCTTGTTGCAGGGTCTTGCGACTTGGTTGCCGAAACGCTTCGCCGATCAGGAGATCGGGATCCTAGGGACCGGCATCGCTGCGACCTGGGCCTGTCAGCAATTGCCAAATGGCGCGGCCTGTTTCGTCGATGAAGATCCCCATCGCTCTGGCAAGTTGTACATGGGAACCCCCGTGGTCGACCCGGCCGACGTGTCCGATGACCTGACTATATTCGTTGCGCAGCCCCCATCGATGGCGCGCGAGATCGCCGAACGACTGGCCACCGGGTTTCCCGGCCCGTCGTGGATGGCGTGCCCGTCCCTCAACGAGCTCGAGCTATGACCGACCTGCGCCAAGGCGTGCCGACTGCGCCACCATCGCTTCGATGGGATGATCAGGTAACGGCTCACGCTTCGCTCTGCTCCCAGAGAGTTTTCACGTATGCGTCTGCGGCAGTCAGGTCTTCGGGCGCCGGCGCCCAGCTCGCGAATTCCGACGAGTCTGCCGAGAACGGCCCCGTCGTGGTTTCGTGAAACGTGAAGGATTCCGATTCAATCAACAAAGTGTGAAACACCGGATCGGCAATCCGGTAGTACCAGACACCGCCTTCGCCGTACGGACGCAAGCTCACGATCTTGCGGAGCGAGCCGTCATCGTCAAACAGTACCAATTTCGCGTGCCCCTCAAGCACATGCAGGCTTTCCGCTTTTCCCGGGTGGCGGTGTGGACGAACATACCCGGATCGATCCAGTACAATCATCATCTCGTGCAACAAATCATCCGGATCCGAATGCGTACAAACCCGCGTCCTCCGCAACGGACTCGCGGGGAGCTCACCCTGAAGGAAACGGACCGCCTCGTCGTCCAGACCGTCAGTCGCAGAAGCCGTGTAGTAGACGGCAGAGTTGATTTTTCGCCAGCCCTTCATTTCAAAAATGACCGGGGGTTGCTCCTGAACATCGAGACGAATTCCAGATCCGGGGCCATTGCGCCGACTCTTGCCATCACCTTCTCTTCACTTTCCGGATTCAGGCTCATCAGTGCGACATCGATGTTGCGGGTTTTGAGTTCCGAGCCAGGCAGAATTGGCAGACCGCTTCCCGCCATGAACTTGTTCTGCTTGCCCGGGTGATCATCCGCCACAAATTCGAGGTATTCACCCACCTCGTAGAAGTTGATGAACTTTGTGGCCAGGTGACCCGCACCAAACACTGCGATTGTTTTGCCGCTCGCGCGCAACTCAGCCAAGCCCGCTCGAATGCGGGTCCGGTCCTGCTCCAACGTTGAAACAAAAATCGATGCCGCCAGGAAAGCCTGTTCAGCAACCGCTCGGTGACGCGGCCCAACTTCTGCGGGACGAACAAAGGCGACCAACGCGTTTTCCACCGGATAGGCGTAATTGTTCATCCGCTCCGTCTTATACCCCAAGAGGCCCAACGTCTGCCGGAAAGTGTCCGGGACAAGATACAACACGTGTTCCTCCCAGAGGAAACAGACTTCGTGGTTCTCAAATAGACCTGTGTTGTCCGGAACCTCATACACAATGACTCCGCCGGGACGCAGCATCTTATTGAGCGCGGCGATGGTCTGTTTTGTATTCTGCGCGTGTTCCAACATGTGTCGAACAATGATCACATCCGCACAATCCGCTTCAACCGTTTCCTCGGTCATCTGTTCCTGAATCGTTTCGATTCCAGCTCGCGGGTCCTCGATCCCCAAATCCAACAATCGGGTGTTGGGATAGCCACGCTCGTTCAATCGTTGTAGCGTGCTCTCTTCCTTGTAACTGATTCCCAGAAACTCACAGCCGGTGTTCACACCGTCCATCGCTATCAGCTGATCCACCATGTCATCGAGGTGACCTTCAGGTTCGTTGTAACGAGTCCAGTCCACTTTTGGACGAATCAGCTCGGGCGCGGGTGGGTCAACGAATCGCGCCACCCCGCAGTCCCGACAACAACCGAAACGGAAGGGTACGCGATCCTGATCCGCCAGCGCGGACCCGGGAAAACGGTTGCTCAGAGGTTGAGAACCAAGGTCGAGCAAAAGCTCAACCGCGTCCGCACCACAAATGGAGCAGCTCGAACTCAAGCCTCCTCCTCCAGGATGCGTTTCAACCCCTCTTCCAGTGTCGTGATGTTCACATCCGGGCACAGCGCCCGAAAACGGTCCGCAACAAATGCATTATCTCCACGTTCGTGTAATCGACTACGGTATTGTCGAGATCGATGCCGATATGCACGATCAGACCCGTTGGCGCGTAAAGGCCACGTAGACGGTTTCACGCCCGAACAACCGGGCGAACGGGCCCATGCCGGCAACGTCGCTGGCCGTCAGGCCGTCTTTGGCCCAGACATCCCCGAACTCGTCCAGGGCCGCGCCCACATCCGCCGAAACCTGGTGGAGTTCGGCGCCCAGCGCCCGGACATGGCCGGCGATCGCATTCACCACATCACCGCCGATGGAACTGGCCGCCAACGCCGCCTCATAAGCCAGGGCATCGGTATGGAGCGCGCGGCAGGCATCCTCCATCAGCGCGTTGTCTGCGGCGTCGCGCGGCGGCCACACATGGCGGTAATCGACGAAGTTGTGGATGTTCTCGGCATAGTTCAGGGCGAATTCGTCGTTGAACCGGCGCGCCGCGCCCACCAGGCTTTTGAACCAGCGCCAGTCTGTGGCGAATTTGGGCGCGCTTCCCAACACTTCCATGCCGTCGCCCACCGCCTCCCTCGCCGCATCGAAGGGCAGGACCACGTTCAGGTAATGCGGGTTGAGCATGCAATCCTGCACCCAGTGCTCATGGCTGCGGGTCATGTTGGGAATGGTGCCAAGATGCGGGCCGAAGGCCTCGACCAGGCGATCGGCCTGCTCCTCGAAGGGCAACGCAGGGTTGTTGATGCGCAGGGCCAGCAGCCGGCGCAAGACATTGGGAGAGAATCCGCTCAGGGGGACCAGGGTCAATACCAGCACGCCCCCGGGTGCGACCAGGGAGGCGAGCTTGCCGATCAACGCTTGCTCGGCGGAGCGGGAGCCGAGCCAGTTTTCGCAGATCACCACGTCGAAATCGGTATCCGCGGTGAAGTCCTCTAGGGTAACGGTATGCAGGTTGGGCAGGGCGACCGCGTCGGCGTATTCACCATAGAGCCTCTGGATATCCTTTATGCCGGCGGGATTGGGTTCGACCAGGTCGTAGCGCGAGGGGCCCGCCTGGGCGATGAATAGGCTGTTCTGGCCCGATCCCGGCGCCACCTCCAGCACCTTGCATCCGCGAAACGCCACCTGTGGCAAACCAAGCGACCGGTAGACCGCGTCCCGGCGGTCGAAATGCTCGTCCAGGTTCGCCATCCGATAGCGGACGGGCGAGATTCCCTGGCTGCGGTAATAATCGAGATGGCCGAGTTCCCGGCCCGGGGCGTCGGGGGGCGTGGTCATGGACTCCATGGTCCCAAGAGGTTGAAAAGCGCTGGACCCGGTTTTTCTGGAGCCCCGCAATCCCATAGATTATACACTTCCTATCCTGTCTTTGCCATGCCTCACCCGGAACGGGGGGAGGTGGCGAGTTGCGAAAGGAGAGGCATATGGCACGGCGCAAGATGCGCGATCCGGTCAACCAGCCCAATGTCGAATTCATCGACAAGCGCGGGCCGGTGTCTCTCGGACTCCTGAAAGGCCGGGAATGGATCGAGGACCCGCGCCGCTTCGTCTTTTCCCTGGCGCGCTACAAGTTCGTCGCCAAGATGCTGGCTGGACGGACCAACGTGATCGAGATCGGCTGCGGCGACGCCTTCGCCGCGCCCATCGTCATGCAGGAGGTCGCCAAGCTGACGGTGACCGACTTCGACGGCGAATTCATCAAGGACGCCGACCAACGCCGCACGTCGGAATATCCCTACAAGACGGTGGTTCACGATTTTCTGGATGGCCCCCTGCCCGCGCAGGACGCAGGGCCGTTCGATGCCGCCTATAGTCTCGACGTGCTGGAGCACGTCCCGGCCGAGGACGAAGACCGTTTTCTCACCAATATCATCGCTTATCTTGCCGATGAAGCCATCATGATCGTCGGCATGCCCTCACTTGAATCCCAGACCCATGCCTCAGAGGGCAGCAGGGCCGGGCATATCAACTGCAAGTCGGCGCCCGATCTGAAGGCCGTCATGGAACGCTATTTCAACAGCGTGTTCATGTTCTCCATGAACGACGAAGTGATTCACACCGGCTTTCACAAGATGGCCCATTACGTGATCGCGCTCGCGGCCCACAAGCGCTAGCCCTCACGGCTTCGTCGAAATTTCCGGCAAGGGCAGAACGAAGACCCCGCCGCCATCCATATAGGCCTGGTGCTTGGCGGTGATGGGATCGGCATAGCGCCAGGCGAGGATGACGGTCAGCGCTGGGTTGATTTCCTCCAGTTTGTCGCCGTGATGCACCGGCAGTTCATAGCCCGGGCCTTCCAGAACGTCCTTGAAGGGGCTGTCGTCGAACAGCATGTCGAGTACGCTTTCGATTTCGAACTGGTGGATCAATGCGGCGCTGCCGACCGACGTGCCATAGGCGGCGATCTTGCCGCCTTCCTTCCGGGCCCCGTCGATCAAGGCATGAAGGCCGTCCTTGAGCTCCTGGACGCGGGCGGCGAAGCGCGCGTGATAGGCCCTGTCGTGAAGCCCCACTTTGTCCTCCAGCGCCAGCAACTCCCCCACCATGGGCGCGATTGGCCAGGGCCCATCGGCACGGCGCACCCAGAAGCGGATGGAACCGCCCTTGGTGGCGATGCGTTCGGCATCGAACACCTCGAGCCCGAATTTGCGGAAAGCCTTGACCACGGGCGTCACCGAAAAGCATGAGACATGCTCGTGATAGATGACGTCGAGCAGGGTGCGCTCGAACACGTCCAACGCGTATTGGGTCTCGAACACGAACACGCCAACGGACGCGAGAAGGGCCGCCACGCCGCGCAGGATCTCGCCCAGGTCGTCGATATTGGCCATGGCATTGTTGGACAGGATGGCGCGGGCCGGGCCATCGGACGCGGCGATGTCCCGGGCCAACCGCTCGGTGAAGAAATCGGCATGGGTGGGGATGCCGGCCGCCGACGCCTCGGCGGCGATGCCCTCGGCCGGGTCTATGCCCGTGACTCGGGCGCCCGCTTCCTTGAAGTTGCGGAGAAGCGTTCCGTCGTTGCTGCCGAACTCGACCACGTGGTCGCCGGGCTTGAGCGCGATCCTTCCCATCACGGCTTGGGCAAGCCCGTGAAAATGCTCGACCAGACCGAGCGATACCGCGGTCCGATAGCGGTAGTTGCGGTAGATCAGCGCCGGGTCGACCACGTGAACGAGTTGAATTAATCCGCAATCCCCGCACAGATAGGTATCGAGCGGCGCCACCACGCGCGTGATGCGCTCGCCACCGGCGCCGGTTTCGGTGCCGACATTGGGCGAAACGATGGGCACCGACGCCAGCGGCACGCTGAGCGCGATATCGGGCGAGCCGCACAGCCGGCAGGTCTCGCGGATATGGATCAACTCAGTCATCGGCAGCAACGATCCGTTTCCAGATGGCATCGTTGAGGCGCATGTCGCGCAGCGCGTCCGCACCGGTGGCGGCGGGCGGCGAGCCGCCCGACAGCGCGCCGAGGAAACCCGACGCCTGGCGCGCGAAGGACCAGCCGCTTCCGGTCTCGAGCATCCGGGATGTGGGCTGATCGATGTTTTCCTCCAGCCGCGCCCGGGTCACGCCGTCCACCGCCATGGGCGAGGGGATGTCGAGGGTCAGACAGCCGTTCTCGAACACGAATTCGGCCCCCTCCCGCCACACGCCGATAGCACTTTTGACGACCTCCAGCGTGATCGCCACGTCGCGCCATCGCAGGATCGCGGCGATGGCACCGGGGCAGGGATGGGCGGCCGCTACCACGTCGACGGTGTCGGGAAAGAAAAAGTGGATCAGGTTGAGGTCGTGGCTGCCGGCGTTGAGGAACCATCCCCAGTCGCCCTGGTATGCCGCCGGCAGCCAGGCCGGGCAGGCATCGGAGGTGGGGAAGCGCTCGGCCCGGCTTTCGGCGGGGCGTGTATGGGCGGGCGGCGCCATGGCGTAGTTCCTCGAGAAATCGTGGAACCGTGCCGCCAGCAGGGTCCCGAGCCGGCCCGTGTCGATGAGATCGGAAAAGACCGCGCGTCCGGCCTCGATACCGGGGTCATAGCGCTTCATGAATCCGACCGCGTAAGTGAGCCCCTTTTCCCGCGCCAGGTCGACCAGCCGCGCCGCGTCCCCGGACGTCAGCGCCATGGGCTTCTCCGCGAGCACGTGCTTACCCGCTTCCAGCGCCTCTTCTGTGATCAGCGCGGTCGCCGGGCGCGGGGCGGAAATCACCACCGCGTCGATATCGGGGTCTCCGAGGATTTCCCGGTGATGCGGCACGACGCGGGCGACGCCAAAGTCGCCCGTCAACGCCGCCACCAGGGAGGGACGCGATTCCGCGACCGCCACGACCTCGCACCGCGGATCGGAAACGAAGAATGGCAGATGGCCCACCTGGCTCATCATGCCGCCACCGATGACCCCGAGCCGGATCACCTCCCGGTCACCCGCAGCGCGCTTTGCCCGCATCCAGCCCCCGAGATACACGACGTATCGGCCAAGAACCCGTCATTTCAGGTCAATCTCCTGCATGGCCTTGATAGCTCATAGTAACTTCGAACGCCCATTTTCGTCCTCGAGAAAGTCGCGCCGCTGACATCGCGTCGTACCGTCCAGGACCGGGAGGTATGTCAATCTCGAGGCACTCCGAGGCCAAGCCGATTTCTTTCGTGCTTGGGCGGATTTGGTAGCCGATGCCTACGGTGTCTGCAACTGGCGTGGGGTCTCGACGATACGGCCTTCGCATGTCCCATCGGCGACTACGAGCTCACGTCCGTCACCGTCGATGATACGACTAGAAGTACGAAAAGGCGTGGTTGTTTGCGGTGCCTTGGTTAGGTCGACTCCGGGATCCCGAGGGGTTGGTCTCGAACCAGGCTCAAGTACTGCTGACCCTGCCCAAACCAGGAGGCGAAGTTTCTTGAGCGACCGGGGAGATCCCTTCGTTCGTGTAGAAGTCCGCAAAAGCTTTCATTGTGAGGCACCCCTTCTGGTGGCGCGGTTTTTGGCTCCCGTTGGTCGTTATTGGTATCTTGCCGCGGGGGAGACCGCAAAAAAGGCCAGAGAAAGCCGACGACCGTGACGTCTCAAGATTCTACACACCGCGTGCGGATTTACGCGCTCCTCCTTCTCTTTTTCATCGCGCTGGTTGGCGCATACGCCCTCGTCGACCGCCTCGGCTTCAATCCGCTGCCATTCGGCTCGCCCTACTTTCCGAGACAAGGATACGCCTACTTCCTGACGGTGTGGACCTTCCTCGGCGTGATCGCATCGCTTGCCCTGGCCCTGGCCCTGGCGCGTTTCTCGCAAACGCCCACCGCTCAGCGTCTTCGTCAGAGCCTGCGCCTGTCCGAAACCACCGACGCCACCTGGATCGTTGCGTTTTCGATCGCGGGGTTTGCCATCCCCGCGCTCATTCGCACCTTCGTTCTCCAGTTCACTGCGCTGACCGATGACGAGGCGATCTATCGATTTACTGCCGACTTAATCGCCTCGGGATCGATCGCCGCACCACGTCCGCCGGAGCACCTGTTTTGGGATCGCGCATTCATGGTGATCGACGACCACATGTACGGTCAGTACTTTCTCGGATGGCCCGCCGTGCTGGCCGCTTTCAAGAGGTTGGGTCTCGAAGAGTTTGCAGGGTGCCTTTGTGCGGGCCTGACGGTTCCTCCCCTTTACCTATCGTCACGTCGACTCGGCGGGCCGGTTGCGGCCCGGGTCACGGCTGCGCTTTTCGTGTTCTCCCCGATGCTGATGATCGGGAGCGCGACATTGATGAGCCACGCAGCATGCTTGTGCGCGATTGCCTGGGCATTTTGGTTCTTCGTCCGTGCCAGGGAGCCTGACAGCCAGGCCTGGGAAAGCGGGGCCTTTGCCTTACTCGTGTCAATCGCGTTTTTCATCCGCCCGTTCACCACGGTCGCGCTGTGTGCCGGTCTGGTCATTCTGTGGCTCGTAGGGGTCGTGAAGGGTCGAGCGAAGCTTCAGAAACTGACCGTCTTCGCCTTGATCTCAGGAGCGATGGCCACCCTCTTTCTAGTCGCTAACTACGAGCTAACCGGTGACCCCTTGTACGTGCCCTATCAGCGGGCAATGCACTACGTCGTCGAGAACCAGTACCGCTTCGGATACTTCGGACCTCAAAGCGATGTTGAAGTGGTGGGCATGACCATCGATGAGGACACGTTCGCGAAATGGCTCGCATCGCTGCTCCGCTTTAGCTATGCGATCGGGGGATGGCCGATCGGTTTCTTGTTTCTTCCGTTCGCGCGTGGGCGCAAGATGTCCGTGGTATGGCTGATGCTCGTCTCGTACATCGCCTTTCACATAGTCACGACAGACGGGGGCGTGGATTCTTTCGGCCCGCCTCATTTCTACGAACTCAGCCTTCCGTTCTTGATTCTGAGCGGCAATGGCGTCAGTCAGTTGCAAGCGTGGGCCACATCGCAGCGAGCCACTTTCCCGCAGAGCTGGATCACGGCGCTCCCGCTGGCGGCTGTTGCTGCGCTTACTATCACGTCCATGCTCGGCTTCACCGCGATGCGTCTCGGAACGGTCCACAAGCTGACCGACTCGGTTCGTCGGCCACTCCTCGCGGTGGAAGGCAGCGGAATACACGATGCCATCCTCTTTCGAAGTGGGCGACACTCCACGTTCTGCGATTCGGCCCCCGCCCAGCACTTCGTGTTCTGGCCGCCGCACAATGATCCAAACCTCGAAGGCGATGTGCTCTGGGCGAATCACCTCAGCGTCGAATGGGACAGGGCGCTTATCGCCAAGCATTTCCCCGGGCGCAAGGGCTACATCTATTTCTGGGAAACCCCGTGTCGCCTGACGCTCGTCGACCTGGACCAAGTGCGTTCCGGTACCATCGCAGACGCCCCAGAGCTCTCCTTCAAGCGGCCCCTCGCAGGGCCCGACGACTAGTTATGGGCAAGCAACTGCAGCCTAGTAGCCTTTCGAGCTTTACTCCCCAATGACTGACGGAGGGGTCACGCTCATTTGCCCGGCCAAGGAGGAGGGTACGCACATCGCGCAGACCCTCTCCGACGTCTACGACGCGATCGCCGTCGAGGGTTACCCCTTCGAGATGATCTGCATCGATGACGGGAGTGACGACGACACCTTCGAAGGCATGCAGGCGTTTGCATCGGGTCGTCCGGAGGTGCGGGTCGAGCGATTAGATACCAACCGCGGGCTCGGTCACGCGTGCCGTCACGGCTATGCCACCGCAAAGATGCCGTACGCAATGTTCTTTCCAACCAATGGGATGATCGACCCGCGCTCAGTGTTCGACAAGCTCGATACTCGTGCGCCGGACAAGGTCATCATATTCGATGTGGTGAACTTGGCCGAGCGACCCCTCTACCGACGGCTTCCCTCGGCCGTCTATCACTTCTTCATAACGCGGTACTTCGGGATTCGCTGCACTTACGTGCATTCGATGCTACTTCTGCCGACAAGTGCCGTGCAGCTAGACGACCTTCACGCGCAGCGGAGCTTCCACGTCGCGGAGATCTTGATCCTCGCCCTTCGAAAATGGAACCTCCAACCGGTGGTGCGAACGAATCGGGTTCAGCGCGGCACTGGGGTTGCGGAGACCAAGTCGTTCGCCTGGAAGAACCTCTACGAGATCCTTCGGCAGGTCCGGCACCTAAAGGGCCGTCTGGCCAAGCGCATCGGCCCGCCGGTTGGGCCTGACTCAGGCCGTCGCGTGCCGTAGAAGACTGCGCACTTCGGTGGCCACCCGTTCGGACGTGATGTCAAAGTGCACGAGCTGATCGGCTTGCGTTCCGTAGATGTCGGGGAACTGGTCCGGAATCCCGATCATCCGGAAGCTCGGCGGGCTAGGAAGGTTCTCGAGTAGCAGTGACGCTACCGCGCTTCCGAGGCCACCGATGACGCTGTGCTCTTCCACTACCACCACTGCTCGGCTTTTCGAAGCGCGCGACAAAATTGCTCCCGTGTCGAGCGGCTTCACAGTGGGCAGGTGCAGCAGCCCGACATCGATGCCATCTGCGCGAAGCTCCTCAAGTGCAGGTCGTGCGATCCGTAGCGTGATGCCAGTCGTGATGATCAGCGCGTCCGAGCCTTCGACTAGTGGCCTTGCTTTGCCGATTTGAAACGGCGGGAGGTCCTCCGTGACGATGGGGTCATGGCCCTTGGCCAAGCGGATGTAGATCGGGTGCGGCCAGTCCAACGACTGCGGCATGAACTCGCGCATCTCTTCCGCGTCTGCGGCCGCGAAGATCGTCATGTTCGGGATTGCGCGCATGAGCGCGAAGTCGTCGATCGCTTCGTGGGTCGGCCCGAGCGGCGCGTATACGAGGCCGCCTCCATTGCAGATGAGCCGAACCGGTAGATCGGCATGCCCCACGTCGAGACAGACCTGCTCGTAGGCGCGGCGAACGATGAAGGTGGCAATCGTGTTCGTGTAGACGATGTGACCCTCAGTCGCGAGCCCGGCGCACATGCCGATCATGTTGGCTTCGCTGACCCCTTCCATGAAGAAGCGGTCGGGAAGCTCCCAGCGCATCTCGTCGAGAGTGCCTACTCCGAGATCAGAGCCCACGAAGACGACGCGATCGTCTTGCTTCGCAAGCTCATGGACCATGTCAATACACG
>PVMK01134579.1_pt1 | contig 14464 bp, 15 predicted proteins | sample 1853481 | NCBI WGS metagenome assembly PVMK01 (sample SAMN08533507, study PRJNA380276) | Marine sediment metagenome, whole genome shotgun sequencing project. | reverse complement strand
GCCAGCAGCTCCTCGACGAAATGTAAGCGGCCTTCGGCCGCCGACGTCCGACGCACGACCGCTCGCCAAGCAACCGCTCAGCGGTTGCCGCTCGCTTCATGATGAACGACTCTTTGTCGTCGGTCGTGTGTCGTGTGGCTTCCTACCGTCTACGCTCTACTGAATAACGCGACCGTCTCGACGTGGAAGGTCTGTGGGAAGAGGTCCACAGGTGTTGCCTCGATGAATTCGTAGCCAAGATTCCCGAAGATCCTTGTATCTCTTGCCAGGCTTGCCGGATCACACGAGACGTATGCGACGGCACGAGGTAGGGCAGATATCACGGCCTCAACGCCTCTCTCAGCGAGGCCCTTCCTCGGCGGATCGACCACCGCAACATCCCAGTACTCGTCGAAGGACTCGATGTCTTTTGTGAACGACCCGATCAGCAGATTGTGGTCGATGTCCACAGTGCGGAGGTTCCTTCGAGCAGCGACGATCGCTTCCCTGGAAGAATCGATACCAATGACCCTCGCTGCATCCTGGCCAACTGTTGCACCGAATAGACCTACTCCGCAGAATCCGTCGAGGAGGGTCTCATGGCTCTGTACGTCCAAGGCGTCGGAAACGAGGTCGACGAGCATGTCGGCCCCTGGGGTATTGCTCTGGAAGAAGCCGTTCACCGGAATCTCGAAGACGACGTCCCCTACGACCTCAGTGAGAAGTGGGTTGCCGATCACCGGCCGGATGGACGTGTTGGAGCGTTGAGCCACGGGAACACCCCAATCCTCGACGTCCTGAGGGATCTCGCCTTCGATGATGGCCAATTGCAGGCCCGTTCGTGTGCCCGCCCTCAACGTGAGCTGCTCGACGCCGTGAAGGTCACCGAGACGTTCGTACACATCCTGGAGTGAGGGCACAAGCAGTGGGCAATGCGCGAGATGGACGATGTCGTGGCTTCGCGGTCGATAGAGCCCCGGACGGCCATCGACAACATGGAAGTCCATCCGATTGCGGTAGCCGAGGTCCGGGCCGACGGTCACCGTATCTCGTACGACCGGATCAGAGAGCCGGCCGAGGTGTTGCAGTTGGCCGAAGACGATGTCCCTCTTCCACCCCCTCTGCGTGTCGCCGTCTGTGAATTGCCATTGGCAGCCTCCGCACACCTCTGCGTACTCGCAAGGCGGTTCGCGTCGGAGAGGGGACGACTCGATGACCTCGACGAGGGCCGCTCTGGCCCAGGAGCCGCGATCCTCGATGATGACGGCTTCGACTATCTCGCCAGGCATCGCGCCCGCGATGAAATGGGCCTTGCCGTCCTTACGTGCAACGGCCTCACCGCCGTGCGCGATGTCATGTGGGTGGAGTTCGACCATGGCGATAACCTAGTGCTCTGTCGTTTCATCGAGAGTCAAGGACCCACATAGCCATGAACACTGTTCTCGCATTCCACCAGAACTGGTTCTATGTGGCGATTGCAACGACGGGCCTCGTCGGGGTGTGGGGCCTCATCATGGCTCTGACGAAGCGCGAGCCTCCCAGAGCATTCGAGTGGGCAAGGGGCATTGCGATAGTGGCGATACTCCTCCAGGTCGTCGCCGGTGTGTACCTCTACAGCAACGACGTAAGGCCCGGTAACGCATTTCATGTGTTCTACGGTGTCGTCATCGTCATTACGCTCAGCCTCGCGTATGTGTATCGCTCGACGATGGCGCGCAAGCCTGCACTGACCTATGGAATCCTCCTGCTGTTCGTCATGGGTCTTGGTCTTCGTGCGTGGGCGAATGTGTCGTAGGATCTCTGACTATTATTTTGTCACCTAGGAGGAGAGGGGTTCGATGCTTCACGGCAAACGGCTAGTCATTACGGGCGTTCTCACAGATGATTCGATTGCTTGGCACGCTGCGCGCGTAGCGCAGGAGCAGGGCGCCGAAGTTGTGCTGACCGGATTCGGTCGCGGTCTCTCGCTCACGCGTAGGTCAGCGAAGCGCCTGCCGGAGGAAGCGGACGTGTATGAACTCGACATTACCGATCCTGACCACATGGCGGCGCTGGTGTCCGACCTCGGAGCGAAATGGGGAGGTCTTGACGGGGCCTTGCACGCGATTGCGTACGCGCCTGAGGATGCGTTGGGCGGATCGTTCATGGAAACCCCTCCTGAGTCCGCGTCGATTACCTTCCTCACATCAGCATTCTCCTACAAGACACTTGCAGCGGGTCTCCGGCCTCTCTTCAACGAAGCAGGTGGGGGAGCGCTCGTCGGGCTCGATTTCGACAATTCGACCGCATGGCCCTCATACGACTGGATGGGAGTCTCGAAATCGGCACTCCAGTCGGTCAACAGGTATCTGGCAAGGTATCTCGGCCCAGAGAATATTCGATCGAATCTTGTCGCGGCAGGTCCTCTCGCAACTATCGCAGCAAAATCGATTCCGGGCTTCGTTCAGTTCGAGGGGCTCTGGGAGATTCGCGCACCGCTTGGTTGGGACACATCAGACGCCGAACCTGTAGCGAAAATGGCCTGCGTGCTGATGTCGGATTTCGCCCTCGCAACGTCAGGGGAGATCGTCCATGTTGACGGAGGATTCCACGCAGTAGCGGCAGGTGTCACCGAGGGGTTGTAGCCGTCGCCGCCGTTGGAATCGCCACAGTGAACGTCGCCCCGCCCCCGGGTGTGGGTTCATACCAGACCCTTCCATCCATGGCTTCGACGAGACCCTTCACGATCGACAGCCCGAGGCCAGCGCCCCCCCCTTGACCTTGTGGCGTGTGGCTGGAGCTGCGTGAATCGTTCAAAGATGACCTCATGCTGTTCATATGAGATGCCAGGACCGTGGTCGATGACGGAGAGGTTCACCTCATTGCGATTGCTGGCGGCAACTATCTCGATCGCACCATCGCCTCCGTATTTCGTCGCGTTCTCGACGAGGTTTGTGACGACTCGTGCAAGATGATCCGGGTCGGCAACAACGATGCCCACGCCAGAGCTTGGTTGATGATCGACTCTGTCCCCGCTTGGCAGGGATTCCAAAAGATCGGCGAGGAACGGCTCGAGGTCGATCTCCTCAGGACGAATCGGGAGTGAATCCGCCTCGATCCGAGACATGACGAGGAGATCTTCGATCAGGGTTCGTAGGCGATTCGCCTGCTTGGCAGCCATCGCGATCAGCTGCTGCGCACGAGGGTCGTCGGGGAGTAATTCAGGGCGTCGCAGTGTGTCAATTGCACCGATGATCGATGTGAGCGGTGTTCTCAGCTCATGTGAAACAACGGAGACGAAATCGGTCTTGAGTTGAGCGAGCTCTGTCATCCTTTCGCCTGTTGAGCGCACCTCCTCGAATCGGGCCATCTGATTCAACACCAGTGCTGCTGGGGCTGCGACCGACTCGAGAGTTGTTATGTCCTCGTCTGTGAAGTCCGTCTCCTTGTCACCGACAAGGAGCACGCCAATGGTCCGATTCTCGACACGCATGGCGACAACCGCGACCCTCTCCGTTTCGAGCTCTTCGGCAAGACGATCGCGCGCCGCGACCGTGGTGGTGTCATTGACGACTGTTGCATCCCCGCTCATGAACACTCGCTGGGAGACGCCGGGTTCATCAAGTCCAAGGCTGAACTCGTCTGCGCTCACCGTGTGGCCGGACACCCAGATGGGGGACATCAATTCGAGACGCTCGGTGGAAGCGTCGTAGAGCAGGACAAGTCCGATCCGTGCTTTGACGGAATCAGCAACTCGCCCGATCAGTTCGGGAAGCACTTCGTCCAGTTTCGAACCAGCTCCGATCGTGCGCGAGACCTCATAGAGGCGCGTCAACTCCTGCTCCTGCCGGGCGAGTTCGGCTCCCTGATATGAGACGGATCGATACGCTGCATCGGCTGCTTCGAGTTGTGTGCGGATACCAACTGAGATCAGTAGCACGAACACCGTTGCGCCGATGAACGGGAGGAAGAGTCCAATGAAGGATGAAGATTCGGCAGCTCCGGAAGTGAGGACAGCGGCAGCGTATGTGATAGTTGTCCCGATGGCGACTGTGATCATTGCTCTGGTGGGAATCAACGTGGCTGCGGCGAAGAACAGGATGAGGAGGAAACCGGTGCCGTTCGGTGTTCCCATGGACGTAGTCTCGTAGATGAGCACAGCCAGGATGGCTGCGAAGATCCACACGAGGATCGTCCAGTTCGCCACCTGTGATGTCAGCATTGCGCGCCAGGGCGCAAACGTGACGATGAGGAGTCCTACGGAAAGCGAGCCAAGGGTGACAACGATTGCATAGTCGTTCGCCGATTCGAGGGAGAGCGCCCACAGCCCTAGCGCGACCATTCCGAGCCAAGACACGATCAAACCCGTACGGATCACTCGAATCCGATAGTCGATCATGAGATCCATGTCCATCACGCGCCCAAACCCCTTACGACGTCGTCTCCCACGGTAACCTGTGTCAATGGTTCGGGTACTTCTTCTCTTCGGCGGACGTGCGTCCGAGCATGAGGTTTCGTGCGCATCAGCTGTCTCCGTATTTGAAGCCCTTGAGGAGGCTGGCCACCGCGTGATCCCTGTGGGGATCGATCGCGAAGGGAAATGGTTTCTTGCAGACCCGAATTTCAAGCCGTTCAGGGCCGAGGGTCGTCCGGTCGAAATGACCGTACCAAATGGTTCGCTCCGCGTCGCGGACCATGAGATCGGTTTCGACATTGTCTTCCCCGTGCTTCACGGCCCGCATGGCGAGGACGGGACCGTACAAGGCCTGCTCGAGACCTGCGACGCCGCGTACGTTGGGTGTGGCGTGCTCGGCAGTGCTCTTGCAATGGACAAGGATCTGGCGAAGCGAGTCGTGCAGGCGTCTGGTGTTGCTACGACGCCGTGGATCCGGCTACATCCTGGTCGTTGGAAATCAGATCAAGAAGCCGTGATCGAGCAGGTTGCGACCTCTCTTCGCTATCCCGTGTTCGTCAAGCCCTCTGCTCAGGGATCTTCCATTGGTATCGCGCGCGTCGAGACGGACCAGGCACTCAAGGATGCGATCGACATCGCATTCAGGTATGACACGAAAGTGATCGTTGAAAGAGCGGTAGACGGTCGCGAGATAGAGGTGGCAGTGCTCGATGGCCCCCTTGCCTCAGCTCCTGGCGAGGTCATCGTCGAGGCGGAGTTCTACACGTACGACGCCAAGTACACAGATGACGCTTCACGGTTCGAGGCGCCAGCGAATCTGTCCCGAGCCGCTGCGTCAGAGGTTCGCGGCCTCGCCGAGAGGGTGTTCGTCGAGTTGGGACTATCGGGTCTGGCGAGGGTCGACTTCTTCTACGACAACACGAACGGGTCGTTCCTGTTCAATGAGGTGAACACGATGCCAGGGTTCACCTCGATCTCCGGCTTTCCGAAGATGTGGATCGCTTCGGGCATGACGTATGCAGAACTGTGTTCCGCTCTGGTCGACGCTGCAATGGTCCGGCGTGACGAGAGGCAGCGGCTGTCGATCAGGTAGTGTCGGGACACTGGGCACGTGACCGCGCACGCGAACGCGCTCAGCGGCGTCGCTCAGATCCGGATGACAGGGCAGGTGAGGGTTCTGACGATCCCGGTGATCGGCTGGATCTGTGTGACCACAAGATGGCCGAGTGCATCGACATCGGCAGCTTCGGCAGAAACGATGACATCGTATGGGCCGGTGACGGCTTCAGATGATGACACCCCTTCGAGTTCCTTGATCGCTCTGGCAACCTCGGATGCCCGACCGCTGTCGGTCTGGATGAGTACAAATGCTTGAACCATGCGGGTCATTGTAGACGGTAGACGGTAAGCGGCAAACGGTAAACCCGGGAACGTGTGGTCACTCGACGTGGATTGTTCTTCAATAGCCGTCCGAACCGAATTTCAGATTCGTCGCATAGGGTTCCGTATCCTTGTCGTTCAGATCGAAGCAGATGCGCTGGCCCTGTCTCAGGAAACGGAACATTGAGCCATCGAGGCTGCCGGGTTTGAGGAGTACTTCTGACCGATCGTCATCACGAATGATGGTTCCGATGCCAGATGTCGCGTCGTATGCTTTGACGACGCCCTGCATCAGACCTTCTCGACCTTGCCAGCCTTGATGCACGAGGTGCACACGCGGGCTCGGCGGGAGTTCGTGCCGTACTTCACGCGAATCTTCTGGATGTTGGGGCGCCAGGTCTTGGACGACCGCTTGTGCGAGAAGCTGACCTGTTTGCCTGTCCACGGCCCCTTGCCGCAGATCTCACATTTGTATGCCATGTCGGGACACCCTCCTGAGCGTCCGCTGTGTCTGGTTCAACCCCTACATAAAGTTGGTCGAGGGCGAGGAGGTGGCGCTGTCGGGGAGCATCGAGACCTTCAAGGGGTCGCTTCAGATGAAGAGTCCTGACGTCGACAGGCTCGACCGCGAGCGACTCGCTGTCACCGGTCGGGTCCTTCCCGTGTACCCGGGCCTGGGCGGCCTTGGGCCGTTCAAGGTTCGTGAGGCGGTGGACAACGCTGTCGGGCGTTCGATTCCCATCGAGGACATCGTGCCCGCAGCCGTACTCGATCGATTCGCGCTGGTGGATCGAACGAGCTCGATCTCGCGGATCCATCTGCCTGACTCGCTCGAGGATGTCGAGCCGGCAAGACGGAGGTTGATCTTCGACGAGTTCCTGCGGATACAGATGGCTCTCAAGGTCCGTGCCCACGATGAGTTCGAATCCCAGATCGGAGTGCAGAACTCGGTGAAGGGGGAACTCTTCGACCGGTTCATCGGTTCCCTGTCGCATCGACTGACCGGCGCGCAGTCGCGGGTTCTCGAGGAGATATTGCAGGACATGGAAGCGCAGACCCCAATGCACCGTCTCCTCCAGGGAGAGGTCGGTTCTGGCAAGACGGTGGTCGTCGTTCTTGCACTTCTCACGTCGGTCGAAAGCGGACACCAGGGGGCATTCATGGCACCAACAGAGGTACTCGCGTTCCAGCACTATCTCGGGACAGAACTTGCGTTGGTCGACGCGGGCATGGCTCCGACGGTCGAGAATGTCGGAGCTGGCGGTACGACGTCGCTTTTCGCAGAAGAGCCGCTCTCGACACGGCCAGTTCGGATCGGTCTGTTCACCGGCAGCCGGGTCACAACCAACTTCGTGTCTGGCGATGTGTCACGGACCCAGGGTCTGGACTGGCTGGTAGACGGCACAATCGACATCGCATTCGGTACTCAGGCGTTGATCCAGGAGGACGTTGACTTCCACTCGCTCGGGATTGCCGTCGTGGATGAGCAGCATCGATTTGGTGTGGAGCAGCGCGTCGTGATGCGCGACAAGAACCAGGGCGAGGGAGTTCCTGATCTCCTGCTCATGACCGCGACGCCGATTCCACGGACGCTTGCGATGACGCTGTACGGTGATCTCAAGATGTCCGTAATCGACGAGATGCCGCCTGGGCGCTCTGCCACGACGACGTTGGCGATATCGGAAACCGCGGACGGCGAGATCGATGCGAGTATCCAGAAGGCGGTGGCGGAGGGTCGGCAGGTGTTCGTCGTATGTCCGCTGGTCGAGGATTCGGAGAAGATCGATGCCAGATCAGCGGTGACGGAGTTCGACCGGGTCACCTCGACGCTACGTGATGTGCGTTGTGAGCTTCTTCACGGGCAGATGCGCTCGGACGAGAAGTCGGACGTGATGAGTCGGTTCCGAGCAGGCGATATCGACCTGCTTGTATGCACGACCGTCATTGAAGTCGGAATCGATGTGCCGAACGCAACGCTCATGGTGATAAGGACGGCCGATCGGTTCGGATTGAGTCAACTTCATCAGCTTCGTGGTCGCGTCGGCCGCGGGCCATTTGGCGGTATGTGTCTCCTCTCATCAGATCCGACGACACCCGACGGCGAACGCCGCATCGAGGCCATGGTCCAATCCACCGATGGATTCGAACTCTCGGAGATCGATCTTGAGATTCGTGGCCAGGGCACCGTCTTTGGTGGGTCGCAGTCGGGAGCAGCAGACCTGCGCCTTGGTGACATCCTCCGAGATCGCGACCTTCTCGATGCTGCACACACGGTCGCCGTCGCAGCGGTTCAGGACGATCCGTATGGGGCGTTTGTCACCGACGTCATGCACGAAGTGGCGGCACTTCTTGGTGAGTCGACTCAATGGCTCACGAGGAGTTGAAGTGAGGATCATTGCCGGAGCTGCGAAGGGTCGAAAACTCGACGCACCAAAGTCAGGAACCCGCCCCATGACCGGAAGGGCCAGGGAGTCGATCTTCTCGATCCTTGGTCGCCGGGTCAGCGGTGCGCGGGTGCTGGATCTCTACGCAGGAACTGGCTCGTTGGGCCTCGAAGCGATGAGCCGCGGGGCGTCGGACGTGGCGTTCGTCGAATCGGGAAGGCAAGCGGCGAGGTGTTTGGAACGCAATATCGATCGTGTGGGACTCGGCGGGCATGTACTGCAGCGCAGCGTGGGAGCCTTCTTTGCGGCAGAGAACGCAGAATTCGACGTGATCTTCGTGGACCGTCCGTATGCCGACGACGATCGCGAGGTCCGTGATGTGCTCGAACAAATCGAGGGAGTGCTCTCCTCCGATGGGATCGTGGTGCTTCACCGTCAGGCTCGCAGCAGCATCGAGCTTCCTGAATTCCTCCACAGAGTCGACGAGCGACGGTACGGTGATGCTGTCATAACCATGATGGAGAGGGCCCCAGAGTGATAACAGCACTCGTTCCTGGAAGTTTCGACCCACCGACCAAGGGACACCTTGATGTCGTCGAGCGGTGTGCATCGCTGTTCGATGAAGTGATCGTGGCTGTTGTGCACAATCCGTCCAAGACTCCGCTATTCACGGCTGACGAACGTGTCGAGCTTCTCGAGGAGTGTGTCGCGGCCTGGCCCAACGTGAGGGTTGCATCGTTCGAGGGCCTGCTCGTCGACTTCGCAAAGGAGGTCGGGGCGCGCACTGTGGTCAAAGGGTTGCGGGCCGTGACCGATTTTGAGTTCGAGATCCAGATGTCTCAGATGAACCGCCAATTGTCCAGCGACGTGGTATCGCTCTTCGTTGCGACGAAACCGGAGTACGGATATCTATCCTCTTCACTGGTGAAAGAAGTGGCGCGACTCGGTGGATCGGTTGATGGAATGGTCCCCGGTCCGGTCGGCGCCGCATTGAAGGAGCGCCTGCAATGACAGATCAACAAGCACAGCATGCACCAACTCCACCTGTTCCTGGGCGGTTGGCAGAATTGCTGGAAGAACTCATTACCGAGATAGGGAACGCACGCGCGGTTCCGTTGTCGAGCAATGTCATGATCAGCCAGGAGGACATGCTTGACCGTCTGCATGAAGTCGCTGAAGAATTGCCGGAGGAGCTTCGATCTGCGCGCTGGATGGTGCGCGAACGTGAGTCCTACATCGCCAGGACGAACGAGCGAGCACAGGAATTGGTGAATCGGGCCAAGGCTGAGTCCGAACAGCTGATCGCAGAGAACTACATCGTTCAGGAGGCCGTTGAGGAGGCGAACTCTCTAATCCGTAACGCCGAGGCCGAGGCTCGACGTATCAGGCTCGAAGCAGAGGACTATGCCGAACGACATCTCGCGGAAGCAGAGAGCATCCTTGGTGAGCTGTACAGATACGTCACAGAGGCTCGCGCAGAACTCCATACAGCACTCCCGGCAGCGCCGGAGCCACCGGTATCTCAGTAGACGGTAAACGGTACGCTCGCTGAGCAACCGTTCTACGGTTGCCGCTCGCTTACGGTAGACAGTATTCCGAGCCCTCTACCCTCTACCCTCTACCCTCTACCCTCTACCCTCTACCCTCTACCCTTCCCTTATGTCCAACAATCCCTTCCTCCTCAATGTCTCTGACCTTGTTGGTAACGAGGCCTCGTCGCGCCCGGTGTCGATTGTCGAGCCTGTTGATTGGAAGATCGAGATGATCCAGTTGGCCGAAGATCCGCCACTCCGGGCAGATCTCGTGTTGCACCCTGTCTCGGGTGGAATCGCAGTGACTGGTCGTGTTCGGTTCACGACACAGGATACGTGCTACCGCTGTCTCGAGGAGACCCTCTCAGACCGCGACGCTTCGGTCGGGGCATTGTTCGACAACAACAACGACGACGATGAGTCCTATGCTCTCGAAGGTCACGAAATCGATGTCTCTCAGATGCTGCGCGATGAGGTGATGTTGTCACTCCCGATCGTCGAAGATTGCGGTGACGACTGCCCGGGACTTGTGACTAGTGCAGGATCGGACTTGAATACAGAGAACTCTGGCGTTGATGGTGAGTCGAACTCGCCTTTTGCGGTGCTCAAGGGCCTGCTCGAGCCTGCGGAAAGAACGGAATAGGATTACACATGGCTGTCCCCAAAAAGAAGATGTCGCGGTCAAGGACACGTCGCCGAAAGGCGCAGTGGAAGGTGCAACGTCCGACCGTGTCGCGCTGCTCTCAGTGCAATGCGCCTCACAGGCCTCATCGCGTGTGCAAGGAGTGCGGAACCTATAAGGGCCGCGAAGTAACGGCAGCGTCATAGCTCACATGCCTCTCATCGCCGTTGATGCCATGGGGGGCGATTCGGCTCCTCGTGAAATCGTCGAAGGAGCGATACTTGCGGCCGAGAAGAGCGTTCGGGTTGTCCTCGTCGGTGACGAGAGTCAGATCTCCTCTCTCCTCGACGGCAGAGGTTCTTCGATTGATATCAGGCACGCATCTGAGATCATCACGATGGATGATGTACCCCAGAGGGCGATCCGCGACAAGAAGGACGCGTCCGTCGCCGTTGCTGCACGCATGGTCGCAGCCAAGGAGGCAGATGGCATGGTGTCGGCCGGATCGACCGGTGCCGCTCTCGCTTCCGCCGCGTTTCTGATCGGCAGACTGCCGGGCGTTGCCCGTCCCGGCATTGCTTCGATGTTCCCAACCGGTCACGTGGTCATGGACGTGGGAGCCAATATCGAATGCAAGCCGGAGCACTTGTTGCAGTTCGCCGTCATGGCATCCGCCCTCGCAACCGTCTATCAGGGCATTGACCGCCCCCGAGTCGGCCTTCTCAATATCGGTGAGGAGGACTCCAAGGGAAGAGATCTTGAACGACGAGCCTTCGAGCTATTGACCGATTCTGCGGCTGTGAACTTTGTGGGAAATGTCGAGGGGCGCGATCTGGCAACCGACATTGCCGATGTGATCGTAACCGACGGCTTTACGGGGAATGTTCTCCTCAAGACCGGTGAGGGCACGGGCAAAGCGATCCAGCAATTGATCCTTGAGACGCTCGCCAAGCCGGAGTACGTCGATGCGGTACAGGATCTGATGCCCGCGTTCATGGAGATAAGGGCGCGGTTGAGTCCCGAATCAGTTGGCGGCGCTCATCTTGTCGGAACAAAGGGTGTTGTGGTGATCGCCCATGGCTCGTCTTCGCGGATTGCTATCGGCAATGCAATCGAAATCGCAGCAGAGGGCGCATCGAGAGGCCTTGTTGACAAGGTGGCAGCAGGTATCGAAGGTGCCGTCCACTGACATGCCAGATACACCCGATCTCCGCAAGGTCGAGGAGGCCATCGGATATCGCTTCAATGACCCGGAGCTCCTGGTGACGGCTCTCACACACTCGTCCTTTGCGTCAGAGAACGACGTCGGGTCATATGAGCGGCTTGAGTTTCTAGGTGACGCTGTTCTCGAGCTCGCAACCACTGAGAGGATCTTTGCGTTGCTCGATGATGCTCCCGAGCGAAGGATGACGAGGATCCGAGCCTCGGTTGTCGATGAGGCCACTCTTGCGTCTGTGGCCAAGCAGCACGGTCTCGCGTCCTCGATCCGTCTCGGAGTAGGGGAGGATCGAAACGGCGGACGCGAGCGATCGTCCATCCAGTCCGACGTTGTAGAGGCGATATTCGGGGCGGTGTATGTTGACGGAGGTGCACAGGCAGGTTTCGAAGTGGTGTTGCATCTCCTGGGAGACACCATTGCCCAGAGGCTGGCGGCGCCACACGTGACTGACCCGAGATCGAGTCTCCAGGAACAGCTTGCGGGCGAGGGGAGAGTGGTCACATTCGACTACGAGCGAACAGGCCCTGATCATGGCGTGCTCTACAGCGCAACAGCCATGGTCGACGAGAAGATCGTTGGCACCGGCACCGGAGTCTCCAAGAAGTCAGCAGCAATAGAAGCCGCCCGCAAAGCCCTCGACAGGCCCGAGTAGATAACCCGGTCGTCTGTCGTCTGTCGTACGTTCTATGTCGTTCCCCATCTTTGTTACACACGTGTAATTCAATCTGGTATCCTCCAACACCGTGAAACTCAAGCATCTGACACTCAGGGGGTTCAAGTCGTTCGCCGACAGGACCCGTCTCGAATTCTCATCCGGCGTGAACGTCGTCGTTGGACCCAACGGGTCAGGCAAATCGAACATCCTTGACGCGCTTGCGTGGGTCATGGGAACCCAGGCGACGAAGTCGCTGCGCACAGACAAGATGGAAGATGTCGTCTTCGCCGGAACAGCCACACGTCCTCCTCTGCCGCGGGCAGAGGTGTCGCTGACGTTCGCCAACGACGACGAGATCATGCCGCTCAACCTTGCAGAGATCACGATCACCAGACGATTGTTCAGGGACGGAACCTCCGAATACGAGATGAACGGTGCCCCTTGTCGGTTACTCGACATCCAGGACCTGCTGTCCGACGGTGGGATTGGACGCCATCAGCACGTGCTCGTGAGCCAGGGTCAGGTGGGTGATGTCCTCAACGCGAGTCCAGAGGATCATCGGGCTGTGATCGAGGAAGCGGCTGGAGTCACGAAGCATCGAAGTCGGAGAGATCGAGCGACGAGGCGTCTTGAGCGGACAGATCATGACATGGAGCGCCTCAACGACATCCTCCTTGAGAAGAAGCGTGCGTTGCGTCCGTTGAAGCGCCAGGCCAATGCGGCTGAACGATTCGACTCGGTCAGGGATGAGGCCAAGACCTTGAGTCTGTGGCTCGGTGGTGAGGAACTCAGGGGAATCGCGGTCCGCCAGAAATCAGCCACGACAGATCGTGACCGAGCCGCAGGGACACGCGAAGCTTCGGACGAGGAACTCGAGGCGCTCAGGGAATCCCTGGGTGTATTGAGGGCCAGGGCCGGAACCGTTGGACAGGATCTCGAGAGGGATACCGCGGCTGCTGCCAGACTTGCATCAGCTCGAGGGCGCCTGCGACGCAGAGCGATCGTTGCCAAGGAGAGGTCGCGATCGATAGCGGCGAGGTTGGAAGGCACAGATGAGCGAAGAGACGACCTTGCTCTCGAACAGTCACAACTCGAGTCAGATATCGAGCGGGCATCCGTCGAGGAGCAGAAGGCCAACGATGAGGCGGAGCGCCGGGAGACAGCTCTCGCAGCCCTCGAGGACGAGGAGCGGTCGCTTGCCGAACAGGTGCAGCTTCCAACGGAGGGCGTCGTCGCCAATCTGAGGGGGGATCTCAGAGCGCTCGAAACTGCCGAGCTGCGAGATGTGAGGGAGTCCGAGGGAACATCGGCCCGTATCAAGGTCGTGGATGAACGGATCGGCGAGGAGGTGGAGGAGCGGGATCGTCTCAGCAACTCCATCAAGGCAACCGACTCCGACGTGACGTCGTTGGTTGATCTGTACTCGCAGAAGAGAAGCCTCAGGGAGAAGGCGGAGACCGCGTGGCAGGACGCCGACGGCCGACGCACCGAGATTCGTCTTGAGCGTGCAGGTGCCCGAGCGCGTGTCGAGGCGTTCGAGGCTGCACTTGGTGGCCTCGTCGACGAGGAGTCTCTCGCTGTGGCGGCGCAGTCCAGCGGCATCGTGGGCACTCTCGTGGCGAAACTCGATGCACCACCTGAGGTTGCTGCGGCGGTCGAGGCAGCACTGGCTTCCCGGCGCGACGCTCTTGTTGCCACGGATACGTCCTCGCTTCAGGGCGCAGTTGATGCTGTAAAGAGAAACGGGAGCGGCGGCGTGTCGATGGTTGTCGCATCCAGGAGCGCTGAGCCCGACGTCGTAGCCGTTGCTGACCGATTCGGAGTCGATGTGCTCGCCGCTCTGCTGGGGCCGGGAGCAGATTCCTTGCTCGCTTCGAGCCTCATCGGTGATGTCGTTCTCGTGCAGGGGTGGAAGACGGGTTGGCAGATCGTGACCGAGGTGCCAGGCATTCGTGCGGTCACTCCCGAGGGCGACCTTATCACGTGCCACGGCATGGCCGTTGCACAGGCCGATGGAGCGGGACCCGCTGCACTCGAGGCGGCAAGGGTGTCGCTCGAGGTGGACGAACGTGACCTCGCTCGCACCGAGAGTCAGGCAACAGCTGCGCGTCGATCATTGGACATTGCAGCAGATGAGGAACGGATGTCCCTGGAAGGTCTGGAGGCAGCAGAAGCAAGACTTGCGGGCTTCACTGAGGCTCTCTCGATGATCGACCGAGCCAAGGTGGCCTCCGAGTCCGAGAGGGACAGGCTCACCCAGCGTCTCGAGGCGCTCGAGGAGGCTTCAGATGATCGGCAGG
>PVMK01122128.1_pt1 | contig 14466 bp, 11 predicted proteins | sample 1853481 | NCBI WGS metagenome assembly PVMK01 (sample SAMN08533507, study PRJNA380276) | Marine sediment metagenome, whole genome shotgun sequencing project. | reverse complement strand
TATCGTGGGGGATTACTCTTATGATTTCCGATAATGTGGTTTGATCAAGCTTTGAGAGGCCGTCATCAAGCATTGTCTTCATCCCCGCTTCAATTGCCATCTGTTTGATGTCGCTTGCAGCAAGTCCTTTGCTGAGTGAATAACCGATTTCCTTGTCAATTACAAAGATTTCTGAAAGCAGAACCTGACCTTTAAAACCGGTAAAGTTGCAGGATTTACAGCCTTCGCCTCTGAAGAAAGTAAGTTCTGATGGGTAGTTTTCAAAAAGCATTTTCCACTCATCCTCAGTCGGGACATATTCAACTTTACAAAAAGGACAAATCCTTCTAATCAGTCTTTGAGCAAGTACAGATAAGAGACATGATGATATCTGGCTGCTGTCAATATTAAGATCATTAAGACGGGTTACAGCGCTAACTGCATCGTTAGTATGTATAGTACTTAGGATAAGATGACCAGTTTGTGCTGCATCAAAAGAGATTGTAGCGGTTTCACTGTCTTTGATTTCCCCTATCAGAATTATGTCCGGATCAAGTCTTAAAAATGATTTAATTAACCTGGGATAGTTTAAGCCTATTTTCTGGTTTGTCTGGGTTTGCATAATCCCTGGGAAACTGTATTCTATTGGATCTTCTGCCGTAATTATTTTTATCCCAGGATTATAAACATATCTTAGCGCACTGTATAACGATGCAGTTTTTCCGCTGCCTGTTGGGCCTGAAATAAGTACCATCCCTGAAGATGTTTTAAGCATTCTTTTTAAGGGGTCAAGGATATGAGGTGTGTGTCCCAGGCTTTCAAGGGGTACATTTGAATTTCTTGAATCAAGGATTCTAATAGTAACATTTTCACCAACAATAGCTCTGCAGGTTGCAGTCCTAAAGTCAAGATCAAATTTATCACCTTTTCCCTTATCGTAATAATTGATTCTAAAAACTCCGTCCTGAGGCAGACTGCGTTCAGTAACATCCAGGTTTGATATTTCTTTAATCCTGGAAATTATCAATCCAAGCTTGTTAGGCAGTTTATGTTTCAGCCAGGCAACGTCCATATCCTGAATGATTCCGTCAATTCTATATCTAATTTTAGGACCATCTCGGTCCTGCTCAATATGGATGTCGCTTGCATTGTTTAGTATCCCATATTTTAAAATAAAATTGACTAGTTCTTCAGCTTCAATATCCTGGTTGTCAGGATCAATTGTCTCTATTTTTTCATCAATATTTTCATCAAGATCAATATCCATAAAATCTATATCATCTGCCTGTTCCTCTTCATCTTTATTTGGCGCAGCTGATAGTTTCTTGCTATAGAGTATCTCAAATAATTCATCAAATTTATTGTCGGTAATAAAAACCAGTTCTATTTTATAGTCTTCATAAAGTTTTTTAAGTTCATTCTGAAAATCTATTCTTTCATGACGGAAAATGGCAATCTGCAAAATGTTGTTGTCAAGTTTTAGCGGCAGTATCAAATTTTCTTCTGCAAATTTACGTTCAATCAGGTTCGACAGATTTTCTTTATCCTTATCAGTATAAATAAAATTCTTTAAATGTCTGAATGGTAAATTGTATTTTTTTGCGTTGGCATGCTGTAGCTGATCCTTTGTGATGATGTTCTTATCTAAGAAGATTTTATCAATAGGCACAGCTGTTTTGTCATTTATCTCCTGTACTAAAAGCAGGGTTTTGTTGTTTATGTATCCAAGCCTTAAAAGTATATGTTCTATTCCAACCTGCTTGTCATATTTTTCCAGAACATTGTTTAACACTTCCGGGGTAACCATATTTAAAGCACAAAGTATCTCTCCAACTGGCCGTGTTGATTCTTGTATCTTTAAAGCAATTATAAGATCTTTCTCGGCTATTAATTTATGGTCTAACAGCAGCTTTCCAATTTTTGGTGAATTTATTTGTTCTGCAAGAAGGTTTCCTATAGTATTTTCTGTTAAGAAGCCATTTTCAACCAGGACCTTACCTATCATCTGGTTTGGTTTTTTCTTTTTAAGACAGAAAGCAAGGTCTTCTTTTGTTATGAGTTTGTTTTCAACAGCAATTGAGCCGATATTTTTTCTCAGGTCAGGGTGATGAAGAGTAGCATCGAGGTCTTCTTGTGATATTGCCTTTATTTTGACTAAGACTTTTCCAAGAGGAAGTTCCAAGCATTCTTTTTCAATTTTCTGAATTTTAAGAACAGTTTCCAGCTGAGCCTGTTTTATGTGACCTTCCAGAATCAAGAGTTGCCCGATTTGATTCTTTTCTTCAGGGATATCCATTTTTATTTCCTGTTCTGGTATCCTTTTTTCGATTTCATTAAACATTTTCTGCCTGGTTATTCTAATATTTTAAATAAGTTTTATATAACATAAATATATAAATTTCTACCTTTAATACGTATTTTTACAGAATCTATTCAAATTCTCTATGCAGGTGTTTTAATTCGTTTCGTTCTTTTTCTAAAACATATTTAATAATATTATCACTGACATTATTGTCTATACCAAGAAATTGAGCGCCGCAACTGTAAGAATATCTTTTGCCGTCAATAAAAATCGGATCATTGTTTTGAAAAATTGACCTTATAAGTATAGGACACTTGATCTGTGATTCATCAGGGAGAGTTATTAATACTTTTTCGATTTTCATCCCGGGCCATAGTACAGTCTTTGTTAAATTTGTAAAAAAGTTGATACCTCCAGCGCTTATATTTTCAATTTTCTGAGTCATTATTTTGTCTTTAATTTTAAACTTGATAAATAAAGGCTGATTCACTGACGGTTCAACCCTTAAAAAATCACGTTTTTGTCGTCTATTTATTGCTTTAGGGAATGTAATTTTAAGAGCTTTAAAGTTTTTATACTCTTTTTGATCTATATAATTTGTTGTAAAAGAGTAGGGTATCAGCTTGCTTTTTCTTTCAGTTCCTTTAAAACTAAATTCTGCTACAGTTGATTTTGAGTATTGTATTTTGTCATTTCCTTCAGGAGGAAAAAGTGAATCAATCAGCAGGATGTGATTATTTAAGATAGATTCTTTTTTTATTATTGATGTGTTATAAGAGGGCTCTCTATTATTTATTTTCAGTTTAATTCGAGTTTTTTCCTTGATTGCAAGGTTAATAAGGTTATGTATGTCAGACGGATTGTTTATAAAATCAATTTTTGGAAGCTTGCTTTTGCTAATTTTAGTTGAGATAAATTTAGAAGTAGTATTGTAAATCATTCCGAGAATTAAGACTGCAGCCACTACAACAATAAGTATTTCGAATGGATTCATATTAGTATAAGTTTTTGTTTTAATTTATAAATTTACAGGATTAAAGCTTTTGATAAGTATACATATGAAAGGTAAGGTTATTATAGTTCTGTAGATTTAATGAATTCTCTATTCCTTATTTATTCTTCTGTCGGTGTTTTTTTTATGTGTATATCTTTAAATACTTTAGAGATGAAGGATGGTTTTTTCCCTAGTATGTGTAAGTCATTATTGACTGCAAGATCGTTTTCAATATGGTAAATAACGTTTGCCTCGGTAAATTCAATTGTGCCCCTAATGGCATTTTTTATTGTAAAAGGATTTGATCTGCCATGTGCAATTATTATGGGTTTTCTAACACCCAGTAAAGGAGCGCCTCCTATCTCTTCATAATTGAATCTTTTTTTAAAGTTTAAAAGTGCGCTTTTAGAAAACATGAGACCGATTTTTGCGCGAAGAGTACGTGTAAGTTCCTCTTTTAAAACTCTGCCTAGAGCTCCAGCTACACCTTCTGCAACTTTCAACACGATGTTTCCGGTAAAGCCGTCACATACGACAACATCCACGCTGCCGTTGAAAACTTCTTTTCCTTCAACATAGCCAAGATAATTAAGGCTGCTTTTTTTTAAAAGTTGGTGAGCTTCTTTAATTGTATCAGTGCCTTTTGTCTCTTCTTCACCATTACTTAGGATACCAACAGTTGGATCCTTTCTCTTGAGAAAATATTTTGAGTAAACAGATCCCATAATTCCGAACTGAACCAGGTTGAAAGGTTTGCAAAGATTAGTTGCGCCGGCATCTGTTATTATTGCATGGTCTTTCATGGTAGGCATTAATATGGCAATGCTAGGTCTGTCAATTCCTTTAATTCTTTTTAAAATAAAAAGTCCGGCAGTAGCTACAGCGCCAGAGTTGCCTGCGCTGAAAAAAGCGTCCCCCTCACCGTCATTTAAAAGGTTCATTGCCACATTTATTGATGAGTCTTTTTTCTTTTTAAGGACATCAAGCGGATTGTCATGCATTTCAACAACTTCTGGCGCATTTACGATTGATATTGGAAGGCCGCTAAAATTAAGTCTGTTAAGCTCACTCTTGATATCTTTTTCTTTACCAACCAGTATGATTTCTGAATTATATTGACGGCAGGCATCTACTGCGCCTTCAACTGCCGATTTTGGTGCGAAATCGCCACCCATTGCGTCTACAATAACTTTTGTTCTTTGTTTCATTTTATTCCTGTATATGATCGTGGTTTATGTGTAATTTTTAACTTAACTATTATTGTAAGATTAAAACTATATATTCTTTAGATAGGATGTCAACTTATTTAAGGATATGAGTTTATAAATATATCGATAAAACAATATGTTAATGACTATTTCTTAAACTTTGGATCTAAGGCGTCTCTTAAGCCTTCTCCAAGAAGATTATAACCAAGAACGGTAATTAATATTCCAAGTCCTGGAAAAACTGAAAGCCACCAGGCTATTTCAATATTTGACTTGCCATCTGTAAGGATATTGCCCCAACTTGGAGTCGGAGGCTGAATGCCTAGTCCCAAAAAGCTTAATGAGCTTTCAAGTAAAACAGCAGCTGCAACACCAAGCACAGCAGAAATAAATACGGGCGCAAGCGCATTTGGGAGAATATGTATAAATATAATTCTAAAATCAGAAGCACCTGATGCTTTTGCGCCAAGAACAAATTCGCGCTCCTTTAATGATAAAAATTCAGCACGGACGAGGCGGGCGACTCCCATCCATGAAGTTAGTCCTATAATGATCATAATGTTAAAAATGTTTGGTCCCAGAAAAGCAATTACAGCTAAAATAAGAAAGAAACCGGGTATACAAAGCATGATGTCGACAAAACGCATAATTATCATATCCGTATATTTGCCGTAATATCCAGCAAAAGCACCCAGAGTTATACCAATAAGGGTTGATATGCCGACAGAAACAAATCCGACAGCCAGTGATATACGAGCTCCCCAGATCATCCGGCTGTAAACATCCCGCCCCAAATCATCAGTGCCGAAAAAATGGGTGGATGACGGGGGCATTAATATATTTTGTACATCTATATTTTTGTAATTATATGGGGATATAAAAGGCGCAAAAACAGCTACTGCAAACAAGGTTATTACAATAATAAGGCCAAATAAGGCCAGTCTGTTTCTGATTATTTTTTTAATTGTTTTTGACATTTATAAGTTAGTTGTTCAAGCGTATATTAAATTGTTAAGAAACTTTTATTTTTAATTGCCGGTCAATTTACTTTACTCTTATCCTGGGGTCAGCTGCAGCATAGCACATGTCTGCGATAAGGTTTCCGAACATGGTTAATAGTGATGTAATAAATAATAGTCCCATAACCACCGGATAGTCTCTGGTCATTACGGCGTGATATGAAAGCTGTCCCATCCCTGGTATCCCGAATATCTGTTCGAAGATAATTGAGCCTCCGATCAGGCCCGGGATTGAAAGACCAAGCAATGTTATTATCGGTAAAAGCGCGTTTCTTAAGGCGTGTTTATAGACCACTGTTTTTTCAGGAAGACCTTTTGCGCGTGCAGTGGTAATGTAATCGTTTCTAATAGCTTCAAGCATACTTGATCTCATGTACCTTGACATTCCTGCAAGCCCTCCAAACGCGGATATAAAAATAGGCAGTATTAAATGCTGTGACTTATCAAAAAATTTACCCATTGTGCTTAAAGATTCGTAATTTAGTGATTTAAGTCCTGAGATCGGCAAAAGTTCCAGGTTAATTCCAAACAGGATCATTAACAGCAGTGCTAACCAGAACCCCGGGGTTGCAAATCCAATAAATACTGCCAGAGTGGAAATTCGATCAAATATTGAGTAGGGTTTTGTTGCCGAATGGATTCCAATCGGGATTGCAATGGTTAGGATAATCAGAATGGATAATAGATTTATCGTCAGGGTTACAGCTAAACGGCGGTCGAAAAAAGGCTCTTCGGTATCCCAGATTTTGACAATTACCGGACGTGCGTCAGAAGAAAAAGAGTTACCAAAATCAAATTTCACAATCCTTTTTAACCATAAAATGTACTGTTTCAAGATTGGCTTATCAAGTCCGTAATATTCCTCTAATTTTTGGCGGGCCTCGGGAGTGATCTTTGGGTTTAAGTCTGTCATTAAATCTGTCGGTTTACCCGGAGCAAGCTGGATGATGAAAAAGGTAATCAGTGTTACACCGATCAATGTGGGTATCATAGTAAACAGGCGTTTTAAAAAATAAATAAGCATTAGTTTGTTCGATGAATTGTTACGTTGTCTGTTCAGGTTTCATGAGCTCGGAACCACTAGTTTTATTTTAAGACTTTCAAATATTCAATCTTCTTAGGCTTCGGCTCTATTACTTAATTATGGTATGTTTCTGTAATGCTTTTGGTACATACCATTTATTAATGTTGTAACTTATACCAATTGGTTCAGGATTAATATTTTTAATTCTTTTATGAACAATAGGTAACGCATAAGGAACATATAGAAAAATATAAGGAACTTCTTCAGCAATAATTTCCTGGAATTTAAAGTATGATTTCTTTCGTTTTTCCTGATCAAACGTACGTCTTCCCTGTTCAAGTAACTGGTCAACCTCCCTGTTTTTATAAGATATAAAATTAAACTCTTTTTCTCCTGTCTTGCTGCTGTGCCAGATGTCATACTGGTCCGGATCAAGTCCGATTCCCCATCCCAGCAGCACAGCTTCAAAACGCCTGGTGTCGATGCGCTCATTTATAAATGTAGACCATTCAAGGACAAGAATATTTACTTTTACTCCTGCCATCTCAAGTCTCCACTGAATGATAGTCGCTGTCCTTAAACGTTGGGCATTCCCCTGGTTTGTGATAATGGTAAACTCAAAAGGCTTACCGTTTTTATCAAGGATACCGTCTTCATCAGTGTCAGACCAGCCGGCTGCATTCAGGAGCTGTTTTGCCTTGTTAAGGTTATATGAGTATTTTTTTATTTTAGGGTTATATGCCCAGGTGTTTGGCACGTAAGGACCGGTTGCTTCAAGTCCTAATCCAAAGAGAATACCGTCGATAATTTCCTGTTTGTCAATAGCGTATGAAATTGCCTGTCTAACACGTTTGTCCTGAAAAGGCGGATGTTTAAAGTTAAAGCCAAGATATGTATATCCACGAGAGGGATATTTGTATTTTTGAAAATTATCTTTAAAATATTTTGTGTTTGTCTGTCTGCTGTATTGTAAAGGAGTTAATGACATCATGTCAATTGAACCAGTCTGTAGCTCCAAAAACTGGGTTGAGATGTCAGGTATGATTTTGTAAATATAATTATCTAGATAAGGCTGTCCTTCGAAATAGTCAGGGTTTGATTGAAGTATCAGTTTGTCGCCGGATTGCCATTTCATTAATTTAAATGGACCAAGTCCCAGAGGTTTGCGTGTTAACGGACTCTTGGTAATGTCTTTGCCTTCAAGGAGGTGCTTTGGGAGTACTACCATATTTCCCCAGGTAGAAAGTGCCGGAGCAAAAGGTTTTTTGTATGTTACTTTAAAGGTATATTTGTCTACAACAACAGCCTCTTTTACCTGCAGAAAGTCACCGGAATATGCAGTTGGAGTTTTTGGATCGGTTATGGTCTTGAATCCAAACAATACATCATGTGCTGTAAAGGGTACATCATCTTCCCAGACAATATCATTTCTTAAATGAAATATAATGGTAAGTCCGTCTTCTGATACTTCCCATGATTCAGCAAGATCCCCGGTTAAGGTCAGATCGGTATCATATTTTATAAGACCGTTATAGATAAGGCCTGAGATGTCATGAGACGCACTGTCAGAGGCTAGCATCGGAATGAGGTTTGAAGGCTCTCCAATGGACGCATTAACAAGTGCATCACCATACCTGTCTTTGTTTTCATCTGAAAAGGCAGGCGCATAAAATATTATTAAAATTGTAAATATTAAGAAAAGGTTTTTCATGTTAATTTTTGAAGGTATCTCATTTGGCTGCTGAATTAAGAGGAGCTTATAATGTTCTTATCAACTTTAATATAATATTAAAATATTTCTGCAGAGAAAATATAAATCTCTGTATCATCATCTTTCCAGGCATCAGCTGGTAGTCCCGCTTTATGGCAGGTCTCTGATAAGAAAGTTTGCCTGTCCCAGTTATGCTGAGTTGCGACCTGGGGTAGAAGCAAACCGGAGTAGGGACCTTTTATCATCATCAGTCCATGTTTGCCCAATTCAATCTGTTTAATATCACTTATTTGATTCATTGGTGTAAGCACTGATATCTCAATATCTAGATCTGATAGTTCGTCCTCTTTCAATGTTGGAAATCTTGGATCCTGAAAAGCCGCAGCAATCGCCATATCATTTATAGCTTCAGCTAAAGGTTTAACTCCATGGACATAGCCAATACATCCTCTTAATTGTCCATGTTTATGGAGTGATACAAAAGCGCCTCTTTTTTCATTAAGAGTATCAGTTGTAGCCATCGGTAATACCGGAGATTCATTTTCAAGCCTTTTAGTAATAGCAGTTAGCGCGATATTATGGAGAATCTTTTTTTCGTCATCAGTTAAATTTGTTTCAGTAGTTGACTTGCTTTTTTCATCCATAACCCTGCCTCCAGATATATAATTATTTTCCTGATTGTCTTGTGTAGTACATTTTTAACTATTTTATAATTAGGCCAATATTTTGATGCCGTCATTGTCTGGCTCGATGATGATTAACAATTAAATGATTAAATGAAATTTCAGTCAAGGAATTTTTGTTAGATATATAAATTCGTTACTAATCCTATTATTAAATAAATAATCATAAGGTTATGTTTGCAATTTTTATCGTTTTAAAATTATAAATTTACTGTATATAAACTTAACAGGTTGTATAATGTTCTTAACCTTATATTCGTAAATATTATTTACCTTAATCAAGTGTTAGTTGGTTGTTTTATAACATAAAGAAAGATTCATATGATTAGCTTTAAGACAAAAATCTCATTATTTTTATTATTAGCTGTAGTATCTTTTGTCGGTCATAACTATATTGAACAGTATGAAAAATGCGGTTCTGATATTCTGTCAAACAATTGGAGTCTGGAATCTTCAAAGAGTTCTATTGCTGAGATCAAAGGAAATGTATTGCATCTTTTCTCTTTGGATAACAGTAAAAGTGTGAACATAAAACAGAACATTTCACCTGTTGTTAGGGGGGCTACACTAGAACTTTCTGCTGATATAAAATGTGAGAATGTGAGACCTGGGGTAGAGTCATGGAGCAAGGCTAGGCTTATCCTTATGCAGTATGACAGAGAAGGAAACGGGTTGAATTTGTCACATCATGTGGCTTCTCTTTCCAGAACCAGAAAGTGGCAACGTTATAGTAATTATTTTCCAGTTGTACCTGAGACAGAAAGAATTCAGGTAGCTGCACAATTAGCCCAGTGTACCGGAAGCTTATGGATTAAAAATATTCATCTTTATCCTGTAATTCAGACAGATGTTTATACATATTTCAAGATAATTATTCTGGTTACATGGGGTGTTTATTTTCTTTTTTTGTTGGGTCCATGTTTCTTTAATGACAAAAATAATTTTGTCATACGTATTATGCTGCTCCTTGTATTTATTTTAATTATTATAGGTATTAGTATTCCTGCTGAAATGAAAACACAGATCTCAGACTTTGTTAATGGACTGATTAATTCGCTGGGTATTGTTTTTGGAAAAGATTTTACATGGGATCCTCCCAAGGTGGGACATTTCTTTTTTTCTTCTTGTTAGGTCTGCTTTTTTCTTTGCTTCAAAAACATGAATCCGATACTATGGTTATTATAAACATACTCTTGATTGCTGGCGCTTCGGAGATTGTTCAATTATTTATTGATGGCCGATCGTTTTTATTATGGGATGTTATGATTGATTTGAATGGTGCGCTGTATGGTTTTATTTTATCAAAATTATTGCTTTCAATACGCCGTGAGATCTGATTAGAAAATAATATAAATAAAGAAATTGAAAGTTTAATGGAAGCTTTTGTGATGAGTGTTTAAACATATAGGTTCTTATCATTGATGAATATGATCTGAAGCGAACTTATCAAAGAAAACGCTGTCTGGGAAGTACGCAAATGGACACATTTATTGATGATAAAAAATGTTTGACGAGGATAATCTGGAATATGATAGGACTGTATAACTGTCAATGATATGCACAAGGGGGCTGGCCATTGTTGAGATTAGTATTGTTTAGGACAATTTTGTAATTTATGATGCTCCAGATCCACGAATTACAGCAGGTATAGTTTTAAGCAAAATTTCAAAATCTGTTTGAAGTGACCAGTTATCTATATACTCAAGGTCTAACTCCATCCATTTATCAAAAGGAATATCGCTTCTACCACTAATTTGCCAGATACAGGTAATCCCTGGTTTCATACTTAATCTGCGTCTATTTTTCCATTCATACTGTTCAACTTCACTCATTATAGGCGGTCTAGGTCCTACAAGGCTCATTTCGCCTTTTAATACGTTAATAAACTGTGGTATTTCGTCAAGACTTGATCTTCTAAGAAATTTGCCTATTCTGGTTAGTCTGGGATCATTTTTAATTTTAAATACGGGCCCTGATACCTCATTTTCATTTTCAATTGTTTGTTTCAATTCTTCGGCATTAACAACCATAGTTCTGAATTTAATAAGTTTGAATAATCTTTTGTTTAAACCAACTCGTTCCTGAGTAAAGAATACCGGGCCATTATCATCAATTTTAATGAGTATAGCGATTAATGGGAATAATGGAGAAATAATCATAAGGATAATTATAGAAATGATGATATCTGTGACCCTTTTTATAATAAGCTGTGCGCGATGAACCGGGGCAGAATATAATGTCAGGACTGGAGTATTGTCTAAATAATCAATGAAAGAACGAGAAATTTTAAGCTCGAAAATATTTGCTATAAACCTTATCAATACTCCCTGTTCCTCACAAAGATGAATTATTTTTTGTATTTTGTCATAGTAAGTTTTAACAGGTAAACAGACTATAACTTCATCAATAACTTGTTTTTTAAGTATTTCTTTCATATCATCAATCTTGCCAACTAAGTCAAATCGGTCTTTATCAAAATTGTCAAGGCCAGTCCAGTAGTCATCAATAAATCCGACCAGATTATAATTCATGGAAGGATTTTTTAAAAGTTTTTGAGTAAATTTTGATGCGCGTTCATTAGTGCCAACAATCAGCACCTGTGTAGCTATATGCGATTTAATTTTAGATTTTGCAATAGTATAATTATAAATCATTCTTGCTATTAAGACTGATATGGAACTGCCTATCCAGAAGGTCACAATAAATAATTTATCAGCAAAAGTTAACCAGAAGAGGTTACTGAAGACTAGAAGTACAAAGGTTGCGATTGATGATACCTTAAGAACATCTAGGATTTCCTGTGACTTGACTCCAATTTTTCTGATATAATAGACACCCAGAAATTGAAAAAAAACATGCCAGGTAATAAAAAGTAGTGATAGTGATATAAGGTTCTTAAATGTTACCCAGTTAAAACCTATAAGGTTAATATAATTGGTTCGTGAGACCCAGATAGCCTGAAAAACAATTTGAATTGTGATGGTGATTATAAGAGCTATTAAGTCTGTGATCTGAATTCCAAACTGTTTTTTTGCGATGTTCATAAATATTGTCATATATTTTGTGCTTATAAATTGGTTAATATTTTAAGATCTTATTCTGAAAAACTAGAGAAATTTATAAATCAAGTTTGGAATATGAAATTGTTTTTTATTAAGTATTGCACCGAGTATCTGTGCATTTCCTTTTGTAATTTTGTCTCTGGCACTTTGTGCAACTTCCCATTTTGTTTTTTCTGCCTGTACAACCATTATTACACCATCCACTTCATTTGCTAATATAGCTGCATCACTATATTTATGTATTGGTGGTGAGTCAAAAAGGACCCAGTCTGCATGAGATTTTAATTCATTAATTATTGGCTTTATAGTATCAGTAGAAAAGCCTTTAAGAGTCCTTTCACTTTGTTTACCGTGAGTTATTATCTGCATATTTTCAGTGTCTGTTTTTTTTATTATTTCAATTAACGATTTTTTCTTATCTATAGCTTCTGTTATTCCTTCTGTATTCTCAACATTCATCAACTTGTGTAATATAGGGTTACGTAAATTGGTATCAACAATTATTACATTTTCACCGCTTGTTGCAATTTCTTTGCAAAATTAACGAGTATGGTTGAAGTGCCTTCACCTGGGATTTGATGATGTAAAGAGTATGGTTCTAATATTCTTCTGGTCGCTTATTGAGCGGATGTATAATTTCATATTTTTCAGCTCTTCAGTAATTCTAACATCTAAATTAAAATTTGATAAACTTGTTTTATTCTTTTTATTCGGGCGCTTAGTATTAAGCGGCATCTTTTCTTTTTCAGCCTTCTGTAAGGCTTCAAAGGTTTTAGACATTTAGTTTCTCCAGATATTTAATGTTTTATACAGATAATTTATAACTTGAATTTATTTAAATTATCAACTTTTTTAATCAATATGCTGAATTTAATAATTTAGATTTAAAATATAACTTTAGAGCAATTGTTCCGAACTTTTTTTAGTCCGTTAATGTCATTAAAACAGGCTAATAAACCTTTTTCTTTAAGTAATTCAACAGTGGCTAAACTGTCTTTTCTTGTGGCATACTTTTCAAGGACAACCTGATACCATGTATCTTTTAGAGATACTTTTCTTGGTATTATTTTAATTTTGTTGCCGGACAACATTGTTTCCTTAGAGAACTTTTTGGCTTTACTGATTGATTCAAATGTACCCAGTTCAATATTATATGTATTATCTGATGTTTTAATTAATGGTGTTTCTAGGGTAACTCTAGGAATAACGATTTCCTGATCAGTCCTAAGGTAGTGGATGTCTTTGATATTCGGGTTTGCTTTGATAATAATATATGCGAGAGTTATGCTTGTATTTATATTATTGTAGTATTCCCTGGTTATATTAAACAATGAAGAGCCATCCTTAACTTTTGCTGTCTGTATTAAATTTAGGGGTTCACTTTTTGAATTAACATTAACGTTTGTAACAGTCGGATTTTTATTATCTGACTTATCAGTAATTGCTTTATGTTGTAATTCCCTGATGTCAAGTATTGAAATATTATTTTTAGATGATAACTCTTTGGCTGGATAAACTTTATTCAAATTATTTACCTGTGATGAGACAGCTGTATTTGTTTCTAATACCATATCTGTGGCCAGAGTGTCTGTGAGGTTTTGTTCGTTTGATAAAGCAATATCCTTGTTTTTGGAAGGTTCTGGACTATTTTGGTTCAAAAAACCACTTCTGTTTATTAAAAAAATAATTGAAATTAGTAGTATTAATGATACAAAAACAGCTGCTTTATAATAGTTGGTTGAATTACTAGTTTGATAATCTTCAGTAATAATTTTATCAGATGCACGGTTGTCCGGTTTTATTATAATGATGTCGTTCATATCTTTAATTACTTCGTTAACTATATGGTCGGTAATTTTTTTATTTGATTTTGCATATCCAAGTAAAAGAGCATTATCACAAATAATATTTATAATTCTTGGTATTCCCTTAGAATATTCACATATCCGAGAAATTGCTTTTTTATTAAAGATATTCGATTTGCAGCCAGCTAAATTAATGCGGTGGTTAATATATTCTTCAGATTGATCATAGGTTAGAGGTATCGTCTGACGCCTTATACTGATTCGTTGTTTAAGTTGCCTTAAATTGTCTGAATTTAATTTCTTTTCTAATTCAGGCTGTCCTACAAGAATCAGCTGTAAAAGTTTCGATTTGCTGGTTTCAAGGTTTGTGAGCATTCTAAGTTCTTCAAGAACATCGTCACCTAGGTTCTGAGCCTCATCTATTATAATTGCAATAATCTCATCATTTGCAAGTTTTTCAATTAAGTAGTCATTAAAACATTGCAATAATGCGGTTTTATCAGTTTGGTCTGAAGATATGTTAAGTTCAATGAGGATTTTTTTTAATATCTGTTCGAAGGTGATATTGGTGTGGTAGATATATACTGTATTAACGTTTTTATCCAGTCTGTTTAGAAAGGAATATATCAGTGTTGTTTTACCCGTGCCCACCTCACCGGTTAAAGATATTATTCCTTTT
>PVMK01128146.1_pt1 | contig 14469 bp, 14 predicted proteins | sample 1853481 | NCBI WGS metagenome assembly PVMK01 (sample SAMN08533507, study PRJNA380276) | Marine sediment metagenome, whole genome shotgun sequencing project. | reverse complement strand
AACGCACATGACTGCGAGCACGAATGGTAGATGCAGACACGGCCAGGGAAATCCAGCACCAGTAACAGCATCAATACGACCGCTGCTGCCAGCGAGCACTGCAGGGCATACCGTTTGATGTTCTCCCTGCGTAAGCGGCTATCAAGACCAAGACGTGTGATGAGATCGGGCATGATGGAGTTCCGGGGGCCGCTTACTGACTTAATCGTTTGGACTGCGCCTCATCAATTAAGGAGCCTGATGCCGGATTTCCCTGGCCGTGTCTGCATCTACCATTCGTGCTCGCAGTCATGTGCGTTCCGGCGCAGCCAGACCCTTGAAGAAGTCCGAGATCGACAGCTCGGAGAGGTCGCGGAATTCGCCGGCATCGAAAAACGATCCGTTGCAGGAGTCGCAGGTCTCGTACCAGATGTGTCGCTGTTTTGAGTCGACCATTTTGACCATCGCACCGCTACATCTTGGACATCGGTAGCGATCGATGGTGTTGCTTTTCTTTCCTGTTTTCGCATCGCCGGTGTCAATTTTTGCTGCTGCCTTCTTGTTTTGCATCAGCTCCATCTCTCCGGCGTCGAACCAGATACCGTTGCAAAGAGTGCAGCGATCGACTTCGGTGCCTTCGTATTCGATCTGCTCCATGTCCGATTTGCATTTTGGACAGCGCATGGCGCCCGATCTGAAGAAGCCGGCCTCACTGCCACCGAATGAGACGGAGTATTGGGGGGCGGCCTTCTGTCTGGATCCCTGTGGGGTGGTTTTCTCGTGTTTGTGGCTATGGAAGAAAAGCACGGAAATCATCGCGATGACGAACAGGCCGAGCAGGGTGTAGGTTTCCACATAGGAGGATTGCTCGGCAACCATCCCAAATACCTTGGCTCCTACCGCATACCCCAGGTTGGAGACCGACATGAATATGGCGAACTGCGTCGCCGAAATGCTGCTGGAAACGACCGCCATTGCCAGGGCGATGGACGAGACCATCACCACGGGCAACATCATTATCCAGAGCGCTAGCATCACTCGCACGTAGGTCGTGTCCTGCCACAGGTGCTGTGTCTGAGCGAGCAGGAAAGCGTGCACCCCGACCAGCGTGATCGTAAAAACCAGCATGCGCTTTGCGCCGAAGCGATCGATCAGGGGGCCGAACCCGAGCGCAATAACGGCGCCGATCAAGCCCATTATGGCAACCAGCTGCGACCATTGCGGCGTCGAGTAGCCAAACAGCTTCACCGCTGCGATCGGCATCAATGCCTGCCCGTAGCCGATGACCAGGCCGTCGAACAGCATGATGATCATGACGATCACACTGGCACGCACCCAGAGCACTTTGTTGAGGCCGCCGAATACCATTTTGAAAGAGCTGCCGGGCTGATGCACCGACGCCGCCTTGCCGGAGGTCCAGGGCAGGGTGCGCTCGCCCTCGCGTTCGACAACAAAGAGTATGGCGAGCAGCACGATGCCGGCAACGGCTGATGCGATGATCGCCGTAAGCTTCAGGCCCCAGGTAACGAGGAGCACGCCCGACACCGCGGCCGTCGTGCCCCAGCCGACAGCCTTGCCGAAACTCATGAAAGCGTTGAGGCGACCCTGCTCCCTGACCGGTGTCAGATCGATCGACATGCCGTCGACCGCGACGTCCTGCGTTGCCGCAAAACTGTTGATGAGCACGCCAATCAGCATCAGCAGGCCGATTTGTTCGACGGGATCCTCCACCAGCATGAGGGCAAGTAACGAGAGCGATAGTCCCAGTTGTGCGCCGATCACCCAGGGCCGGCGCCGGCCCATCGGCAGAAACTCGTAGCGGTCCATCAGCGGGCCGGTGACAAGCTTGAAAGCCCAGGGCAACACGATGACGGCGAGATACGAGCCGATATCCCCGGCGCTGACGCCTAGGCTGGCCAGCCAGGCGGGTATGGCGATTGACATCAGGCCTTGGGGAATCCCCTGCGCGAAGTACATGATCGAACCTGTCGCGTAGCGCGCCCGCGGACTCTCCGCGAGGATGAACGAATCTGCCATTGTTGTTTTCCTGAGAGTTATTGTTCTGCCTACACGCGATAGTAACGGGTTTTAGCGCCGGGAACATTCAGGGTTGTGAGAGATCAGTGCCGAAGTCGGCTATCGATCGTTAGCAAAAAGTGCTGCGTTAGATGGTTCGGCATGCGCCAGACCAGACGAGTTTTAATGTATGGCCGACCCTCAGGTCTATTCGGGTGGAAATGGGCTTTCCCAGGGGACATCGTAGGTGTCGGTGAGCATGTTCATCATGGCGCTGAAGAAACCAACGGCGAGGAGTTCGTCGATCTCGCTTTCGGAGAAGCCTTCGTCTCGGAGTTGATCTTCAAAATCCCATGCCTCGTCTTCAACGCTTTTAGGGTCGACCGAGGCACGAGTAATGATTTCAATTGCTATCGGGAACGAGGGTGGGAGGTTGGCGCTGCATTCGCCTCCGGACAGGGCGACGAGATCATCGTAGGTCAGCGTGGGGTCGAGGTTCAGTGCTGCATGGCCGTGCAGGGCTGTGCAGTATTCATTGCCGACGTTTATCGAGACCTTGAACAGAATGAGCTGCTTGAGGAGTGCCGGGATTTCACCTTCGATGATGGTTTCCCTGAGCATCGACCATACGGCACGGAGTACGTGCGGGTTGTTGCCGAGGGCTTTGAGAAAGTTCAGAACAGTCGGTGAGCCCATCGTGTTCATGATCTCGTCGTACATTTCTTTGACTTCGGGTAATGCGTCTTCAAACTCAACCAGGGTGTTACGTTTCATGGCTTTCCTCGTTTTTTGGGCCTGCGTTTTATTAAGTGTGTGTTGGCTATACGGTCTTCAAATACTCGTGCACGAAGCTGATGGTCGTCGAGCCCTGTCCGACTGCCGAGGCAACCCGGCGGATTACGCCATGGCGCACATCACCGGCCGCAAAGATGCCTGGCACGCTCGTCTCCATCAGATAGGGGTCTCGCTTGAGCTTCCAGCTTTTTGGTCGCTTGCCATTGGTGTAGAGATCGGGTCCGGTAAGAACGAATCCGGCCGAACTCAATGTGACGAGGTCTCCCGGCATCTTGGTATGCAGTGACGCTCCGAGTCTCAAGACGTCGGCGGTGGATACGGAGCCTCCCATGGGATTTCGTAGGTGTCGGTGAGCATGTTCATCATGACACTGAAGTACCCTACGGCCAGTAGCTCGTCGATCTCACTCTCTGAGAAGCCCTCGTCTCGGAGCTCATCTTCGAAATCCCAGTCGGCGTCCTCGACGCTCTTGGGATCGAGCGAGGCGCGTGACACGATGTCGATTGCCACCGGAAATGAAGCTGGCATATTGGCGCTACAGGCACCACCGGATAGCGCCACCAGGTCATCGTACGTCAACGTCGGGTCGAGATTCAGCGCCGCATAGGCGTGTAGCGACCTGCAGTACTCGTTCCCGGCGACGACCGAGATCTTGAACAGGATCAGCTGTTTCAGCAGTTCCGGGATCTCGCCCTCGATCAGGGTGGCCTTGAGTATCGACCAAACTCCACGAAGAACGATCGGATTATTGCCCAGTGCTTTGAGCGAGTTGAGTACCTTGGGCGAACCCATCGTCTCCATAATCTCGTTGTAGATGGCCTGCACAGCAGGCGATGCGTTTTCATACTCAACCATGGTGTTACGTTTCATGCCTCTCCCTTTTCTATGCTACAGCGTGATTATGGTGTCATCGGACTATACGGTTTTCAAATATTCGTGCACAAAGCTGACGACGCCCGATCCCTGTCCGACTGCCGAGGCAACCCGACGAATGACGTCATGTCGCACGTCGCCGGCCGCAAAGATGCCCGGCACACTCGTCTCCATCAGAAACGGATATCTCTTGAGCTTCCAGCCGGCCGGTCGCTCGCCATTGATCAACAGATCGGGGCCGGTGAGAATGAATCCGGCCGAACTCAATGCGACCAGATCCCCGAGCATCTCCGTATGAGGTGATGCCCCGATAAATACGAATGTCGCTGCGGCCGATTCCTGTTGCGTCTCCCCGGTATCCCGATCGCGAATCGTAATCGCCTCGAGCCGATCACGACCGTGAACCCCGACGATCTCCTTGCCCAACCGCACGTCAATATTGTCGCGCCCCTCGATTTGTTCGATCAAGTATTGTGACATGCTCTTGGCCAGGGAGCTGCGGACTAGCATAGTGACCTGGTCAGCGTACTGTGACAGGAAGATCGCCCCCTGACCCGCCGAGTTTGCGCCACCTACCACGAAGACATGTTCGTCTTTGTAGCTGGCCGCCTCGGTTATTGCGGCGCCGTAGTAGACGCCGGCGCCCGTCACGGCTTTGGCGCCAGGTACGTCGAGTTCCCGCACAGACACCCCGGTCGCGATGATCACCGCGTGACACACGAGCTCTGATCCATTGGCCAGCGTCACCACCCGATAGGAATCCCTCTCGCCGACGCTGACCACTTCCTGCGCGGAGAGGATCTCAGCCCCCAGGCGCGAAGCTTGCGCGGTCGCCCGTCGCGCCAGGTCAGCACCACTGATCCCCTTGGGGAATCCCAAGTAGTTCTCGATCCTCGAACTGGTCCCTGCCTGTCCGCCCGGTGTCTCCTTGTCGATAAGCAGGGTATGCACGCCCTCGGAGGCACCATAGACGGCCGCGGCCAGGCCAGCGGGTCCGGCCCCGACCACGATCAGGTCGTAAAAGGGCTCGTCCGCCTGGGTTTGCAGCCCCGCTTTCTCGGCGACTTCCGTCAGGCTGGGTTCGATCAGCACGCTGCCATCAGGGAAGAACACTACCGGTAGCTGGTGCGTCGATTCATTGGCTTGCTCGACGAGTGACTTCGCATCGGCGTCACGCTCGATGTCGAGAAACTGGTAGGGAATCTGGCTGCGTGCCAGGAAATCCTTGATGTTGTGGGAACTCGCCGACCATAAAGTGCCCGCGACCCGGATACCGTCGTAGGGCAATGTGGCCGTGGCTTCCCAGTCGCTGATCAGGTCGTCCAGCACCGGATAGAGATTCTCCTCGGCCGGTGTCCAGGGCTTGATGAGGTAATGATCGAGTCCGACAGTGTTGATCGCCGAGATTGCCGCCTCGGTATCCGCATAGGCGGTGAGCAGCACTTTGCGTGCCTCCGGGTATTCCTTCAGAGCTTCAGCCAGAAACTCTGTGCCGCTCATCTCGGGCATCCGCTGGTCGACGAGAAAAAGCGCGATAGTGTCATTACGTTGCCTGAGCCGGTGTAACGTATCCAGCGCCTCGGCGCCGGAGCTCGCTTTCATGATCCGGTAATCCTTACGGTAGTGTCGCGCGAGGTCGCGCTCTACCGCGTCGCGGACTTGCACTTCGTCGTCGATCGTGAAAATGATGGGCTTTGCTGGCATAGGCTAGTGAAGCGAGAATCGCGCCGGCTAGGACGGTTCCGTCAGAACTTCGACCTCCTTATCGGTCGTTAATGTGTGGGCTGTGATTGGGAGCTTAACAGTGAAGCGCGTTGCGCCCGGCTTCGAGTTCACCGCAATGTGTCCGGCGTGTTTCTCCACGATAATGCCGTGGCTTATATTGAGCCCCAGACCCGTGCCTTCGCCCGGGGCCTTGGTGGTGAAAAACGGATCGAATATTTTTTCTTGAGCCTCGATCGGGATCCCGGGTCCGTTGTCAGCAACTTCGACAACGACCCAGTCACCATCCTGATACGCGCGTAGCTCGAGCCCGCCCTTGCCATCCATCGCAGCAATCGCGTTATCGATGAGATTCGTCCAGACCTGGTTGAGTTCACTGCCGTAGCCCTGAATCTTTGGCAGATCGTCCGCGAAATCGAGATCGACTTTGATCCCGTCACGAAGTTTGCTGCTCAGCATGACGAGCGTGTCATTCAGCCCCTCACGTACGTCAACTGCCTGCACGGGGGCCTGGTCCATGTAGGAGTAACCTTTCAGTGCTTTGACGATCTCGGCGATGCGTTCGGTGCCGTGGCCGATCTCCTGGAGCAGTGTATGAGCCGTAAACCGGCTACCAAAGTAGTCGATCACGATCGGCGTTAGCGCGTCGTCGAAGCTCCCGGTCAAATCTTCCAGCTCGGCAGCACACAGCCCCATCGCCACCAGAATCGAGGCATGCTGCCAGGGATCTTTGACACCGTTCTGCTCGAGCCAGGCTTCTACCTCCTGTTCGAGATCGCTGCGGTCAATCGGATCGAGCGAGCTCGGCGTCTTCGCCCTTTCTTTCGCCTCCTCTTCGAGCTTCGTGATGAGTTCGTGCTGCTCGTTCGAAAGACCTGCCTCGCCGAGCGCAAACTTTGCCCGCTCGAGTTGAACAATGGAGGTCTTGAGCTGCTCTGCCCCCTGTCTGGCTACTGCCGTAGGATTGTTGAGCTCATGAGCCATGCCCGCGCTCAAGCGACCCAGCGTCGCCAGCCTCTCGCTCTGACGCAACATGACTTCCTGCTGCAAGTATGCGAGTTCCAGTTCCCGAAGCTTCTCCTGCTGCCAAAGCATGTCTATTTTACGGTGGAAGAAATTGCACACCATCGTCAGGCATTTGACGTCGAGCTCGGTGAAGGGCTGACGTCGTTTGCAAAACAGATACAGAGCCTGAGTCTTGCCACTTTCGACCAGGGTGTTCACCGAGATCTGCTCGAGATCGTCTTTCTGAAAATGTTTCGGAAGTTGCTCCAGCGCTTCTCTCATCACATCGCCGCACAGAATGCGTGTCTTTCGATCACGCCACAGATCCGCTTCGAATCTCGACAGATCAGCCGGTTTCGTGCGCATGACATCTGCACGTCCTCGAAACCCGTCGACGACAATAATCACCGGTTCCGGACCTTGCTTATCCTCCGGGTCCCCGGCGAAACAGATATAGCGCCAGGCGTAGACATCTGCGATGTATTTGAGCCTTCGGGCCAGGACCTCACCGACAGACTCAATATCGCCCGCGGCGTTGATGACGCCGGTCAGTTCGAAAAGTGCCTCATATCTCGACACCTTCGACAAAAGACCCTGCATTGAGGATCCGGAGCTTGATGTTTGCTTGTCCATCCAGGTTTTTTTGGTACCGCATGCTGCCCGAGCGCCCGCGCAAGTTCGCGCGGCCCGATTGTCGCATATTACCGGCTGGATGAGGGATGACGCGCGAAAGCTGCAATGAATTCGATTATGATGTGCCGTGCGATGAGTGATGCAGCAAATTTTTCAGACCATAAGCACAATCTGGCCGAACTTGCGTTCCAGGGTGCGACGGATATGGATCCCGAGCAAACTTGCAGGCAAGAGGTCATCGATGCATTGGTGACCTGGCGCGCCAGACCGAACCACCAGTCATCGGGCGCAGATTTGCTGCATGTAGAGAACTGCTCGCTTTTTTCCATCACTTACGAAGGCAGGGCCGGGGAGTATTGGCCGAACGAGTCTATGACCGACATAACCGAGACACTCGTAAGGGAATTTCTCTATCGGGACGGCATTTGTTCAATAAGTGATGAACGAGTGCGTCTCATTCACATGAAATACAACGTAATGGCGTCAGAGGGTGACGAGTATGTGCTGGTCTGTCCTTACCTGACGGCGGCAGGAAACATATCTGGAATCGTTGTCGTCTGCGTCACAAAGATGATGATTCGGCAACGCCGGTGAAAGTACGGACTCCGGGGCAGGCCACCCAGGCTACATGACGCCGTAAGCTCTGATCGCACTCGTTCTGAGTTGCACAGGGAAACGCCAAATCGGCTGCGACGCCCCATGGGCGCTCGCCCTGATAGAATTTGACACCGAACTCTTTCGCGTACTCGCTAAGGCTGCCCCGCCTTTCTGTCTTCAGCGTCTTGATGAAGGCGAGCCTGTCTGTGTTTATCCCGCCAGGGTCGTGAGTGAAACCCGAGGAGTCGAAACAGGTGGAGATATGGTCACTGTCCCCTTAATGACTGGACTACACGGGCCGGGATCGTCGAAGGCGCAGCTGACACACAGAGAATATCAGCAACGGCTCTCGGTAATTACGGATACTGATGTGCAATGCTTGCTCTATAAATATGATGGAAAAGGCGGAGTGGCCGTTATGACAATTCGTACTACCATATAAGGGCTCCAGTCCCGGTTGCCGGAATAAGCCACGGATTCCGGACTGGGCCAAAGTCACATAAACCAGACAGGATCGAGGTTTGTAAAACACGCATGTTCTCTGCACTTAGCCGAAACAAGTACGACAGGATGATGGACTCGGCCGAGACCTATGAGGAATGGTACGAGGCCGCGTTGGGCCATGACGAATTCACCGGAATGGAGTCCTGGAAGCACAAGAGCGCATCTGAGCTTTATGACAATGTTGCCATCGAGACCAGATTGAGGGCGCTACGCAATCTCCGCGAGAAAGGTGATGACCATACCCTGCTATTCACGCTGAACGAAGGCGTCCACGGAAACATGGGTGGGATGGGAAATGCCAAACTTTATTCGAAAGCGAAGTCGGGTACGAAGCAACTTATCAGCGACTATGTCGACGAGATCGCTGATGCACTTGTCTACCTTTCCAATGTAGACGATGAAGTTATCAGCTTCGAAGAGAAACTCGATTTCCTGCGTCGTGCCAGCCATTGCTTCGGTCAGTCCGCTTTGATGCTGAGCGGCGGCGCCCAGCTGGGCAACTTCCATATGGGCGTGGTGAAGGCGCTCACTGAAGCGGATCTGGTACCCAGGGTGATTTCGGGCTCGAGCATGGGTGCCGTCTTTGCCGCACTGCTTGGTGTTCACACAAACGAAGAACTTGTTCAGTACTTCGAGCCGGAAAACATGATGCTGGCAGTTCGCAAGGAGGCCGGTTTTATCGATCGATTTTTTGAAAGACGCGGCTCAATAGACGTTGAGTACATCGAGGAGGCGATCGAGAGGTTCATACCTGACCTGACTTTTCAGGAAGCCTTCCTGCGAACGGGCCGACACATCAACATCTCTGTTGCACCTTACGAGATGCATCAGACAACCCGGCTTCTCAATGCGATTACGTCGCCGAATGTGCTGATCCGCTCGGCGGTCATGGCATCGACCGCAATGCCTGCTGTTTTTCCACCGGTAGTACTGTCAGCAAGAAATAAAGACGGTGAAGCTCAACCATACTTGCCCTCCAGAAAATGGGTCGACGGTTCCGTTTCCGACGAACTGCCGGCAAAACGGCTGGCGAGGCTTTACGGTGTCAACCACTACATTGTCAGCCTGACAAATCCTTTCGCTCTGCCTTTTGCAACTGATCCATCGGTACAGAACAGTTTGCTGGCAGACACCACGAAGTTTGCCAAGTCCTGGATCAGGGATCTTGCATCGCTCGGTCATTCGGTTAGCTATAAGTATTTGAAGAGCTGGCCGATGATCGGCGCGGCGGCCAGTACCTTTCACTCGCTGGTTAGTCAGAACTACACCGGTGATATCAACATCGTTGCTGATTTTGCGGTGATCAAACCGCGGCACCTGTTATCGCATCTGACCTATGATGAATTGCTCGGCCTCATTCGCAATGGAGAACGGGCAACCTGGCCCAAGATCGAAGCGATAAGAGTATGCACGAAGATAGCAAGAGTGCTGGATGATATTCTCGAAAGTACCGAGGAGCGGGAATTGGGTCTGGCGAAACGTGCGATCGCTGCCAGTCATATTGCCTGATCCACGCTGCTCACCCGCTGGCGTGGGCTCCCGCAGGGCGTCTGTTCGGGTGGTAGTGATCAGTGGACCTATACTTCAGGGATGTGGGAACGGTGACCATAACTCCACTAATGGTTGGCTTTAATGTCACTGTCCCCTTAATTGGTCAAAAAGGTGATATCAATCGAATCCGGGCGGCGAAAGGGGCAGGGAAGACGCTGTGTCGGCTACCGGGGAACGGATATCGTGTCGGTCAACTAAAAGTATGATCAAACGTATTCTCGAAACGGTTGCCGCGGCAATCAAGGCAACGGACTCACCGGAATCCGGGACACCGGACCGTGAAAGTATACTGCGACTTGCAACGGCTGTCCTGATGGTCGAAGTAGCGCGCGCCGATCATGTCTTTGAAAAGGCCGAACTTGTCCGGCTGCTCGAGCTCATCGAGTCACATTTTGCGCTTTCGGCTGAAGATGCGGGCGACCTTATTGACAGCGCAGCCGAGAGTGCCGAGGACATCGTGCATCTGCATGATTTCACACAGCTCTTGCACAAACACCTTACCGAGAGTGAGAAAGCACGGATAGTCGGACTGCTGTGGCAAGTCGCCTACGCTGACGGACGGCTCGACAAGTACGAGGACTCGTTGGTTCTGAAGATCAGCGACTTGTTGTACGTTAGCCGGGGCCGGGTCATGCGACTCAAACACGACGCCGAAATGGCCGCGAGCGACTGAACCGACAGCAACCCGCGGGAATTCAGGGGACAGTTTACTTGTTTGCATATGAACAGGAATAGCGAAGCCAAATAAATAAACTGTCCCCTGAATTACAAACATCGTCCGTCAGGACGGACGATTGTTGAACTTCGTGTCATCACTTGATGCCGTTTTGACGCCGATCTTGAGTTTATGGGACAGTAGTGGGTCGAACGGAGGTTTACATGAAAACTTCGGTTCGACCCTTGTACGAAGTCGAGGACGAAGGATAGTCGGATTCAGCGAATTGCTTATCGAGTTTCGAAACGAGTCGCATTGTCCTGCATCAGGTCATCGAATTTCTCCCAGCGCAATTTGCATCCGTAGGGGGAATTAAAGGGGAACCAGACTACCGCACCCTTCGATACTAAGAGTGTGCCTAGCTTATGCCCGTCTGCCCTGACATGAAATTTTGCATCTGCGTGAGCTATGGGTCTCTCGGGTAATTCGACTGTGACTGAGTGTTGTGCCATGATTTTTCCAGTTTTTGTTTGATAGGTCTTTGCCTATTCAGGGCTTCCGTTAGATCGTGCCGTACATCTGATCCGGCGTCAGTACATTCGGAAAGCGCTCTCTCAGTGCGCAACGTGACTTGTAGCAAAGGTGGCAGTGATCGGCGTAGCCATCCTCGTGGGGAAGGTCATACCGGCGAACGATCTCTGCCGGGCCGCCGGCAAGCAAGGGTCCGACGATCGGATGACTGTCCGGGTCATAGTCGCCCATGATTTCTGTTAGGGGGCGCTCGAGAAGATTGCCGATAGAAATACCCTGGCAAATGTGCAGGTAACCGAAAGGGTCCACGTGTACGCGCTCCGGTTCCCGTAAATCCTCCCATGGACATTCGGTGAATTGCTCCCATGGCTTTGCTGCGACACGTGATGCGAGCAGTTCTGCGGCGCGGCCCCGGTACAACACAGCCGATTCGCCGGCTGGCGTTTGACCGGCCGCGCCGGGCACGTCAGCGGCTTCGGGCCTGGCGACGCTGATGAAATCCACCGGGATGCCCAGTTGCTGCGCCGCCCGGCGGGCGATCTCAGGATGGTTCAGGCCGACATGGCTGCCGTGGTATGCATCGCTGCTTATCGAAAGGTCGTCGACTGAACCGGCAAGCGGCTTTAACCACTCGATGGCATCGGTGTCTGCAGTCGCCCAATAGGCGTTGCTTACGATGCCGACGTTGAAGCCGCACTTCTTGGCCAGACGAATGCCGGTACGCATGATCCGGTAGTAAAGAAACGCTTCACCGCCCTCGAAGTAGATCCATTTTATGCTGCCCAGCGCCTCGGCCTCGGCGAGGATGTGCTCGATGGTCTCGATGGTCATGGTGCCACTCTGCGACGGCCCACCCCACACGAAACAGTGGTCGCATTCGTAGTTGCATGAATAGGTCAGCAAGAGGTGCAGCCCGGACAGTGGCTTTGATCGGATCTTGGTAGAGGACTCGGCAGCCATGCAGCAGACTATAGACAATCGAGGGCGCTAACGCTCGCCCCGGAGCGAACTCCTCTGCTGACGAAGTCTCAGGAAACTGCGTGCCTCACGGCCGCATTTGGCTCTTTGAGGCGGTATTTTTTAGCGGAAAAGGGCTGCATGGCCCCGGGGCCGAAGTTGTATCGTGTCTTTTCTTATCATTTCGGTACCAAATGAGCGAATCAGTCCGCGATAGGTGTCGCGTTTCGGATGCAATTAAACATAAAGTAAAGGCTTGGGCAGGGCCGGCCCCGGAGTCCCCGATCTCCGACAGAGTTGCGTTCAAGGAAGGTCGAAGGTCGTATAATATGAGCTCCGCGAATACTGATGCGGTGCGGCTATCGCAGCCACGACTACCGAAGGAAAATAGTAATGAAAAAACTGATACCGCTATTCACGTTATCCACAGTGCTCGTGGCGTGCCTGACTGGTTGCAGCAGAGAGAGCGCTGAGCCAGTGACAGATGCCGGGCCGGCGATGCGTGCCGATGCCGTGACCAGTGATACGTTCGAGTTAGTCACCAATATTCAGGGTTCCATGCTTGAACTGTCATTAGACACCGATCTGCCTGATGACACGGTGATTGCAATTACCGTAGACCGATCTTATTGGAAACAAGGCAATACCGAAGAACAGTCCCGACGCTATTTTGCACAGGAAAGCACGGTTGGGGAATGGCGAAATACACACGAAATAGACATCGACCACGCGGTCTGGAAAAGAGATCTAAAGGATTTCCAGACAAAAATGGCAAACGCAAAAGTTGGTTTTGAAGTTGCGCGCATCAGTGACAACATCGATGTCAGTATTATCGCACCCGTCAACATGCAGACGAACGCCGCATTTGGTGACCGCAACAAGAACCTGAGCGGCAAAGCGGTGACAATCATGAGTTACGGTAGATTGGTAAGAGGTGATAAGCAGCTTGCCTACCCACTATAGCCAGCGATGCTGATAATTCCGCTCTCATAGCTCACATTCAGGCCAGTCGATAAGCTGATTCCGCCAGGACCTCCCTGAATCAGCCAAATCCTTGCGTATTGTTTCGGGCATGGTGCAGACCTCGACGCCCCGATCCCGATTCGAGGCATATACGCTGGCCCCTGCATGGCATACGATGTGAAACAGACCTCGTCCGGCGCTGGACAAGGCAATCAAGCTTCAAGACAATGATGCGCCATAACAAAACTCTAAAACCCTACTAAACGAGAGATCAATAATGGTGAGACTAAGACTCCTTGGCCAGGCACTGTCGCTGCTTGTCCTGATTTGCCCCCCGTTAGCTGCTGCTGATGTGCTCGACGATATCCTTGACAGAGGTACGATCCGGGTTGGCGTTGCAGAATTTGTTCCGTGGACAATCAGGACAAAATCGGGCGAGCTGATTGGCTTCGAGATCGACGTCGCCAAAAAGATCGCGTCCGACATGGGCGTAAAGCCCGAGTTCACGGTCTATGAGTGGGAGAAGATCATTCCCGCGCTCCAGCAGGGAGAGATAGACGTCATTGCCGGTGGTATGGCGATCACGCCGGGCCGCGCCTTGAAAGTAAATTTCAGTCGGCCGCTCGCGACCACAGGTATTACCCTCGCAACCAATACCAGCAAAACGCAGGACATAAAGTCGCTGAAACAACTCAATGACAAGCGAGTCATCATCACGGTCGTCGCAGACACGCTCGCCCTCAGCGTGGCTCAAACCTTTTTCGATCAAGCGAAAATCAAGGTCTATCCCACCAGTGAGCTCGCCGAGAAGGATGTTCTGGAAGCCCGTGCGCATGCCTACGTTGCGACCGTCCCCGAGGTAAATTTCCTGGCGCTGAAGAATGCCGGAAAAATTGACGTGCCGATGGCAGAGCCCATGATGGCATCAAGCGAGGGCCTTGCGGTGAAGAAGGGCGAGCAGGAACTCGTGAATTTTCTCAACGCCTGGGTCATAGCTCGGCAGACGGACAAGTGGCTCGGCACTGCGCACGACTATTGGTTCAAAACTATGGACTGGGTGCCGGACGCGCGTAAATAATGTTTGTTATGCGGAGTTTCGTCGTTTTCAAATTCGGGACCGCCGCGGCGCTTGTTGCACTCTTTGGCGCCGCTGCATTTGCGCAGCAAGCGGACGAAGAGCCGGCCGATGAAAGCGAGGCAGTCGAATCAATCGATGAAATCATCGTCGTAGCGCCGAAGCCGGGTAGCCGGCGGCGGGTCGACAAGGAATACGAGGACCCGACGCGGGCAAGGCTTCTCAAGGAGCATTACGAAATGGAGGTCCTTGAAGAAGAGTATGAATGGAGGACGTCAGCGACCGTGGACAGTCCCTCTCGAATCAAGTGGGGATATGACCCGAGGGACGACTACAAGATGCGTAACGAGATGGACCTGACGGATCTGAATTGGAACAAACCAAGCCGGCCACGTTATTCAGGCTCGAGTTCTGAGATCGGCATCTCAACGACGGTAGGCAATGCAGGCCCCCTTTTGCTACGAAAATAAACCTGACACCTTTTCCTGGACTGAATGCTGTCGCAAGAAGACTAAACGAACGACCGCGAAAAACGTTACGATATTACTCGCCGGCAGAGAAGTTTAACGAATGTGTTGCATCGACCGGTTGAAATCGCAGCCAATAGCTGACA
>PVMK01115343.1_pt1 | contig 14474 bp, 18 predicted proteins | sample 1853481 | NCBI WGS metagenome assembly PVMK01 (sample SAMN08533507, study PRJNA380276) | Marine sediment metagenome, whole genome shotgun sequencing project. | reverse complement strand
GCCTCGGAAAAAGAGCCGGCCAGTACCAGTGCCGCGATCAAATCCCTGGTGAGTATTGATCTGCCCAAGGGTATGCCGTCTTTTACCCAAATTGCAGATCATTTGCACATGTCTGAATCGAGCCTGCGTCGTCGTTTACAAAAAGAGACGACCAGTTATCAGGCACTCAAGGATGAGGTGCGCTGCGAAGTGGCAGTTGACAAGCTGCTGAATGAAAATGCCAAGGTTGCCCACCTGGCGGAATACCTGGGTTTTACCGAACCCAGTTCCTTTGTCCGTTCTTTCAAGGGGTGGACGGGGCAGACTCCCAAGGCATATAAAGACAGGATAAGTGCCCTGGGCATGGCCTGACTACCCACCTCCTGCGGCTGGATTCACGGCTACCAATTGCTGTTCACATGGTTCAATAGTCTGAACGATTAATGGCCGTGGCTTACACACTATCGCTGTCGCCTGTTATTTTGCGCCATACTGGCAATTACTATTTTCGAAGTTTGCGGAGGTTACAAAATGTTACTGGAATCAAAAGTCGCCCTGGTCACCGGCGCCGGACAAGGTGTAGGGCAGGGTATTGCCCTGGCACTGGCGGCGGAGGGCGCCAAAGTGGCGGTAACCGGTCGTACCCTGGAGAAGCTCGAGGCGACCTGCGAGTTAATTCGCGAACGAGGCGGCGAAGCGCTCGCTGTAGTCTGTAATGTGAAATCACTGGAATCCCTGCAGTCTTGTGTCGATAGGGTGATGGCACACTTTGGGGGCTTGAATATCCTGGTGAACAATGCCCAGGAAGTACCTCTGGGAACTCTCGACCAGGTGACTGACGAGAGCTTCGCTGCGGGCTGGGAGTCGGGGCCACTTGCCACATTCCGGATGATGAAGCTGTGTCGCCCCTATCTGGAAGGGGATGGCTGCATCGTGAATTTGGCCAGTTCCGCAGGCAAACGCTGGGATATGACGGGCTACGGCGCCTATGCCGCGACCAAGGAAGCCATCCGCTCCCTGACACGAGCGGCGGCCTGTGAGTGGGGCGCGGAGGGCATTCGCAGCAACGTGATATTGCCCCATGCCAAATCACCGGGCCTGGAGTGGTGGATGGATAATAATCCGGAGGAGGCCGCAGCTTTTGTCGCGACGATCCCGCAACGCCGGGTCGGCGATTGCGAGACTGACATCGGTCGATTTGTCGCGATGTTATGCAGTGAGGCGTCTGCTTATGTAAACGGCCAGAGCATTGGCCTCGATGGCGGCCAGGCTTACCTGGGTTAAGTTTTGAACAAATTTGTTCATGAGTCAGACTTTTTTTGCCGCGATATAGTCGCCCCGGATTTTACGTTTGAATAACTTGCCGCTGGCATTTTGTGGCAGGGGCTCATCCACAAGTTCGATGCTCCATGGAACTTTATAGGCGGCCAGCTTGGAGGCTAAATGTACCCGCAAGTCATCGGCGTTCACAGCGGCCGATGGCTGCCCCACAGTCCTCTATGCCATACAGAAGCTCATCGGTCTTGCCCCAGCTATTCAGTGGTACGATGACCGCACCGCAAAGTGCGGCGGCTACGAAGGCTACCGCCCATTCCGGTGAATTGCGCATAGCGATGGCGATGCGATCACCTTTGCCTATGCCGAAGTTGCTTTGTAGCTGTGATCCAAGAACATCGACCTGATCGAAAACTCCTCAAAGCTCAACGTTCTGCCTTCATAAACCAGAAAGGGTTTAGTGCCGTGTGCACGGCCGACCTGCAACAGCAGTCCGCGGGTTCGATGCCACCTTCGATACGGTATTCCTTTGCATCCAGCCGTACCAGGATGGGGAAGTCCCCGGCGGTAGCCTCGCGCATCGCTGCGATGACCTCCAACAGGAAACGGGCCCGATTCTGCAGGGAACCGCCGTACTGGTCAGTCCGTTTGTTGGTGTAGGGCGACAGGAAGTTGGCCAGCAGATAACCGTGGCCGGCGTGAATCTCTACGCCATCAAAACCGGCACGCTGCGCGCGCTCTGCCGCAGCCGCGAATTGCACGATGGTATCCGCGATATGCTGTGGCGTCATCTCGTAATAGGTCGGTCCCTTGCCATCCGGTCCCGCCGCCTTGATGAAGTGGCCGATCTCATCCGGCGTCAGCACGTTGAACATGTCGCTGCTGCCTGGTTGGATCGGGGAGGGTACGGGGATAAACTCGTCCCGGGAGAAAGCCACGGTATTGGGCATGGTCGAGCCATTGGGAAAGCAAGCGGCTGAAGTTTCCAGCACCAGCAGACATGGGCCCCCTTTGGCTCTCGCCTCGTAGTAGGCGATCAATCGTTCAGTGCAATGCCCGTCTTGCGCCGCGAAATTGGAGCCCATGGCAGCCAGCACAATGCGATTGCGCAGCTCCAGGCCTCCGATGCTACCGGGTGACAGCAGGTGGCGGTAATTTTTCGACATGGGTCAAATCTGCATGATCTGTGATAGCCAGCCATGTTACTCGAACAGATCTGCCCTGGCAGAACCATAGGGGCCAGATTTATAGACAAATGCACTCTGCGCCCTGCGAGTGAACGGAAATGTCTATAAATGTGATTGTCGGCGTTCTGTGCTGCGCACGCTCTTTGTTCAATAATCTACGCCGTTCAAAACTGTAGTAGGGATGCCCGTGCTCCCGGTCGACTTTGCCAGAGCATAAAGGGTAAACAATCAGAGAACTGGGTTAAGTTGGTATGTCCCGGCTCCTGTTCTTATAAATGCAAATGGAGAAACACCCATGATGATACCGTTCAAGAAATCTGTACTGATGTCGGCCGTTGTTGTGGCCAGCACAGCGGGTTCTCAGCTGGCTGTGGCGCAATCGGGCACCACCTCTTTGATGCTTGAGGAGGTGGTAGTAACCGCACAGAAGCGGGAGGAGGGTGTGCAGGATGTACCGATTTCGATCACCGTAATGAGCGCAACTGATCTGGAACGGCGCGGCGTGCAGAACGTCGGCGACCTGATTAACGCGATACCGAATATGGGTGGTTTTGAATCTCCCGGCGGCAAGGGTAACGTCAGCTTCAGTTTACGCGGTGTCAGCAGCGGCAGCCCCAGCAACCTGTCGGTAGACCCGGCCAATGCCATGTATGTCGATGGTGTTTATATAGGCAAACAAATCGGCTCCGCGCTGGACGTGGCTGAAATAGCGCGTATAGAGGTGCTACGCGGCCCGCAGGGTACCTTGTATGGACGGAACGCCACCGGTGGTGCCATCAACTTCATCACGCAGAAACCAACAGGCGAGTTCGGTGGCAAGTTTACCGGCACCGTAGGTACTGATGGCCTGTGGGCAGGCAAGGGCACCATTTATACCGGCACCCTGGGGGAGATTGGCGAAGGCCTGGGGGCATTGTCCGCTTCCTTCGGCTATCAGACCCGGCAGCGCGATGAGCTTTACTCCAACACCAACTCCAACTTTGATGACTTCGAGGACCTGGACCGCGAGGGCTATCGCCTGGCGCTACACTGGGATGTGTCCGATAGCCTGGTCGTTGACTACGCCTACGATCATGCCGAACTCGACGAGAAGGCCACGGCCCAGGTTATGGTGGGTGTTACGCCGCTGGCAGTCGACCCGGTAACCGGCGCTGAAACCAGCAGAACCGATGTCATTGAGCAATTCAATCTTGGGCTGATCGGCCCCGGACTTGGGCAAATGAATCAGTTTGCGCCGCTCCTGGGGCTGTCACCTGACGACACAGCCGATCGCTATGTAGGCTCCAGCGCGGCTACCCTGGACCTGCTGTCCAATCCACAGGATGGCAGTCGGCCCAACCGCGCCAGTAGCGACATCAATACTTATTCCAAAAATGAATCGGACGGCCACAACCTGACGATTGCCCTGAACTTTGATGACCTGGGTCCCCTGGGCAGTGTGGAATTCAAGTCGATTACCGGCTACCGTGAAGTTTCAAATGATAACTTTGGTGATCTCGATGGCACTGACAACAGCCTGAATGCGCAGGGCATTGGCGCCATCAACGACAGCACGCTTGGGGCGCTCACCGCGATGTACGGTGAGGAGTTGGGCATATTTGGCGCGATGGCCGCCAACCCCGACCTGATCCCGGCGCTCACACCCCTTTATAACGATGTGCAACAGAGCATCGGGGCGATGTGGGACAACATCGATGAATTCGGCGGCGCGTATTTCAACCAGGATGCAAGCCTGGACTATGAGCAGTTTTCCGAGGAATTGCAGATGGTGGGCAGCACCGACCGCCTGGAGTACGCTGTCGGCGTTTACTACTTTTCAGACGAGGGTAAAAACAGAAGTACCCGCTCGGCTGCCCAGCCTGTAGGCGGGATCGAAGCGATAAATTACGACAACGAGACGGAAGCCTGGGCTGTCTATGGGCAGACCACTTTCCGCCCTGACTTCGATATGTTTGACGACCGTCTTGCCATTACCCTGGGTTATCGTTACACCGAGGAAAGCAAAGAGGTCAAATATCTCTATCAGTCCGCCGGACCGGTGATCCTGCCGGGTCCGTTTCCGGGCACCCTGCGCACCAATCCTGATTACACCGGTGAACTGGCGCCGGTGGCAGGCGAGTATCAGGAAAAAGCTGACGAGGATTTTGACAACAGCAGTGGCAATGTCACCGTGGCCTACGACCTTGGCGAGGCGAGTAACGTCTTTTTGCGCTGGGCGCGGGGCTACCGCAGCGGTGGTTTTAACGGAGAAGTGTTCGGCGATAAATTTGACGAAGAAACCATCGATATGTGGGAGCTGGGGGCCAAGTCTGACCTGATCCCGGCCGTGTTACGCGTCAATGCCTCGGTGTTCACCTACAAATACGATGACCAGCAGGTCAGCCAGATTGTGGTGGACGAAAATCTGCAGACCTCATCTTTCATTGGCAACGCGGGGAAGTCCGAGCGCTGGGGCGCGGAAGTCGAAGTGCAGTGGCTGCCGTTGGATGATCTGATGATCTCCATGAGCTATGCCCATATGGACGGTGATTTTGACGATTATGCCACGCTTGAGGGCGCTACCAAGTCTATTAACGCGGACGATCTCGCCAAGCGCTCCTCTCCTGACAATCAGGTATCTGTAATTACGGACTGGGTATTCGCCCGTACCGACTGGGCGGAATTCATGGCTCACGTCGAGGTGTTCTGGCAGAGCAAGTCCTATGCGGCGGCGTTGTGGACCGGGACCTACTCCAATGATCCTGTCGTATTTGATCCGATCAAGATCGACGAGCGCACCATCGTCAACGCGCGTCTTGGTATCGAAAATGTTGAGATAGGTAATGGCACACTGCGCGCCTCATTGTGGGCCAGGAATGCCTTTGACCAGGACTACAATACCTTCGGTATCAACTTCGCCAGCCTTGGACTTATTACCGAGCAGTACGGGGAAGAGGCGAGCTTTGGCCTGGATATTACTTACGAGTTCTGATTGCCCCTTCGGGTGCTTTGTGCCGTGCCCGAATTTGGTGCGGCTTTTTTTTACCTAGATAATGGTGCGCAATGCGCACCCTACGGTGGGTTCCCGGTAACGCGGGGCAGGCCTTGCACACCATCACTTACGGTATTCCCATGAATGTATCTGACGCTATAACCTCCCGCCAATCCGTCCGCGCCTTCACCGATCAACCGGTGGAACTCGCCACGATCCGGGAAATCCTCGAGTTGGCCGGGCGCACGCCCTCCGGCAGTAATCTGCAACCCTGGAAAGTCCACGTGGTAACAGGCTATGCGCGTGCAGCGCTGATCCAGGCGATCTACGCTAAAGCTGCAACCCAACCCACTGGCGAGACGGCGGATATCCGCATGTATCCGCAAGGCATGAAGGACCCCTGGCGCCAGCGCCGTGGCGACTGTGGTGAGCGCAACATGTGGTGATGGCTGGCATCTCCATGGGCTATGCTGATAGCGGTGATGCGGGGGTGGATATCCGCCAGCCCCGCCTGCCGCTGGATGATTACGCCACCTGTAATGGTTTCGAGGAAGATAGATATGAGCTACCAGAACATCACCGTAGAGCGTGAAGAGCGCCTTTACATCGTCACCATCAACCGGCCCGAGGTGATGAACGCACTTAATCCGGAAACCCATGCCGAGATGGCGCAGGCCTTCGATGCGTTCGAGCAAGACCCAGAACTGTGGGTGGCCATAATTACCGGCAGCGGCGAAACGGCGTTCTGCGCGGGTGGTGACATCTCCGCCATGGTCGATGCCAAAACCGAGGATGATTACCACGTCCCCGACAGTGGCTATGGCGGGCTCACCAATCGCTTCAGCTGCGATAAACCCATTATCGCGGCGGTCAACGGCCTGGCGCTGGGCGGTGGTTTCGAGCTCGCCCTGTCCTCCGACATTGTCATTGCTGCCGAGACCGCCAGTTTTGGCCTGCCAGAGCCAAAAATAGGTACTGCCGCAGTCGCTAGCGGCATGCATCGTCTGGTGAGGGAGATAGGGCTAAAACCAGCCATGGGCATTCTCCTAACAGCTGAATTCATCGATGCCCAAAAAGCCCTCAGCTTCGGTATCGTCAATGAGGTAGTGCCTGCGGACCAGGTTATGACTGTCGCGCGAGACTATGCGCGCCGCATCCTCAAATGCGCACCGCTAGCAATTCAGGCCACCAAGCAGGGGGCGCTACAGGGTCTGCAATACGCCAATGTGCAGGAAGCCATGCAAGCCCAGCAGGATAACCGCTTTGATCGCCTGGAGACGATGATGCACAGCGAGGACATTCGTGAGGGACTTAACGCCTTCATGGAGAAACGCAAGCCCCAGTGGCAGGGCCGTTAACCAACTTCTCTACTGTTTACTCCTCCGAAGATTACCGGGATGTCTAGTCCACATTAAAGGCAAAGAGCAAAACCGTGGCGATATCGAGGACTCAAACGAAAGCAAGGTCCTGAGCTGATACAGGCCCAGTGTCGTCCTAACATATCCTCTGGTTTAATCCGCGATACCCGGGCCTGTTCGCGAATGAAGGCACGAAAGCCAACACCCTGCACCTTGCCCTGGACCACAGCTCTGACGGTCACGCTGTCGTTCACGTCGCTATGGCTGCCTGGAGGTGCAAGTTCTTGGCATAGCTTTTCATGCATATCAGGGGTTATTGAAAGGGGGAGGGGCGGCAAGATCGAGGATTTCTCTCAACTACTGCGGCAAAGTTTTATCCTTCAGTTGGGATGGCTGACCAGGCAAATGCCCAGATTATTTCCCGAAGCGGCAATGTCAGAGCACCAGGCGATGATGGTGGTATACACTCTGGCCGGCACCGGTGAAACGATACTGCGGGATTACTATGTAAACCGCGAGGCAGTTCTGGTCGAGAAAGAATTGGCGGCCGAGGAGATGGCAGAGCTTATCACCGTCTTTTTTTATCGCGGCCTGTTCCTGGAAAATCCGCCGGCAGAAAAATTAATTTATACCGAAAACTTAACGTATATGAGAAAAAATTAACGCCTATGTGGGCCGTGAAAATGGGCCGCCCGCTATGCTGCAGGCCATGGAGCATGGAAGGCTATGCAATGGCAGGTAATCCCGCAAAAGACGAGCAACGTGGCCTGCACGAGGTATTTGATGCGCACGGTTTCATGGGAGTATTGGGTACTAACACCAGCACCGAAATGTATCGCGACCTGCGCCCCGGTGATTCGGTTACCGCTCATACCACTATCGATAGCATCTCCGAGCAAAAGGCCACCGCCGGAGTCGGTGTGCGCACAGCATTACCCGGATCGGATATTTCTTATCTACGATGACATTGAGATAAGCTTCGGCGAGCTCAATCGCCAGGCGAACCGCTACGCCCATATCGCCCTGGAGTCCGGGTTGAAACCCGGTGAGGTGGGGGCGGTAATGATCGAGAATCGTCCCGAGTTTTTCTACGCGTGGCTGGGCCTGGCGAAAATTGGCGCCATCGCGTCATTGCTCAACACCCAGGCCCGCGGCAAGGCGCTGGGCCATGCCATCGAAGAAACCAACAGTAAGATCCTGTTTCTCGGCGGTGAGTGCGTCGAGAAATTTGCCACGGCGGAAGGGCTGCCTGACAAGCTCAGTTGTTTTTATGTTACCGACGCCGGGCGCGATACAGTGATACCCGCGGGTGTGGAACCACTGGCGGTTCTGTTGGCGGCGGCCCCAGATACCAACCCGGCGTCTTCGCTGCGCGCCGACGTGGTCGGTGAAACACCGGTGTTTTATGTGTTTACCTCGGGCACTACCGGCTTGCCCAAAGCTGCGATTATCAGCCACATGCGTTGGTTGGGCGTGGGTGACGGTTGGGCCGCGGTATTGGGTATGACCGATGAGGATGTTTTCTACTGCATACTGCCGCTGTTTCACGGCGCGGCGGGGATGTCGCTGGTGTCCAATGCCAGGTTGGTAAAATACGATATTGAAAATGACTGCCACCTTCGGGCCGACGACGGCTATCTGATCGAGTGCGAGCCCGGCGACATTGGCGAGCTCCTGGGGATGGTATTGAATATTCCCGGGGTCGGCGCCGGTCGTTTTGAGGGCTATGTCTCAGCTGAGGCGACAGAAAACAAAATAATGAGGAATGTCTTCAGCGAGGGCGATGCCTGGTTTCGCAGTGGAGATTTATTAGTACAAGATGCGGAGGGGTATTTTTATTTTTCCGATCGTATTGGCGACACCTACCGCTGGAAGAGTGAGAACGTGTCCACCACAGAAGTGACCGAGGCCCTGGAGGGCTACCAGCCCGCCGAGATGATGAATGTGTACGGGGTTGCCGTGCCCGGGCAGGAGGGGCGCGCCGGCATGGTGGCTCTTGAACTCAAGCGGGGCGAGATATTTGATCCCCTGACGTTTTACCAACAGGCCACGGAGAACTTGCCCGCCTACGCCGTACCGCTGTTTGTGCGGGTGAGGCCGCAATCAGATCTCACGGTGACCTTCAAACTGAGGAAGGTAGATCTGCAAAAGGCCGGCTACGATCCGAACAATATCAACGACCCCCTCTATGTACTGGATAACGATGCCGGTACCTATGTGCCCTACTGCGAGGCTGCGCTGAAAAAACTCGGTGTTGAGCCTTTCCGGCAATGAACGCCCCCGGCTGGAATGCCGTATGAACGGTCCTAATAGGGTTGCCTTACCGCCTTTGTCCGCGCCCGGATTCGAACGCATTGGTCTATCAAATAGGCCATCTTTGTCGATTCCTGGCACCGCACCGAGGGCTATACAAGTTACCCGCGCGCGGATCGCTAATTCGTCTCTGCCGGGCGGGATTCCCCTGCAGCGGGGCGGCGGGCGATTATTGCGGCAGGGCAAAGGCCAGGTATTGGTCACCAGTCGGGGTGCCCAGCTTGCCGCCACTGCAGGTCACGACAATGTACTGCCGCCCGCCGATTTGATAGGTGCTGGGCGTCGCATAGCCCGCGGCGGGCAGTTGATACTGCCAGAGTAGTTCGCCGCTGAACTTGTCGAATATTCGCAATTTTTCATCGGAACTGGCGGCGATGATGAGCAGTCCCCCTGCGGTGACCACGGGGCCGCCATAGTTGCGCGTGCCGGTGGGTGCGATGCCCTCTTTGCTGAGCTGTTCGTATTCCCCCAGGGTAATTTGCCAGCGCCGTTTGCCGTCCCGCAAATCGATGGCGTTGAGTGTGCCCCAAGGGGGTTTTACCGCCGGGTAATAGCGGTCGTCCAGAAAGTCGTTATAACCGGCGAAGACATAGGCGATCTCCTTTTCGCCGGCGGTATCTTCTCTGTCTTCGCTGTTCACCGCAACATCATCATTTTTGGTGAAGACATACTCCACTACCGCCTTGCGTTCATGATCGGACAGGTGGTTGAAGGGCATCATCCTGCCTTTGCCCTGGGCCACGGTGCGCATGGCTTCCAGCTTGCCCAGTCGTTCATTCAAGTCCGTCAGGGCCGGCGCGTAGGGGTAAAAGCCCTGCAGGTCTATGCCGTGACAGCCACTGCAGTGCTGCCTGAAGATGTATTTCCCAAAGCCAATTTCGCTGCCTTTGTCCACTTCCACCGCTTCCATGTGGAGCAAATGGGGAGCCTCGATCGCATTGATATAGTACATGCCGGTTGCCGGGTCGAAGGCGCCGCCACCCCAGTTGGCGCCACCGTAGAAGCCGGGAAAAAGAACGGTTTTCTGCAAGCCGATTGGCCGCAAGTAAGCGAACGCCTGGGCCCGCTCGAACAGCGCCTTCACGTGGGCATGGGCCGCCGGCGTAATGTCGGTTAAATCCTCTGCGGAGAGTTGCTGGCGTACAAAGGGCTCTGGCAGCGTGACCCGGGGCTGGGTGGGGTAGGGGTGTTCGGTGGGTACGCTGGAACCCGGCACCGGCACTTCTTCAATGGGGAATACTGGCTTGCCGGTCTCCCGATACAACAGGTAGATTACCCCCTGTTTGGAGGCCTGGGCCAGAAGGTCTCGGCGCTTGCCCTCATGCTCAAGCGTTAACAGGGTAGGCGCAGAACTGAGGTCTCGATCCCACAGATCGTGATGGACAGTCTGGTAGTGCCAGACACGTTCACCGGTGCGGGCGTCGAGGGCAATGATACTGTTACCAAACAAATTGGCCCCGGCGCGCCCCGAGCCATCGAAGTCGGGTGTGGGAGAGCCGGTGGGTACGTAGACCACGCCGCGGGACCGGTCGATGCTCATGCCGGCCCAGGAGTTGGCGCCGCCGGCGGTTTTCCAGGCATCTTCGGGCCATGTGTCGTAACCGACCTCACCGGGATGAGGGATGGTGTGGAAGGTCCAGACCAGATCGCCAGTCACCACGTCATAGGCGCGAATATCACCCGGTGCCGCACCGGCGGTTTCATTGACTGCCGATCCCATGATGATCAGGTTTTCAAAAATAACTCCGGGCGAGGGGGCGTTAACACTGACCAATTCGGGGTCCCTGCCCAGGCCCACGCGCAGGTCTACCTTGCCCTGATCACCGAAGGATGTAATGAGTTTACCGTTGCCGGCGTCCAGTGCCATCAGGTAGTGGCCGGTGGTAAAGAAAATCCGCTTGCCCTGTTTGCCCGCCCAATAGGTCACGCCGCGCATATTGGATAGACCCACATGGGACAGGGGCGGCGAATAGGCCCAGCGCTCTGTGCCCGAATCCGCCGCCAGGGCAAACACGTTGTAGTGCGGATTGCGGCCGTACAGTACGCCATCCACCACAATGGGGTTTAGCTGAAGTTCGGACGTTGCGGGCAGCGGCTGCCCTGGCGCACTGCTGTAAGACCAGGCAAGGGCAAGCCCGGCGACATTATCACGCCGAATCTGCGTTAGGCTTGAGTAATGGCTATTGCCGTCATCGCCGCCATAGGTCTTCCAGCCGATGTAGTCCTGCGCCGGGGCGCTGGTGGAAGTCAGTGCGCCCCCAAGTATCAGGGTAAGGGCGCTCGCTATTGCTCGCATAGCTATTTCCTGCTGGGCGATACCTGAGTCTAGCGTACAGCGCCACCGCCATCGACAGAGAGCAATTGCCCGGTGATGAACGATGCGCGATCGCTGGACAGGAAAGTGACCGCCTCGGCAATTTCCCCAGGTTCGCCCAGGCGATTCATGACTGCTGCCTTCTTCAAGCCCTCGGCCATGTCGGGCTGCTCCTCAAAATATTTCTCCACCCCCGGGGGTTCTGATTACACCGGGAGAAACCACATTGATGCGAATTCCCCGGGCACCGTACTCGGCGGCAGAGCTCTTGGTGAGAATGTTAACACCCGGCTTTTGCCGCGGCGTAAGCGGTGTTGTAGGCCTGGCCTCTCAGGGATGAATTGGACGAGATATTGACGATAGCGCCACCACCCGTTTGTCAGCATGGCAGCGATCTCGTATTTCATGCACAGCCAGGTATTGGTCAGGCACATTTCCAGCGTCTGGTCGAACACCTCGCGTTCGTATTCGTGGATGGGACCCGCGCCGCGACTCACCGCGGCGCTGTTACAGGCGATATCCAGGCGGCCCATAAGTTGATACAGCAAATCCACCGCTTCTTTGACCGATTCTTCCTCGCTGACATCGCCCTGTACGAAAGCCGCTTCCCCGCCGGCCTGCTGGATTAGCTCAACGGTCTCCTGGCCCATGTCGCTATTGAAGTCAGCGATAACAACCCTGGCGCCCTTCGCGAGCATAGGACATGGCGATGGCGCGGCCGATCCCCTGGCCAGCGCCAGTCACAATACCTACTTTGTTTTCCAGTAATCCCATTTTCTTGCTCCTCGTATTTTTGTCTTCAGTAATGATTCATTTGTGTTGGTCGTCAATAGGGTCATTGTCCGCGTTGCGCCCACCGTATTCGTAAATGGACTTACCCCACCAGTCAATCATCGCCCGCTTCACGACCGGCGGGACAGGGCGCGCTGAATACATCATATGTCGGGTCGAGGATACGTCGTAGCGCTGGCGTAGCTCTTGCGGCAGTTCCAGCAGTCGGCTGAACTGGCCTGGTATCATGTAACTTGTCGTCACCCGATACTGGTCTATGGCCTGCAACATGCTCAAGGGCATCCCACTCCTCCGCCAGAACCACGGAGTGGCCATAGTGCAGGGAATTCATAGCCCACAGCATTGCGTCGGGGATAGTAGAGCGGGGAGCCGCAGAAATGTACATTATGCGCCTCTGGGCTGGATATCAAACAGCGCCATCAACTGAGCTATCTCCGCCGTTTCCCCGGTCGTTGGAGTCAACGGATCCCTGGGGCCATATCCGGTAGTTCGTCACCGGCATCGGGATTATCTTTCCCGGTGGAACCTGCCATGCGATTGGCATGTAGCGTATCCGGCTGAATCCACAAGCAAACTCTGATAGGTGTGAAGACCCGCAATGTCGCCCACGGCAAATGCCGCCGCCGGCGGAAACTTCGGCCTCTTGTATGGACGACTGTGCTGTAGGTCCTACGCGTTCGTGGGCGAAAAATGCACGGGCACCACTGTCCTTGAGAATACGCGCTACGGCCGGGGAGCGTGAGCTCCCAACTAATGACCAGCAACACGCAGCCAATCCGGGTCGCGGCGAGGTTTAGCGCGAGAACCTCGGCACAATTGGGCAGCATCGACACCACGCGGTCACCGGACTGAAGGCCCAGCCGGCGCATGCCGTGAACGATGCGGTCGCATTCGTCCCTCAGTTCGCCACGGCTCCAATGGCGCCCGTCGGGAGCCGCCAGGGCCAGCTTACATGGGGGCTTGTTGAGCGAAGTGCCAGAATCCAGGGCTAGTCATGGGCGCTCCCTGCTAGCCGCTTATTCGGCAGTGCGGGTGACACACGGTCCACGGACAACGCAGCGCAGAGATCACCATCGGTACAACCAGTGTTGCCGCCAACAATCCGGCCCACAGGCCCTTAAAAATGGCGTAGTGGAGGGGGGCGATTTGTTCCACACCCGCCAGGTAAAACCCCACCAGGGGAAGTGGTGCGACCAGGAACATGCCGGCTATGCCGAACCAGAAGGCATTGCCCAGGGTGGAAGCGGGAAGGCGATTCACCCAGCTTTGCAGGGGCGAGCCGGGGCCAAAATCCATGGCGTCAATTGCCCCTTTGGCCAGCTTGCGTTTATGTATGGGGAATGACGATCAGGGCTACAATGAAGGGCAGAATGAATGCCGTCGCGAAGATGTCGACCACAAAGCTGTTACTGCCGGACCAGGTGAGTGCGGAGCCACCCTTTAACAACCACCAGGCGATCAGTCCCGTTGAATACGGTATTTGAGACTCCGCCCACCAGGGCTTCGCGCTTGAGATGTTGTTTGGCTTGAGCGGACATACAGACCCCATTAATATCAACAGATTATGATTTCAGTTAATCTATGATAGTCTCAAAGAGCAATAAAAGTAGGGCTCTAAACGCCAGATTTATGAACATAATCCGTCGCATCAGCTTATGAGTGAAATTACTGTCAGTGCCAGGAAATTTCTGCGTCTATTCGACTATATCGAAAGAATTGGCCTGGATGTCGATGCCATTGTCGCCACCGTAAATCTTGTCCCCGAGCGAATTGCCCAGCTTGAGCCGGAGCAGAGACTTCCCGCCCAGCAGTATTCGCGCTTGTACAAAGCCACGGTTTTGAAGATGCAAACACTGGGCCAGCCCCTGCCCTGGGCTGCGGGTAACCTCCGCAATGGGCATAAACCCCACGCCTTACAACACCATGTTGACCAATGTGCCGGGGCCGCCCAACCAGTTGTACTTCGCCGGTGCCCAGATAGTTGAAGGCTATGGTATTGGTCCCCTGGTGCCCGGCGCCGGCCTGTTCCATACCGCGTCCAGTTCGGTGATGAACAAAAAGGGCAAGATAAACCTGAGTTTTTGGGCCTGTCGCGAGATGCTGCCAAATCCCGAGTTTTACCGCCAGTGTATCCAGGAGTCCTTTGATGAACTGCAGGCGGTAACGGTGGGCAAGCAAAAGAAGATAAAGCGTAAGCGGCGCGCTGCCTAGCCTTCAGTCGGGCTACCCGACCGTTGAGTGGAACGGGTTGCACAGTGCGATCAGCAGTACGCGCAAAACTCCTG
>PVMK01115718.1_pt1 | contig 14475 bp, 20 predicted proteins | sample 1853481 | NCBI WGS metagenome assembly PVMK01 (sample SAMN08533507, study PRJNA380276) | Marine sediment metagenome, whole genome shotgun sequencing project. | reverse complement strand
TCGAAGAGGACGAAAACGAATTCCCCATATTGATCGAGTCGCGTTGCCGGCGCTGCGGAACCTGCATGGGCGCCTGCCCGGTGCGTACCATCAGTTTCGACAACTACAGTCCTTTCATGGTCAGCGAAATGATCAGTGCCATCGAAGTACCGGATGAATTTGACGAAAAACCCCGGATCCTGATTTTCGCCTGCGAGAACGATGCCTACCCGGCGCTGGATATGGCCGGCTTAAACCGCTATCAATACAGCGCCTTTGTGCGGATTATACCGGTTCGCTGCCTGGGTTCGGTCACCCTGCTGTGGGTTTCAACCGCACTGGAAAAAGGTTTCGACGGTATCATGCTGATGGGTTGCAAGACCGGTGATGACTATCAGTGTCATTACATAAAAGGCAGCGCCCTGGCCCAGGAGCGCCTGTCTAAAATCGGTGAAACACTGAAAAGCCTGATGCTGGAAGAGGAGAGGGTAACGATGGAAGAGATCTCAATCGCCGATTCGGGCAGCGTTCCGACAGTCATCAACAGCTTCGTTGAGACGATTGAAGAAATTGGCTTTAACCCATTCAAGGGATTTTAAAAGTGGCTACTCCATTATCCGACAACAGCCAGATATACGACCTGGGTTTTGCCCGATGGGTTTACGAAAACGTCAAAGGCGGCGACCAGCTATCGATGTGCATGCAATGCGGTGCATGCTCCGGATCCTGTCCAATCGGTACCGACATGGACTATGGGCCACGCAAACTGTTCATGATGATCCGGGCCGGCATGAAAGAAGACGTGCTTCGGTCCAATACCTTATGGAACTGTACCTCATGCTACCGCTGCACGGTCCGCTGCCCCCGCGGTATTCCAGTCACCTACATCGTCCAGGGTCTGGCGGCCAAAGCAGTTGACCTGGGTTATGCCAACGAAGTGGATACCGCCCGTTTCGCCCGCTCATTCTGGTGGAGCGTGATGCATTTTGGCCGCACCGACGAAAGGCTGGTAACAGCGAAGTACTATTTTTCTTTTGGCCTCAAAACAGGCATCCGGAAGAGCCTGGAAAACCTGACGATTGCCCTGGGCATGGTCATGAAAGGACGCATGCACCTGGGCATGCCGCACAAGGTTGCGGACAAAAAGGGCCTGAAAGCGATACTGGAAAAGGCTGCCGAAATTGAAGCTCGCGATAAGCAGGGCTGGACCGAATCATGAATGAAAAAGTCGCAAAGAAGAAATTCGTCTATTACCCCGGTTGCAGTTCGCAGGGCAGCTCAAAACATCTCGATGAATCTCTGCGCGCCGTGGTGCCGGCACTCGGGCTCGAAATGGAGGAAATTGACGACTGGAACTGTTGCGGCGCCTCGGTCGGCAATATTGGCGGAGGACCCTTGCCAACGACGGTCCTGTCGGGGCGCAACCTGGCCAAGGCGGAAGAACAGCAGGCTACTGATGTGATCACGGGCTGCGCGGCCTGCTATCTGAACACCCACGGGGCGAACGAGAAAATCAAGGCCGACATTGTCTTGCGCAGCAAAGTGAACGAGTCCTTAGCCGCTGCCGACATGTCGTACGAGGCGAACCTGCAGGTCCGCCACGCATGCGAGGTCATCGTCAACGAAGTTGGAATTGAAAAGATCAAAGAGCGGGTCACCAACCCGCTGGAAGGCCTGAAAGTAGCAGGTTATGTTGGCTGCCAAACAGTGCGGCCATTCGCCAATACGGAATCCGGTGGCAATTACGATACCTTTGACGACCCGGAATTCCTCGACCAGTTTACCGAAGCCTGCGGCGCTGAGGCAGTTGACTACGACGTCAAGACCAGTTGTTGTGGTGGTTCTGTTGCGGTCATTTCGCCGGAAAAAACCCTCCACCTGATCAAGGAAATCCTGCAAGCTGCAGAAGATGCCGGGGCCGATGTCATTTCCACACCCTGCCCGCTGTGCCAAACCAACGTGGAAATGTATCAACCCGCGATCAACAAGAAGTTCGGAACGAATTTCAACATACCGGTGGTGTTTTACAGCCAGCTCATGGCAAAAGCTTTCGGCCTGGACGGGAAGAAAGACGCCGGCCTGCACCGCAATACGATCCGCTCGGAAAAACTGGACATCCTGGTCAAGAATTCTTAGTCGCTTCTACTCTGACCCCAAATCATGAAAATGATTTGGTACTTTTGCACCATGACAAAGATTACAAGAATCTGGAAAAAGTCATTCCTCAACTGCGACAGAAACATTTTCTGGGTTGAAAGTCTCGCAGCATGTTTGACGGTGGTATTATCAGGTCATTCAAGTTTATGGCGGCGTAAGAAATCATCAAACATTGGAACTGTAAAATCGATATCCCCATGCGCTGCGCTGTAGATCATTCCTTTGTGAATGATCTTTGCCCGCCTGGGTCCAAGCGCACGTAAATCTTCACCGAGTGCATTGGCAACATCTGACGACCGATAAGGCCCTTTGCCTAAAGATGCCATTGCTAGTACATATTCACGTTCCTTCGGTGAAAGTCGTTCAAATCGAACTTTGAAGAATCCCTCATCCAGGCGGCGCAGGGCGGCTACGCTAGCACTTTTGACATCCTCCCCGTCGATAGGCGATTCATCTGCGGTGTTCCAGGATTGGTATCCCCACTCTTGTAAGAAGAATGGATAGCCTTCAGTTTCTTTGCAAATCAGTTCGATCGCTTCGTCGGTAATAGCTTCACCCTCAGCTAAAACTGGAAGTCTAATTGCGGCAATCGCTGCTGATATGTGTAAGGGACCAATCGGCGGATAGTTAAACAGACGCTCCGAATACGATTTGGCTTCACCGGTCAATGCAGCTATTTGAGGCAGACCTGCGCCAAAAAATATAACAGGGAGCTTTTTCTGATTGACCCGATGAATTGCAACAATGAGAGCCGAGAGTTCTTCAGGTTTCAGATATTGAATTTCGTCGATTAGTAGGGTCCATGCCCTATTACCAGCTTGTGCAGCTCGACCGATACTTATGAATAATTCACCTAGATCATATTCAAGAATACCGCTATCTGCAATACCAGGCACTGGATCCACCGAGAGCGAAACATTACCCATAGTCACCTTGAACGCACCTACAAAAGATCGTAAAACACGCGTCGCGTTGTGGGCGGCAGATTTCGCTGCCTCAATTAGAGATAACTTTCGAAGTACCTGCTGCAGTTTGGGGTAAAGCAGGTCAGTGAGACGCCTGTTATCTGGGGCTTCAATATAGGATGTGATGTGGTGATGAGATTCTGCTAAATCCTCTATCCTATTCAACAATACCGTTTTTCCAGTGCCGCGTAGCCCTAATAAGATTTGGGATTTGTCATGCCTTCCCAAGAGTACGCGTTGCAATGCTATGTTGGCATCACGGATGATTTCATCACGTCCAGCAAGTTCTGGAGGTTGAGATCCTGCACCGGGAGCAAACGGATTTTTGACTGGGTCCATATTAGTAAGTATATATAGTTTACCTAAGTATATCTAAGCTTTAATATACTTATATATAAATTGCTATACAATCTAAAATTATATGCTTGTGACTCCTGCTGGGCGAAAGATTACAGCTCTTTCTTCACGCAAGAATTACGCTGCGAATTTTTTGGGGCCCTACAAAATGGTGTGCCACTCGAAAAATAGTGTGTCATCTTCGTAGTGGTTAACTACAGCGCATTCATCTCGGGTTACCAAATCAGTTGAAAGGCGAGGACCAGCGTCGCGATAAACGCTACCGACCATATGGAGGTCCTTAGAACCGGAACTTTGAAATAGCAAAGTGGCGCATAAATAAGCCTCGTCCAAAAGAAGGCCGCACTGGCATAGGCCGTCACTTCATTGTCAGTGCGAGAATATGCTGAATCATTCCGGTAGCAGGCGCTGGAGAAAGTTCATACACGTGCCAACAACTCGACAAGGGCGGTTTGAATCGCCAACGGGCAGGTCCGTATAGCCACAGGGCATCTTACCCCATATACTTTCAAGATCGCCTCAGCCAATTAATTACAAGAAGGAGAACCATCATGAGTGACCACAAATTGAGTAAGAAAGAACTGAACAAAGAGCGCCATAAAGTCGAACTGGAAGAAAAATACGATCGTAAAAGGGCCGGCAGGGAAGAAAGAAAAGAAAAGACCCGGGCCGAACAGGAAGCCCAAAAATTGGGAATGGATGACTAGCCTGCAATGACTACGATCTTGATCACCGGGGCAAACCGGGGTATTGGACTCGAAATGACGAGACAGTATGCGGAACGCGGAGACGAGGTTATCGCAGTGTGCCGCACATCGAATGCAGGCCTCGACAGGTTGGGTGTGCAGGTCATCGATGACATCGATGTGACCTCGGATGACTCTGTCGCCCGCCTGGCGGATGCCGTGAAGGGAAAAAACATAGATCGCCTGGTGAATAACGCCGGCATTCTTGAACGGACATCGCTGGACCATCTTGATTACGACTCCATGGAACGGCAGTTCCGCGTCAACTCCATCGCTCCGCTGCGCGTTACTGCTGCTTTACGGAACAACCTGGCGGAAGGATCCAAAGTATTCATCATCACCAGCCGGATGGGTTCAATAGACGACAACGGCTCGGGCGGGTCTTATGGGTATCGGATGTCCAAGGTTGCCGTCAATATGGCGGGTAAAAGCCTCAGCGTGGACCTGAAGGATGCGGGTATTGCGGTTTTTTTACTCCATCCGGGATGGGTATCTACCGATATGACAGGTGGTACCGGTATTCCGGTTGAGGAATCGGCCGCCGGCCTGATCGAGCGCATGGATACTCTGGACATCAGCCAGACTGGAAGTTTTTGGCACCAGGAAGGCTACGAACTACCGTGGTGACTTCCGTCTCGAAGCCTTGCCTTACGCGGTCCTGTGCATCAAGTGCGCCAGTCATGACCATCCGAACAGATGGTTTTTGAACGACCTGGCCAGGTTTACTGCTTGATAATAGAGGCGTTATCCATGCACCCGATATCATTACTTTTTGGGAGGGGCGGATTTGGTCATGAAAAACCACAGAAAAAAGCCGCCAATTCCTAACATGATGATGAATCCGATGGCTGAGTAGATAGCGACCGGATCGGTGAAAAGATCTTTCCAAAGTTCCAAGGGATTCTCCTTTGAGATATTAGAAAAAACTAAGGTATTCGCTGTTTCATCACACTGATCTAAATCAATTTTCCACTAGCCCGCATTCGCCTTGCAAGGGTCCTCTGAAGGAGCAGAAACTTACAGAAACATTTGCCGAGAGTGCCGAACCGCTTGAGCATGTAGATTGGCTTACTGGAAAAGTTGGATACCCCCTTACCAGCAAAACAAAACAGCCCCCTGCTGACAAAACTGGTTCGATACATCGAACTCGGTGGTAAACAACAATATGGACGGAAAATTGTGATGGCATGGCGGCAATCGTACAAGCGGGAGGACGAAATTCAACTTTTGGCCGATGTAATTCGTGGCTCCTTGCCAAAGTACATTAAACAAAACTGACCAAACCAAGATGTCCAGGGCGGTGTGCCGGGCAGGTGTTCGGTGATTCGTCTGGAAAGTCCGGCGAGAAAGCGGCCACGGTAGGCGGGGCATAATCCGGATCCACACTCAGGGCTTGGCGTCCGCCCGGATTCGGTGTCACTTTCACGCCGCAGGCCTTCGGGTGTCAACTGTTCGCCAAGCGCCGCGACCAGCGCCTGCGCATTCTTTCTTTGTTCCTCGGCAAGCTCCGTATTCCTGTTTCCACCCGTTGCAGCAAAAGCATCACTTAGTGACGGCAAGTTGAACCAGGGCGAGGGGGAGTTCGCCGTCCCGTTCCAGCAAACACTCTTTGAGTTCAAGGATCTTTAGTCCCCTGGCCGCTTCCCGCAGTTGTTGCGGTTTTAGCCGGAACGCCGGATTGCTGGGGCCGGCTACTTCAGCGCCGGTGGCCAGATGCTGTTCGCACAGTAAAATTCCACCTGGGTTCAGCAGCCTGGCCAATGAGGCAAGCAAGGGCAGATTGACGTAGTGCACCATTACAATCAGTTCGTATGGCGAATCCGGGCAAAATGGTTCATCCAGATCATGCGCGATCCATTTCAGCTTCAGACCGGATTTTTGTGCAGTGCGCCGAGCGCTGTTCAATGCTTCCGTCGATATGTCCACGGCGTCGACTTCATATCCACTTGCGGCCAGGAACAGTGCATTCCGGCCGCGGCCACAGGCCACATCGAGTGCCCGGCCACGCGGACAGCGGTCGATCCAGCGTTTGATGAATTCGCTTGGCGGGGACATCTCCTCACCGGACTTTGCCCGATAGCGCTTGTCCCACTTGATACGGTCCGCTTCTGTCACCGTTTGTCCAGGTCCTGCAGTGCGTGGCGAACGTAAACCGGGATCATTTTCTTTCGCCACAGTGCATCGAGATCGGTGTTGTTTACAGGCTTGACGGGCTGGGCGGCGATTTTGGCGGCTTCCTCGATTACATCGTCGGTGAGTTTCCGGCCAGTGAGAAAATCTGATGTTTCAGTTGAAAACAGGGGCTGGGATGCGACCGCACCCAGTACGATTCGTGCTTCCTCGATTATTCCGCCCTTGCCGGTTCGGATGGCCGCGGCGACAGACAAAATGGGGAAATCGATAGAGCCGCGCCGGCGCAATTTCTGGTAAGTGCTGCGCCATCCATCCATTTGATCCAGGATAATTTCAGTGAGGATTTCATCCGGGCGCCGGACCATGTAGTCGCTACCGTCATCACGGTAGAAATCCTTGAGGTCGATCACGCGTTCGCCATCGGCTGCAACCAGGCGGACCCTGGCGCCCAGGGAAATCAGCGCGGGCGCAGTATCCGTCGATGACACTGCCCGGCAGGTTTTGCTTTTGGTGACTACCCAGCAGATATCACCGTCCTTTTTCAGGCAGTAATTGATCGCCTTGCGCCAGTCCTCGCTCTGATCGTAGAAATTACAGCGGGTGTCCAGGCAGATATTGCCGCCGATTGTGCCCATGTTCCGCAGTTGTGGTGAGGCAACCTGGCTGGCGGCCTGCCACAGTCCCGGCATAGTGTTCACGGACCGTGTCGTTATCAACGATGTCGGTCAGCGTCAGTCCCGGCGCCGAGTGTGAGACCGGACCCGTTGCTGAACTGGCGTAATGATTCGATCCTCCGCAGGGAAACCAGCGTTTTGGGCTGTTGCTGCCCCCGTTTCATGCCGGGCAGCAGGGCAGTTCCGCCTGCCAGTAAACGTGCTTCCGGCCCTTCTTCAGCCAGGATTTTCGCCGCCTCGGAAATACTGGCCGGCGAATAAAAACGGAATGGGGGGAGCCTCATCATGATGAGGTCACCTTGTCCATGGTGTGCATCTTCGCCGCCCGTTTGCGTTCTGGGTTTGTTGCTGGCCTTGCCGTCACCGCCTTCATCCGGCGGCAGCACGAAAATGGCTTGCGGCCATTCGATTTCGGGGAAATCTCCGGGCCCGGTGCGGGCATCGCGCCCTGCGGCCTTTTTGTTCAGCGCCCTCAGCACCTTTGACGGAGTGATGGGCACTTCGTCGATACGTACACCAACGGCGTCGTAAACTGCGTTGGCTATGGCCGGCATGATGGGCAGCAAGGGGCCCCTGGCCGACTTCCTTGGCGCCGAAAGGGACCTTCAGGATCCGGGTCTTCGACTATCTCGACAACGACTTCCGGCATGTCGTGCATGGTCAGGGTTTTGTAATCGAGCATGGACGGGTTGCGCAGCACCAGCGCTTCGGACAACCTGGGCGGCAGCCGGCGCATGCTGTGCTCTTCCATCAGCGCCTCGCCGATGCCCATGTAGACGCCGCCAATGACCTGTCCTTCCACCAATACCGGGTTGAGCGAGCGGCCGATATCGTGTGCGATGTAGATGCGCGACACTTCGACGATACCGGTTTTCGTATCGACCTCTCACTTCGGCAACTGCGGCAGTATAGGAATAAGTGGGGGAGGGGCCGACACCAGCGCCCGGAAATCGTCCCGGCGCTTTTGGGCGGGGTATAGGAGCCGGCCACGACCAGCGTTCCGTGCATCTCCTCGGCACAGACAACGGCTTCCTGGAAAGACAGCTTGCGGGAAGGGTCGCCCACGTCGAATACCAGGCGGTCAGCGAAGCCGATATGATCTTCAGGGATTTCGAATTTGACCGCTACGGCTTTGGCAATCAGTTCGCGTGCGCGCCCCGCTGCCTGGATTGCGGCATTACCCATCATCAGGGTTACGCGGCTGGAGTAGGAGCCCAGATCCACCGGCGTCAGGTCCGTATCGCCGGTAAAACACTTGATGTCGATGGGCTCAATGCCAAGAACTTCGGCAACCAGGCCGACCAGGACATCGTCGGAACCCTGGCCGACTTCGGTGGCGCCGCAATAGACCGTTACCGCGCCGCTGCGATCGAGTTTGATCTGCACACCGGAGTGCGGCATTTTATTCCAGTAAATGGCAGTGCCGGCCCCGCTCATGTAGGCGCCACAGGCCAGGCCCACACCCCGGCCGTCCGGGAGTTTGCGGTGTTTGTCCTTCCACTCCGATTTTTCCACCACGCGCTCAATGCATTCGCCCAGCCCGATGGTGCCGATCTTCAGGTAGTTGCAGGTCAGGGAATCGGGTGGCGCAACGATTCCCAGGCGCAGTTCCGCCGGGTCCATTTCCAGTTTCTCGGCGATTTTATCCAGCTGGATTTCCTGGCCAAAGCGTGGCTGCGGCGTACCGTGGCCGCGTTTGGGGCCGCAAGGCGGCTTGTTGGTGAAAACACGGCAGGCATCAAAACGGTAGCGCGGCAGTTGATAGGTAACGGGCTGCAAAGCTGCGGTGTAAAACGTGCTGGCGATGCCGTAAGAACCATAGGCTCCGCCGTCCAGCAGGGTCTGCAGGTGCATCCCGGTCAGCTTTCCATCGCGGGTGACGCCGGTACGCACTTCATCGTGACCTGGTGGCGGCCGCGGTGGCAGTAGAACACTTCTTCGCGTGTCAGGCAGATTTTCACCGGACGCCCGAGCAGCAGGGAAGCCCTGGTAACGACAATCTCATGGTTGAAGGGGTCGGTTTTACCGCCAAAACCACCGCCGTTGGGGCAGGCGATGACCCGGATATGGGCAGCCGGCATCTCCAGCGCCTTGGCCAAAGCACGGTGCACATAGTGGGGGCACTGAGTGCTCGACCACAGTGTTACCCGTCCGTCAGGGTCGGCTGCTGCTACCGATGCGTGCTGCTCCATCGCCATGTGCGTATTGCTTTCGTAGAGGAAAGTATCTTCAAAAACATGATCGGCTTGCTCCAGCGCCTCATCGACATCTCCGAACGAGTAAGACAGGCGCCGGTGGATGTTGCCCTCCTCGGCATATTCCTGCAGCTGTGTTTCGCTTGGTGCAAGCGCCTGTTCCACATCGCTAATGGTGGGCAGAGGCTGGTAAGTCACATCGATCAGCGCCAGCGCCTCACTGGCGGTCTGCTCGTCCCGTGCGATGACTGCGGCTACCGGGTCGCCGACGAAGCGGACCTTGTCACGGCACAGAGGGCGTTCATCCTGGCTGACAGGCAGGATGCCGTACTCAACCGGGAAGTCATCACCCGTCAGACCAGGTGCACCCCCGGGTGAGCCCGGGCGCGTGATATATCTACACATTCGATCAGTGCATGCGGTACCGAAGAGCGCAACAGTTTGCAGTGCAGCATGCGCGGCAGTGATATGTCATCGGCAAAAACCGTTTGGCCGGTCACCTTGGACAGTGCGTCTACACGCACTCTTTTTTTGCCGATAATGCTGAATTTTTCAGGCTGGCTCATGACCCGGATCCTGCGGTTTTGGCGCCAGACTCACTGATTGCCGCGGCCGCTGCTTCGACTGATTCGATGACCTGCTGATAGCCAGTGCAACGGCACAGGTTCCCTGAAAGTGCTTCGCGAATTTCTTCCCGATCCGGATTGGCTTTGTGTTCAAGGAGGGACTGGGCTGTCATCAGCATGCCCGGGGTGCAGTAACCACACTGCGAGCCGCCATGTTCCGCGAATGCTTGCTGCAGAGGGATGCAGTTGGCCGTCGCTTGCCATGCCTTCAATCGTTTCGATCTTCACATCTTCGCATTCAAGCGCCAAAACCAGGCAGGACATCACGGGCTTGCCGTCGCACAAAACGGTGCAGGCGCCACATTCACCAAGCTCACAGCCATGCTTGGTGCCGGTGAGGCCCAGGTCCTCGCGCAGCACCTCGAGCAGGGTCTTGCTGGTCTCGGCCAGAACCAGCATATCTTCGCCGTTGACACTGAGGTGGAGCTGGGTTTTTTGTGGCAGGTTCATGGATGTGGCGCAGGCTGCTCTAAAGAATGCTCTCCCAGAGAGAGCGAATGTCATCCGGGATCGGCAGCACGCTGTTGCTGTCCAGGTCCATGTAAACTTTTGTTATTTTGGCCGAGAAACAAAGCCTCGAATCCTGTTTGCGGCGGATTTCGTAGCTAAAAGTCGCCGAGGACCGGCCAATTTTTATCGATTTCCAGCTTGACCAGCGCAATGTCACCGTAGCGAAGGGGGGCTGAGAAATCTGATGAATGGCCACGGTCGGAAAACCACGGCGTTTTTCATTGATCAATTGGGGATAGGAGACGCTGGCCGCATCGTCGAAAAAATCCTCAAATGCCTTGTGGCACAAGTGAAAAAACTGCGGATAGTAGACGATACCCGCGCCGTCAACATCATCAAAACGAATCTTCAGCAGACTTGTAAACGCCATTAGCCTGTTTTCCTGACAGCCCTTAGCACGCAAATGCGAACTAAAAACACAGGTTACAGGACAGAGCCAGGCGCTGTGAAGGAACAAAACCGCAACTCTCGAGAAAGCCCAGCAAGCCGAAATTATTCCATTCGACTTCGGACCGGACCGACTCCACCTGCAAGGGAAGCCAGGTTGGCCAGTAATTGGGAGAGCAGGGCATGTCCCACCAGCTGTGAACGGAATGCCTCCGCCACACCAAGCATGTCAATAACGGCTTCGGATGCAGTGCGGCCGAATTCACCAAAATCCACCCGCGCCATCATGAAACCGACCACCATTCCATCAATCTCTGCAACCAGGGATATTCGCACACCTGATTCGAACAGCACCTCCTGGAACTTGCGCTGGAAAAAATCACGATGGTTCAGACCGGTAATTTTCTGGTCAATGCGCACAATCGGATCGAGGTCTTGCCGGGTCAGGGATCGTATCATCACCTTGTCGCGCGACAGGGCATCGAAATCATCACCGCTGGGATCACTGTAATCGGGCTCGACGAATATTGTTCAATCTGTTGTTTGCTGGTTGGATGCTGGTGCCTGTTCATCATGTCCTCCGGGCCGGCCCGGTGCAAAAGGGGGTTAAAACCGTACGTCGCGTGTTGATCGTTCCAGGATCAGCCTCGGCGCCAGCGCGAACCCGATGTTGGAGAAAAAGTCGATCACTGCAGGCTGATCCCAGCCCACTTGTGTTCGCAGGTCCTTGCCGCCACGATGGCGAATCTCGTCAGTCAGTTGCTGCATGAGTTCATGCCCGACCCCATGCCCCTGGCTTTGGGGTTCCACCGCCATCGCATCCAGAACTGCGATCAGCTCGTCGCCGCCAAATTCGCCCTGCAACAGGTGGCAGAAGACAAAACCGACCATCTTTCCTGCCTCAAGGGCGCCTATCGAGATAAACGCTTCCGGGTGTTTATCCTGCGCTTCGAAGCGCTTGGTGAAAAAATCGCGCCGGTGGCTGCCATTGGTGGCTTTTATCCAGTTCGACGACCGTGTCGAGGGATTCTTTTCCAATGTGATTCAGCTTAGCCATGCAACATCTCGTATTTCATTTGCAGTTCTTCCTGGGTTTCCTGGAAATCCGGGTTGGGCACGATGCAGTCGTCCACCGGGCATACCAGCACGCATTGTGGTTCATCGAGTTCGCCGACGCACTCGGTGCAGCGCAGAGGCATCGATTATGTACGGGTCGCCCTCTTCGATTGCTTCGTTGGGGCAATCCAGAATGCAAGCGTCGCAAAGCTCGCAATTGTCTTTGATCAGTAGTGCCATAATTGTCTCCCGGTTAAGAAGCTTTGGCCAAAAGCTCCTGTTGTTGCAGTTTCCCGTGCCTGAAGGCGCCCCAGATTGCTGCGCCGATGGCGCCGGCATAAATTGAGTCGGGGTGGCTGCGGGCTTCGACTTTGATATTTTGCTGAACCAGTGATTCGTTAAGCGCCGCCATCAAACCGTCGTCGAGCGCCAGGCCGCCGGTCGCCAGCGTGATACCCTCCCGAACCTTGATGACGCGCAGCAACTTGGCCAGCCGGCCAGCCATGGACAAGTGAATGCCCTTGAGAATATTGGAAGCGGAAATTCCGCGGGATACCATGTTGATGACATCCGTTTCCGCCAGTACCGCGCAGATACTGGAAACGACCTCCGGATCATCGGCCTGTTGCGACAGGGTTCCGATCTCGTCCTGGGCAATACCCAGGTAGCGCGAGATATTCTCCAGGAATTGTCCCGAACCCGATGCACACTGGCTGGTCATTCGATAGCCGAGCACTTTGCCGCGTTCATCCATCTTCACCGCACGGCCGTGCAAAGCGCCAATGTCCAGCACCGCGCGGGCTTCGGGCTCCAGGTAAATGGCGCCCCTGGCGTGGGTGGTCATCGAGTAGAAATGGCCGGTGCGGAACGGGATGGTTTCGCCATCCCCGGTGGTGGCGACATATTGAACGTCGTCACGGCTCAGGCCGGCATCCTTGAGTACGGAGTCATAGCCCTTTCTCGGCGAGTTCAAACGGGTCACGCTGACGAATCCGGTCAGCGCGCCGCGCCAGCCATTCCGTCTTGTCGCCTTCAATATTGAACAGAACGGTTTTGATCGTTCCGGTTCCCAGGTCCACCCCTGCTGTGATTGTCATTTCAAGCCTCCACGGCACGGCGCGCGAATTCAGCCGCGCCCAGTGCACCGGTATAAATTGATTCGGGGTCGATGTTGATCGTCACATCACCGTAGTTTTCCCTGACCAGTTTCTTCAACTCCTTGACGGCGGCTTCATTCTTGGCCACACCGCCGGTGAAAGTGAATTCGCTGGTCACGCCGCCCGAGCGGGAGATGATGGAGATGGCCCGCAGAACGATCGCCCGGTGCAGGCCGGCCAGGATGTCGGACGCTTTTCGCCCATGGCCAGGCGGTCGCGTAACTCGGCGCCGGCGAAACACGGTGCATGTGGAGTTGATGCGGATCGTCTTGGTGGCTTTCATCGCGATGGGGCCGAGTTCGTGCAGCCCGATGTTCATTTCATCGGCGATATAGCCAAGATAACGGCCGCAACCGGCCGCGCAGCGGTCGTTCATCTGGAAGTTGACGACGATGCCCTTTTCATCGACCTGGATGCCCTTGGTATCCTGGCCGCCAATGTCCAGCACGGTCCGGGTGCCGGGATACATCAGGTGGGCGCCCGAGGCCGTGGCACAGGATTTCCGAGCGGATGTGCTCCTTTGGGAAGGGCAGGCGGACCCGGCCATAGCCGGTGCCGACGACGTAGGTTTCCTCGAGTTCGATTTCGAGGGCTTCTTTGACCAGGTTCCGGATGGTCTGCTGATCAACCGGCATATCATCCTGCTTGTTCATGACGCGATCCAGCGCCCGCAGGAAGGTTTCCACCAGGTCCTCGGCCGGAGGCCGGTTCTCTGTTTCGATAATGGATTTGTCGTAAATATTGATCAGCACATCAAACGCCAGTCCGGCATCTTCTGCAACATCTTCCGCTTGCTGCATGTACACCGATCCGGCCAGGTCACGAAAAAAATCAGACTTGCGATCGACACCGGGGGCGAACAGCAGGGAGAGTTGCTCTTTCATTCGATCGAAAACTTCCTCCAGCGCGGCTGCCAGTTCCTTGCTGATATTCGCGTGGCGCAGGTCGGCTGCATTGTGCAGGCAAGTCTTTTTCAGGTCGTCGAGCATGTTGAGAAAAAGCTCGAGACGAAAATTGCGCTCCAGCGCCGCCAGCAGTTCATCGACCTTGCCCTGCATTGCCGGAACCTGGTTCAGCGCCCGGTTGCACAGCTCCAGCCGTGTGCTTACCACCGCTTCGAGTTTTGACACCTTGCTTGCCGTGTCATAGTTGGAGCGGGAGTTGGTAATGCCGCGGCCCAGTATCCCGCCGTTCGAATCCATCATGACCGCCTTGGTGGTGGTCGATCCGAGGTCAATTCCGATAAAACACTTCATGCTGCAATCCCTTCTCGAGTTTATGCTGCCGAGCGTGCGCCCTGGCGCTTTTGCTCAATCATCTGGAAGTAACTTTCCAGCCGGTTTTTGACGTTGGCCGCGGAGAAATAACGCGGATCCACCAGGTCGGTCTCGATGAAAGCGCCCGGCTTGCCGGTGCGTTTCTCGACTTCCTGCATCATCAATAACTGGCCGGCGGAAAAGCTGTTGCAGCTCTTGATGGAATTGATCAGCAATCCGTCCGCCTGGTACTCATTGATGTATTTCACCAGCATGT